>Ga0255055_10002062_pt1 | contig 14275 bp, 12 predicted proteins | sample JV7_2_27_MG_FD_188633 | JGI IMG/M metagenome (GOLD analysis project Ga0255055, IMG submission 188633) | Seawater microbial communities from Jervis Inlet, British Columbia, Canada - JV7_2_27 | ecosystem: Environmental > Aquatic > Marine > Inlet | place: Canada: British Columbia | collected...
ATATCTGATTTCACCAAGGCAATAGAGGTAAACCCAGGATATGCTGACATCTACTACAATCGGGGGCTTGCCTATGCTTACAAAGGCCAGCATGACAAGGCCATATCTGATTTCACCAAGGCAATAGAGACAAACCCGAGGGATGCTGACATCTACTACAATCGGGGGCTTGCCTATGCTTACAAAAACCAAAGTGACAAGGCTTGTTCTGATTTGAAACGGGCTTGTGAATTAGGAAACTGTAAGGGTCTTGAGCTTGCAAAAAGAGACGGTTATTGCAAATAAACCTCATACCCTTGAGAATATGGATTTGATAGAAAACCATTCCTTTAACGCCTAATTGAGCGTTTACGCTCAATTAGGGTAACTAGTACCCCAGACTCTCACCAATCAGCTTGACGTGGATGCGGTTTTGGATCATGTGGCCTTCAATGATGCTCCACATGTTACAGATCCGTTGGGGCGTGTTGCAATCACTGCACAGTCCGGTTTCAGTACATGGATTTTTATAGGCCAGGCGGATGTTGTTAACCGGTGCTGCATAGTGTTTCACTCTGGCCATGGCAGATTCCAGGTCGGGGACGACTTTGTTCATACCCACCAGTAAAATCACCTTTTTGGGTCCGAATGTCATGGCCGCCACACGGTTGCCCATGCCGTCGAGGTTAACCAACCTTCCGTCCAACGTGATCGCATTAGAACTGGCAATCATGATATCGGCAAGCAATCCCTGACGCCGGAGTTCCATCGCTTCTTCCGGCGGCAGTTCCGGCGGGTACGGATCAATAAGTTTAACTTCCGGCAAGGCCGCGATGCCCTCCCAGAGACCCATTCCAACTGCGGTCATGGTGCCGCAGCGAAATACCGTTGCTCCCTGGGGAATCTTAGCGATGACTTCGTCTTTGGCCTGGGCGGCGGTAGGTGCGTAGCTGCCCTCCATACGGCGCTTCTCTAAACTCTTAATAATCTTCGAGGCCACTTTTCCGTTCCAATCCGCCTGATGCTCATCCATATCTTTTCTCCTTTTCAACGTATGCAATAAGATTACATCTTGTGATCTTGGAAATGGTCAAAAATAGTACGTTGCGAATTATTTGCCGCAAATGGCGGATATCTCCAGCAGCACATCTTTCGGAAGCCGGGCAACCTCCACTGTTTCACGCGCCGGCGGGCTTTCACTAAAATAGTTTTCATACACCGAGTTGAATCTTACAAAGTCGTTCATGTCTTTCAAAAAGCAGGTGCATTTAACCATATTCTGAAGCGACATGCCGGCTTCTGCGATGATAGCCGATATGTTTTTTAGGACCTGCTCGGTTTGCGCTTCGATATCGCCTTCAATGATGTCGCCCGTCTTCGGTTCGATCGCAATCTGTCCGGAAACAAAAAGAAAATCACCGTATTGAATTGCCTGGGAATAGGGTCCAATGGCTTGCGGTGCGTTGTCTGTGGCTACAATTTTTTTCATCGATGTTGCCTCCATTTTGTTTAGTTATACCGTTTGGCTCTATTAATTTCTTAAGTCAAAAACATCAAATATAGCAACCGGCTCTACAAGTAACAAATAACCCATAACGAATAACGCTGAATTGAGTTTTGACTCAATTCAGCCGATTAGTTGCGGGGCAACCTGCTCAATAAGCGGCTTCAATTCCGACAGGCACTCAGCGGCAGCATTAACGGCTTTATCCGTTTCGGCTTCGGACATGGGCGTCGATATGGCAAAGAAGCCGCGGTTGGGAATAAATATGCCCTTATTCATTAAGGAAAGATGGAATAACCTGAGCAGATCTCTGTCCTGGGTAAAGAATGCTGTTTGGGCGTCAGATACCGGCTCTGATGTAAAGTGAAGCTGCTGCAATGAGCCATAGCCTTTAATTTGGATTTTGAGCTTTAAATCATCCAGAACGCTTTGTAAATTCTCCTTCATGGACCAGCCCAGGGCGTTAATTCTATCCAGGGCTTCGGTTGTCATTTCTTTGAGTCCCGCGATGCCGGCTGCCACGGCAATGGGCGTCGCCACGAAGGTTCCCGCGTGGTGTGCCGGATGTTTGTGCTTGGGTGAATACACCGCCATAACATCTTTTCGGCCGCCGAAGGCACCGACCGGTAATCCGCCGCCAATGGTCTTTCCCAGAGCGGTAAGGTCGGGCTGTACATCAAAGATCTGTTGCGCGCCGCCGGCCGCTATCCTAAAGCTGATGACCTCATCAACGATCAGGAGCACATCATTTTTGGAGGCCACCTCCTTAAGGTGTTTTAGGTAGTCGTTTTCGGGCGGAATCATGCCGGCGGCCCCCATTATACCCTCGACAACGACCGCCGCCAGGTCACCCTTGTTCTCCTCAATGAGCCTTGTGGCCGTCTCCTTGTCGTTGAATGGCGTAACCAGCACGTCTTGTTCCGCGCTCTTGGGCAGCCCGGGGGGCAGCCTTCTCCAGCCGACTTGCATCTCCATGATGTCGTAGCTGCCGTGATAGTTTCCCTCCATCTTTAAGATCTTATCTTTGCCGGTATAGGCCCGGGCGGCACGTACGGCAAACATCAAGGCTTCTGTACCCGAAGTACAAAAGCGCACCCGGTCCATCGAGGGGATTCTTTCACACAGGAGACGCGCCCACTCAAAGACGGCCTCATGGGGTGCTGCCATGGCAGATCCCAGCGGAGCCTGATTACAGATTGCCTCTACTACTTTGGGATCGTTATTGCCCAATATCATCGAGGTCCAGTTATTGGAAAAATCTAAGTAATCATTCCCATCCACATCGTAGAGATGACAGCCATCTCCTTTGGCCATAACCGTGGGGTAGGGCTCAAACCAGATCGATATGCGCATATCACCGTCAGGTACATATTTGCCGGCGTCTTCGATCACTTTCGCAGACTTTGGCGATCTTTGCCGATAGGCGTCTTCAATTTTCTTGCTGTATTCAGCAACGAGCTCTTTTTTATCCATTCTAAAATTCTCCTTTCAATTTCATACGTTTTAACTCTTTTCTGTTCTATCAATGCTTTTAAACGAATAACAAATAACCAATAACACCTAATTGAGCGTCTGCTCAATTAGGCATTGAGTATCATTCGGGAATCCACGATGGATGCACCTTTTTCATGGATAATGACCGGATTAAGATCAACCTCTCTGATCTCCGGATTGTCGATCGCAATATTAGAAAGTTTGGCAAGGATGTGTCGAATGGCATCGATGTCCCTGGGTTTTTCCCCTCTTATCCCGGTTAGGACTTTGTAGCCTTTGATCTCTTTGATCATCTCGTCGATATCTTCATCCGCAAGGGGTGCCACTCTGAAGGAGATATCTTTCAAGACTTCCACAAATATTCCGCCCAGCCCGAACATGATCACCGGGCCAAATTGGGGATCCCGTATCATTCCGACGATGCATTCCTGCCCTTCCGAGGCCATTGGCGAAATGAGGGTTCCTAAAACACGATCCCGCGTTGTAACCTTACAGGCGTTGGCCACGATTTCTTCAAATGCCGCTTTGACTTGCGCTTCGCCTTCCAGGTTTAATTTAATTCCGCCGGCATCGGATTTATGGATAATATCGGGGCAAACAACTTTCATGGCCAGCGGATGGGGAATTTTGGAAGTTGCATGATTTACCTCGTCGATTTTACGTATCAGCGCAGCCGGCGGTAACGGCAGCCCATATCTTTGCAAGATATCCCTTGATTCCGTCTCAAGGAGATTGGTTCTTTCCTCCCGAATTGCGTTAGCAAAGATTTCCTTTACCCGGGGATTTTCTAGCATGCGAGGCCGGGGGACTTTCATCTGCCCCATTTTTTTCCGGTTTACAGCAAAGTTCATCAGATCGCTGAGGCACTGAGAGGATCGTTGGGAGGACTCCATGACCGGGATGCCCGCGCTTTTGAGGATATCCAAAGATTTGACGGCGCCTCTTGCAAAGCTCGTGTTGACAAAAAGCGGTTTTTTAAATTGTTGGACCAACTCCACCAGATCGCTTGAAGTTTGTTCCTCTAATTCAGCCACATGGGGAGCAATAATATCTTTAAAGCCGCCAAAGAAGCCGGTAATATAGATGCCATCAACCTCGTCGCTTTGCATGCAAACCTTAACGCATTCGGTGATCATGTGGGGGTTTTCTTCAGCGGTTCCGCCATAGTCGATGGGGTTGGAGGCGGGCATGCCCTCAAGCAAAAAGGGCTTGATCTTTTCCTGAGTCTCCTGAGAAAGCACCGGCACTTGCATGCCGTGGATTTCGGCATTATCCGCCGCAATGGAGTTGTCGCCACCGCCTTCCGACAAAATGGCCACCCGATTGCCGTTTGGGAAAGGACAGTTGCAAAAGACTTCTGCCATATCGAACAATTCATCGATGTTGGTCACCCTCACAATGCCAGCCTGCCTGAAGGCTGCATCCACAATCAAGTCATCGCCTGCCAACGACCCGGTGTGGGAGGCCGCCGCCCTTGCACCGGCAGCCGATCTTCCCACTTTTAGAGCAATAACCGGCTTGTTTTTAATCGTTTCACGAACCTTTTTGACCAGGCGGTTTCCGTCCTTAATGCCCTCAAGATAGGTGATGATGACTTTGGTTTCGGGATCGTCTTTGAGATAATCAATGTAGTCAGCAAAGCTTGCGCCGATTGCATTCCCCAGGCTAATGATTTTGCTAAACCCCAATCCCCGCATGCGTGCATAATGGGTCAGGGAATCAATCACATTGCCACTTTGAGCCAGAACGGAAATCGGCCCCTTTTCCAATCGCGGCACGCCCAACAGGTTCATATTTGCCGAAGCACTAAACATGCCGCTGCAATTGGGGCCAATGACACAGACCCCGGTCTTGGCGGCTTCGTTTAGGATCTCTGTCTCTACTTTCTTGCCTTCTTCTCCGGTTTCTCCCAGACCGGCTGTAATGATAATGATGCCTTTAACGCCCATCTTTACACTATCGGCAACAGCAGACACCAGAAATCTGGGTGCGATTACCACCATAGCCAGATCGACTTCGTGGCCCACATCCGTGATACTGGGATAGGCCTTTCTTCCGAAAAGTTCCGATCTTTTCGGATTGATGAGATACACATCTCCATCAAATCCGCCCTCAAGGAGGCTTCGTGTTCTGCGCTCGGCCGCCTTTCCCGGGACCTCGGAGGCACCGATTACGGCAACCGAACGCGGATTAAATACGCTTTCCATCGACATGTCCATATTCACCTCAAATTAAGGTTGCAGGGTTCAAAGGTTCAGAGGTTCAGGGTTCGAGTGGCAGCAAACAGATGACGGAGGACAGAATACAGTCTGGCCTTTGTCTTCTGTCATCTGTTTTCTGTGCTCTGTTATCTGTATTTTCCTGACACCTGACCCTGAAACCTAAAAATTACGCCATCATTTTTTTTTGCGTAATCCCAGATCCCCGCTGATATAGGTTTCAAACTCCTCGAATTCTGTCTCGAGTTTTTTTAAAGCAGGCAAAGCCTGTTTTTTCTTTTTAAGCGCAACTGCAGTGATAAAGGCGTTCAGTAAACTCATCGGCGCTGTAAAAGACTCAATGTAGGTCGGTATCTCAGTCTCGACAACCAGAGACATATCGGCTAATTGGGCGATGGGGGAGAGATGACTGTTGGTGATGGTGATGATGTACGCTTTTTTCCTTTTGATCTTCTCCACAATATTGACGACATCCCGTGTAAAGCGTTTAAAGCTAAGGGCGATTAAAACATCGCCTTTTCCGGCGGAAAGAACCTGCTCGGGGATATCGCCAATCCCCGGCTTAACAAGGGTAACTGATTTTAAAAAAAATCTCAGGTTAAAAGCCAAATAGAAAGCCAAAGCGTAACTGCTTCGTAAACCCAGGAGGTATATCGATTTCGCCGATGATAGTTTGCCGACCGCTTTTTCGAATATCTCATTGGATATTCCATTCGTAATTTTGTGGATATTTTCGATGTCGCCGCGCAATATTTCTGAGAATACGGAATCAGAAATTTCAAAAGTTTCCGCGGATTCGGCCAACCTTTCCGCCGTGGAATTGCCCTGAATGATGAAGTTTCCGATCTCCCGCTTGAATTCAGAAAATCCTGAGAATCCAAGTCTTGTTATAAACCGTGTAAAGGTAGCCTCGGATACCCCGGCCTCCTTTGCGAGCTGATTGGCCTTCAAGATCAAGGCGTCATCTAAATGCTGCGTGAGATATTCGGCAACTTTTTGCTGGGAGGGGGTGAAGGTTTTATATTCGGTGTATATTTTATCGAGTATGGATTTCATTTGTTTGATGAAAATATTTCATGAATTATATTATTGATGATTTTTTTTCATAGATCATATTTAAGAAGACGACGCAAAGTCTAAAAATGATGAAAATTAGGAGAAATTAATTATTTTTCCGCAATAATACAGTTTTTAATGATATTTCACTTATTTTTGTATATTTTCTCGTATTTTCATGATCTATCAAATTATGATATAAACACATAAGCTCTGCAGGATCTCACGGCCTTTAGAGGCTTGACACATCGGATTCTTTTTGAGATAGTTTGCGGTTCTATCAGCGATATCAATCACTAAATTAATTATTTTATATTTAGGAGGGAATTATGAGAGAAGTTGTAATATTGGGAGCCGGCCGTTCGGCGGGCGGAAAATTTGGCGGCTCTTTGGCTGCGTTGACTGCTCCCGAGTTCGGTGCGGTGATCGTTGGAGAAACCATTAAACGGTCGGGTATTAAGCCCGAAGATATCGACCAGACGATATTCGCCAATGCGTGGCAGGCCGGGGTCGGACCCAATCCGGCTCGGATTACCGCTGTAAAGGGCGGCGTGCCCACTGATGCGCCTGCGGTTTCTATTAATGTGCGCTGTGGCTCGAGCGTCCAGGCATTAATATTCGGTGCGCAGGCGATCAAGGCTGAAGATGTCGATACCGTATTAATCGGTGGCACCGAGAGCACGAGCAATGTCCCTTATGCCTTGCCGAAAGCACGTTTTGGCTATCGTATGGGTAAGGGCGATATGTTGGACTTAATGCACAAAGATGGTTTTTTGTGCCCACTGGGGGACGGTCTCATGGGTGAGTTGACCGACGCCTTGGCTAAAGAATTTGAGATTAGCCGCGAGGAGCAGGATCAGTTTGCGGCGGATAGTCATAATAAAGCCGAAGCAGCCGTTCAAGCAGGAAAATTCGAACAAGAGGTCATTGCGGTTGAAGTGCCGGGTCGCAAAGGTCAGGTAAACCTCTTCAAGGATGAAGAGATCTTCCGCGCAGGTGTCACCGGCGAATCTTTAGGCAAACTCAGACCGGTATTTAATAGAGATGGTACGGTCACGGCCGGCAATGCCTGCGCGTTGTGCGATGCGGCTTCCGCCCAGGTATTAATGGATCGTGAAAAGGCCAAGGCCATGGGGTTGGAACCTTTAGCCCTGGTCCGCGGATATGCATTCGTAGGTTTCGAGCCAAAGAGATTCGGTATCGCACCGGCAAAGGCGATACCGGCTGCGCTAAAGCAGGCCGGAGTGGAGCTGTCCGATATTGATTTAATCGAGCTTAACGAAGCGTTTGCGGCTCAGTATATCGCCTGCGAGAGGGAGTTGAATATTGACCGTGATAAAGTTAACGTTAATGGTGGTGCAATTGCGTTGGGCCATCCGGTAGCAGCAACAGGTTCCAAAATTCTGACCACATTACTTTACGCCATGAAGGATCGTGATGCGCAACTCGGATTGGTGAGCGCGTGCATCGGCGGCGGTAACGGAGTAGCGCTGGTAGTCGAAAGGCTGACCTAGAAAATATATTAAAAAGGTTGAGTGCCTGTCCGGCCTACCGCAGGAAAGGGAAATCAGTCGATATAGCCCTCGTCAATTAGTCTTTATTAATGGCGAGGGCTTATTTTTGATGAGCTGTGCTTTTTATCCGATCTTTGGCATGAGGGTCCATTTTATGATCCACGCTTGAGTTTCGGGATCTTTAGCCAGGCATACAATCCCGCTGTTTTGAAATTTAATTAGCGGTTGATCGATCGATCCTGTTATCAGATAAGAAGTGATCCGCTCCATGAAGGGTAAGTGACCCACCAGCATTACATTTTCGTCAGGATCTATTTTGGCAGCACATGCGGCCACATCGTCCATCGGCTTTATCCCATTAATTTCCTGGATATCGTTTTGCAGTTTCAGCGCTCTGGCTAGTATCTGGGCGGTCTGGCGGGCTCTGGTTTTGACGCTGTGTCTAATCTGAGAAACACTAACACCATAGTCTTGAGCTTGACTTGCAATGCGCTCCGTTTCAGTGGTCCCGTCTTCAGATAATCCTTGATCAGGATCCTGGTCCTTTGGCAGACTCTTTCCATGCTGAATAAGATAAAGTGCCATGACTTTAATCCTCCTTGAAATTTAGGTAGATTCTGTATATAGTTTTTTGACTGAGCATCTCGTTCAATTTAGGATAAGATAAGCATTTTTAAACATCAATACAATTTTAGTGAATTCTTACAGCGCTTTTTATCTTCTTAGAGATGACCGATGCGTATTGTTACCCGACCGGATTTTGACGGAATTGTTTGTGCAGTTCTGCTTTTTGAAACATTAGATATAAAGGATCCTGTAATATGGGTTGAGCCGAGCCACGTGCAAAAGGGGTTGGTCGATATTCAGAACGAAGATATTATCGCCAACTTACCCTATGATGAGAGATGCGCATTCTGGTTTGATCATCACTATACCAATCAAATAGACACACCGTTTAAAGGTGCTTTTAAAATTGCCCCATCGGCTGCGGGAATCATTTTTGATTACTATAAAAATCGGCTGCGAAGAGATTACAGCGAGCTGGTGCAGGCCGCAGACAAAATTGATTCGGCCGCCCTTACCCTGGATGAAGTTCTTCATCCTGAAAATTATCCTTATGTGCTCCTTTCTTTGACAGTTTCAAACGATGATCAACCGGACGAGCCCTATTGGAATAAGTTGGTTGAGCTTTTCAGAAAATATGATATCCGGCAGGTTTTAAAGGATCCGGAGGTAAAGCAGCACTGTCAAAGTGTGGTGGCGCACAATGACCGCTATGTGGATTTTTTGGAAAAGCATACCTTGCTAAATCAGAATGTCGCCATTACGGATTTGAGAACTCTGGATAAACCACCCGGCGGGAATCGATTTCTCGTGTATTCTTTATTCCCCGAGTCGATTGTCAATATGAGAATTCGGTATCAGGATAAAAAGAAGGAAGTGATTGTGGTCAATGTCGGGCACAGTATTTTTAATCCGAACTGCAATGTGAATGTTGGCTTGATGCTCGCTCATTTTGATGGTGGCGGCCACCGCGGTGCTGGTTCGGCACGCTTCCACGTCAGCAAGGCGGATGAATATATTCCCGAAATAATCGATATCCTGCTGAAGAATGAAAACAACGAAATTCGCACCCTGGACTAAGTTTTTATCGTAATTGATAAAAAAAAGTTTCAGGAGAAAAAAAGGGCCGAGTTATCCTCGGCCCTTTCTTGTTGCAGGCGCGTCGAGCGATCCTAATAAAAAATTATGACGCGGAAGCGGGTTGAAAATTTTGAAGAATTCTACGGACGACTTCGTTTAGCATATCGGTTTTATTTTCCGGATTTATATCAGGATCTAATATGGCTCTCGTCTCAGCCCACCATATAACCCGGTGTGTTTTAGGATCTAGAAATTTCAGGATAAGCTTACCCTTTTCGACAACAAGGTCTTCGTTGATTCCGCGCCAGGCAGTGGTAAATATTTTGGACCGAACACCGTAGATGGCGATTAAAAAGTCGGGATTATTGGATGTCTTTTTAAGTTTTTTAAACATTAATTCTGTGTCTATCGCAGTTTTAATTCGTTCCACCATCAGATGTTCGATCCCGATTGTTGTTGGGATCGGGCGCAAATCATAGGTTTTCAGGTCGGCGAGATCGACATTCACGTTATAATCATAGGTCACATCTTTGGGAATTTCCACACTCGTAGCACAACTTACGGCAAGAACCATTAAACCGAATACGAGGAATATATTTATAAATTTCATGTCTATCCTCCCTATTATTAAACGAAAATATGGAACACCGTTAACATTTAATAAGCGATTATTTTATTCAATGGTGCCAAAACATCATATTTTTTGTGGTATTCAACTTATGTTCCTAAGATTAAGTTGTAAAGTCAAGATTTTAAAAAAAATTTTAATTGTGCAATTGAAACCAATGCGCTAAAAGAAACTCGATTTTCCATTATGGTCTGAAATTCAGTTTGTTGGACAATCCGAAGGGTTGCGGTATTATTTAGACTATCGGACAGAGGCAAGGAGATAGGTTCTATAAACTTTTTGCAGGGGTTTATGATGAAAAATACGGCCGTGATAATTTGGATTTTCATTAGTCTTGTCAGCGCAGGTGTTGGAATATCCGCAGAGGTTCCCGTCAGTGAAGCGACGGCTGAGTGTATCGACTGTCACTCCTCATTCCAACCCGGGGTTGTCCATGACTGGCAAAACAGCCGCCACGCCAAGATCACACCCAAAGAAGCCATGGCAGTCGAAGGCGTTGCCCGTAAGGTATCGAGCACCACTGTTCCCGAAAATCTGCAAACCGTTGTGGTGGGATGCGCCGAGTGCCACACCCTGCGACCCAAAGCGCATGCGGATACATTTGAGCACAACGGCTATGATGTTCATGTGGTGGTCAGCCCCGATGACTGCCAGACGTGTCATGTGACCGAGAGAAAACAATATTCCAAAAATATCATGGCCCATGCCTACGGTAACCTGTCCAATAACAAACTTTATCAAACGCTCGAACACAGTATCCTGGCCGGCACAAATTACAAGAACGGGAAAATTAATCTGGAACCTGCTAATGATGATACCAGAGCCGAGGCCTGTTATTATTGTCACGGCACCAAGCTGGAGCTTAGCGGGTTTGAAACCCGTGATACGGAAGCCGCCGGTGAGCTGGAATTTCCGATCATCAAAGGCTGGCCCAATCAGGGCGTGGGGCGCCTGAATCTGGATGGCAGTATGGGCGCCTGCTCCGCCTGCCATACCCGTCACGCTTTTTCGATCGAAATGGCCCGCAAGCCATACACCTGCAAGGAATGTCACGTGGGACCCGATGTTCCGGCCTTTAAGGTGTATGCCGCCAGTAAACATGGCAACATTTTTTCGGCCAAGAATTCCTCCTGGAATTTTAAGACCGTGCCCTGGACCGTTGGAAAAGATTTTACGGCCCCGACCTGTGCCACCTGTCATGTCAGCCTGCTGGTCAATACCGATGAGGAAGTGGTGGTCGAAAGAACCCATCAAATGAGCAATCGGCTGCCCTGGCGCATACTGGGATTGATCTATGCCCATCCGCATCCGCAAGAGCCGGATACCAGCATTATCCGCAATAAAGATGGATTGCCCCTGCCCACAGACTTCCAGGGTGGTTTTGCTGCGAAGTATCTGATCGATGAAAAGGAAAGCGAGGTACGGCGAAAGGAGATGCAGGCCGTTTGCTTAAATTGTCATGATCCCTCCTGGGTCAGAGGCCACTGGAGACGGTTCGAAAACACCATCCGGGAAACGAATGAGAAGACCCGGACGGCCACCCGGATCATGGAAGATATCTGGCAGCATGGCTGGGCCGACAAAAAGGATAGCTTTTATAATGAAGCCATCGAAAGAAAGTGGACCGATACCTGGCTGTTTAACGCCAATACCATTCGTTTTGCCTCGGCGATGGGAGGCGGTGGTGATTACGGCGTATTTTCCGACGGTCGCTATCAGCTATCCCAATCGTTGATGGAACTCAACGACTGGCTTGATTTACGGAGGAAACTGAATTCAGCTTCCAAAAATGATCAAAATTGAATGTTGGGAGGAGGCTTATGTCCAAAGGTGACGGTGATCAGAAATTGGATGTGGAAAAAAGGGAGAGGGGAATTCGGCCCATCGATAGTAAGCGCTTTAAAAGCCAGATTGAATTCATCCTGGAGGTGGATAAGCTTAAAAAAATTATGCGACAGACGATGTTAATGGATCGTTCGCGGCAGGAAAATTCAGCGGAACACTCCTGGCATATTGCATTGATCGTTCTGGTCTTGTCTGAATATGTTGAAGCGGATAACTTGAATCTTTTAAGGGTAATAAAGTTGCTTCTTACCCACGATTTGGTCGAGATCGATGCCGGGGACACTTACTGTTATGATGAGAGCGGTATCCAGGATCAGAAAGAGCGCGAAACCAGAGCTGCAGATCGAATCTTTAACATTCTGCCCGAGGATCAGGCCAAATCGTTTCGTGGCCTGTGGGATGAATATGAAGATAGGAAGACGCCTGAATCTCGATTTGCCAATGCTTTGGATAGATTTCAGCCTTTACTTCATAATTATTTTACCCAAGGCCATTCCTGGCGTCAGCATGGGATCCAAAAAAAACAGGTCCTTTCCAGAATGCAACCGGTGGAAGAAGGCGCCTCCCTGTTATGGGATTATGTCACCGCTCTTATCGATGATGCGGTTGCGAAAGGTTATCTGGAAAAGTAATCACTTCAAACTTTAGTTTACTTTAGTCACTTTTTTTGAGTCAGCTTCTAATCTTAATTAAAATCAATTTAAGCGCTATGGATCCTGATAAACCACAGCCGGTGATCTCGGCCAAAGGATTAACCCGCCTTTACAAACTGGGTGACAGTGAGGTCATCGGAATTAACCAGGTTGATCTTGAAATCGCTGCGGGTGCACTGGTGGTGCTTAAGGGCAACAGCGGTTCCGGAAAGAGCACCCTGTTGTCATTGTTGGCCGGTCTGGATAGGCCGACCCGGGGAGATCTGACGGTTGCAAACCACGATTTAAATAAAACTTCCGATAGCGAGTTGACCCACTTCCGCCGGCAGGTTGTCGGCATGATTTTTCAGTCCTTTAATTTGCTGCCCACCTTAAATGCACTCGAAAATGTTTGTCTTCCGGCGCTTTTGGCCGGCAAGTCGATTGCGGAGAGCCGGCTCAAAGCCGCGGATCTTTTAAAATGGATCGGACTTGATAAGCGTTTAAACCACCTCCCGGCACAACTCTCCGGCGGTGAGATGCAGCGCACGGCGATCGCCAGGGCCCTTATTAATGATCCGTCTATTATTTTAGCCGATGAGCCTACCGGAAATCTTGACTCTCGCAATGGACAAATCGTCATTGATCTATTGGCAGAGCTCAATCGAAAATGGGGCCGCACCATTATGATCGCAACCCATAGTTCCCTTGCCGACTCCCAGGCCACGGTTAAAATTTTCCTTAAAGACGGCATGATCACAAACCACCCATGAAAAATTTCGTATTCTTTTTTCGGCTTTTTGTCTGGTTCAGCCTGCGGGATATGCGTAAACATATTGGCCGGGCCCTGACCGTGCTTTTCGGGATCGCCCTGGGCGCGGCTGTTTTTACCAGTGTGCGCCTTTCCGTCAATGCTTCTCTGGATTCATTTACCAAAAGCATGGATCTGATTGCCGGTCGGGCCGATCATGTGTTAACCCGGCCCGGCGGTTATGTTCCGGAGAGTCTTATCACAGATCTGTTAAAGCATCCGGCGATTCAAAGTGCATCACCGGTGCTGACGACCTATACCCGAATTGCGCAAGATGGCGCAAAACCCTTTTTGCTGATCGGATTTGATCCGATTTTAGACCGGCCTCTTCGCAACTGGCGGATTCGCCCAAAACGTAATCAGGAGGCCCCTGTCTGGTTGGACCTGTTGAAGGAACCCTACACATTAATCCTGGGAGAATCCCTGGCCACCGAATTCAGCAGAGCCTCAGGTGATGTTATTCTCCTTGAGCATGTCCGTCAAAGATCGCAGTTTAAGGTATTAGGGGAACTGAAAAGGGAAGGACTTGCCCTGGCTGAAGGGGGCCGAATTGCTTTAACGGATATTGCAACCTTTCAGGAATTCACCGGGCTTTTCGGCAAAGTGGATCGAATTGACCTCAAGCTAAAACCCTCTGCCACCGCCAAAGATCTGGACGATATCCGCAACATGTTGCCTGAAAGCATTACGCTGAATCCGCCATCAACGGCTCGCGAAAGCGGGCAGGGGATGATCAGCGCTTATCAGCTCAATCTCTCCATTCTCAGCTTTGCATCATTATTTGTCGGCATGTTTTTGGTCTATAGCCTGGTCGCCTTAAATGCCGTTTCCCGTCGCCCGGAACTGGCTATTTTAAGATCTACCGGAGCTTCCGGCTACCATCTCTTTTTTATTTTCCTGGCGGAAGGTGCTTTGTTTGGCGTCGCCGGCTGGCTGGTGGCCATTCCGA
>Ga0255055_10002063_pt1 | contig 14274 bp, 14 predicted proteins | sample JV7_2_27_MG_FD_188633 | JGI IMG/M metagenome (GOLD analysis project Ga0255055, IMG submission 188633) | Seawater microbial communities from Jervis Inlet, British Columbia, Canada - JV7_2_27 | ecosystem: Environmental > Aquatic > Marine > Inlet | place: Canada: British Columbia | collected...
ATTGGTGTGAGTCACGCCCATCAGATCAGCAGTGCATTAGTGCATCAGTGCAATTGTGCATAAGTGTACTTCTGCACTACTGCACATCTGCACTTTTGCACAGACTTTCGGCCTCCTTGACCCACACCCTAACCTGTTCTAATATGGATAAACTTAAAGTGTTAAGTTGCACTTTACCCTTTTTCAGCATCGACCGGGTCCTCCGGTCCTGCCGGAGGCATGCTCGGGGGGAGGAAAACCTTTGAAGGCCGCGGTAATGGCGGGCGGATACGGGACGAGGCTTAGACCGCTGACTAACAAGCGGCCCAAGCCCATGATGCCTGTGGCCGGCCGCCCCATGCTCGAGCACATTGTCAGACTGCTCGTCAGTCATGGCTTTAATCGGATCCTGATGCTGACATACTTCTTCCCCGAGACCATTGAAGAGCACTTCGGGGACGGCAAGGATTTCGGCGCGCAGATCACATATCACCAGGACCCTCCAGGTGGCCTTGGGACAGCCGGAGCCGTGCGCGGAGTGGCGGATATTTTCGACGAGCCCTTCCTCGTTATAAGCGGCGATGTCATCACCGACTTCGATCTGACCCACGCTTGGGAATTCCACCGGGAACGTGGGGAACTGACCACCATGGTCCTCACAAGAGTCCATAACCCTCTTCCCTTCGGTGTAGTGATCACGGATGAGGACAGCAAAGTCACCAGGTTCCTGGAGAAGCCGACCTGGGGCGAAGTGTTCAGCGATGCGATCAACACGGGTATATATATTATGGAACCTGAGATCCTCGACCGGATCCCCGAGGGCATCAGCAGGGATTTTTCCAGGGATGTCTTTCCCGGGCTCCTGGCAGAGGGGCACCCGCCAGGTGCTTATGTAGCCCAGGGCTACTGGAAAGACGTCGGGAACGCCGTCGAATATCTCCAACTGCACCGCGAGATATCCGCCGGCACCATCTCACTGGATATCCCCGGGGAGATGAAGGTATTGGAGGAAGCTGTCCTGTACCTGGGAGAGGGTGCCCAGGCCTCAGACGAGGCCTGGTTCACCGGAACGGTCGTTCTGGGAGATGGAGCGCAGATAGGTGAGGGGTGCAGGATTAGAGATTCCTTTATTGGGCCCGGGACTACCGTGGACAAAAACGTTCGCATGAGGTCCTCGGTCGTCTGGAACGAAGCTTGGATAGGCCGCGGCTGCTTTGTCGCCGGGAGCGTTATCGGGTCGAGAACTCAGGTAAGAATTCGGGCAAACATAGAGGAGGGATCCATCATCAGCGAGGATTGTCTCATCGGCCGGGGCAGTATTATCCGAGCCGGCGTGCGTATCTGGCCCGAGAAGGTCGTGGAGGACGGAGCGGTCCTGTCAAGCGATTTCATCTGGGGCTCGCGCTGGCGGGGGACCCTTTTTACTGGGGGCATCATCAGCGGGCTTGTCAACAGGGAGATCACCCCGGAGTTTGCGGCCAGGCTTGGCGCCGCCTTCGGGGCCACCTTCCCGGAGCACTCGACCATCTCCCTTTCCAGAGGAATTCACAGATCGTCACGGATGATCGGTGAGGCTATTATCTCAGGTATCCTCTCGGTTGGCGTGGGGGTCCACGACGCGCGGGTGATCCCCATCCCCGTCGCCAGACACCAGATCAGGGCGGAGGGCGACGTGGGAGGTATGCACGTGAGGAGAGCTCCATCTGATCCCGAGATCCTCGAAATAAGGCTTTTCGGTGAGGGCGGAAGAGAACTGAGCGCTCCGGAGCGTGACGAGATAGACAGGTTGTTCTTCAGGATGGACTTTCGAAGGGCTTCCATAGAAAAATCGGGGTCTATCATTTCACCTGATTACGGCTCCGAACCCTACGAAAAGGCATTCCTGAAAAAACTCGACCTCGATGCCGTCTCAAGATCGAAAATGAGGGTGATCGTGGATTACTCCTTCGGCACGACCCTGAAGGTTCTGCCCGCTCTGCTGGGCCGAAGTAAAGCGGAGGTTGTTTCCCTGAACTCGCATCTGGACGAGGAAAAGGTGATCCGTACGACCAGACAATTTGACAGGGCTATCCGTCAGATCTCGGAATACGTTCAGGGGCTCGAGGCAAACATCGGGACGATCATGAGCACCAGCGGCGAAACCCTCACTCTAATCGACGAGAGGGGAAGGTGGATCGACGGCGGAAAGATGCTGCAGATCCTCTCACTTCTCGCCTTTAAAACCAACCCGGGGTGCACCATTACCGTCCCGGCCAACGCCAGCTGGAACCTGGAAAAAATGGCGGACGAACACGGTGCTAGGGTGCTCAGGACGCCCATTAGCACCAGCGCTATTTTGAACGCGGCCTCCTCGAGTTCAGCCTTCATGGCAGGAAACGTAGAAGGGGGTGTGGCGTTCCCCGACTTTCACCCATCCTTCGACGCCATGTTCTGTCTGGTTAAGACTATGGAGATGATGGTTCTTTCCGGGGCTCGCCTTGGTGACCTCGTGGATTCGTTGCCAGAAGCATACTTGCAGCACAGTATCGTATCGTGCGCCTGGGAGGCGAAGGGGCATGTTATGCGCAGCCTGATAGAGGAACTGGGAGAGGAGATCAAGGGGATAGAGGGGGTCCGTCTGGAGGATGAGGATGGCTGGATACTCATTTATCCAAGTTCCAACCACGCATGTTTTCACATATATGGAGAGAGTAGAGAGTTGGCCCACGTCACTGACAGATTGCAGACATGGTCCCGGAAAATAGAAAAGATGCAGCAACAGGGGGACACGTATTGAACCAGATTAAGTTCGGCACTTCCGGATGGCGTGGCATCATCGCAGATGATTTCACGTTCGAGAGGTCCCGTCTGGTGGTGGCTGCCGTGGCTCGTTATTTGTCCGAATCCGGTGATTCAAGGCGAGGTATCCTTGTGGGCCACGATACGCGGTTCATGGCGGAGGAGTTCGCAGCTGACGCCTCCGGCCTGCTCAGCGACCTCGGTGTAGATGTTTTCCTGTGTTCCGACCCGGTCCCCACTCCGGCTGTCTCCTCGATCATTCTCAAGAGGGGTCTTGGGGGAGCGATCAACTTTACAGCCAGCCACAACCCCAGCCGCTACCAGGGGATAAAGTTCAGTCCGTCCTGGGGCGGCCCCGCTCTGCCGGAATCCACTCGAATTATCGAGGACACAATAAAGAAATATCAGCTAAATGGCCTGCCACCAGCTATTGCCCGTAGGGGAAGTATCGAGACCATCGATCCTGTGCCTGAATACCTTGAGCAGCTAAAGTCGAAGGTGGACATGAACGTCATAGCGCGATCCGGGCTTAAGATCGCTTTTGATGCTCTTTACGGCGCCGGCGCGAACTACCTTGACAGGGTGCTCGAGGAGGCGGGATGCAAGGTAACGACCATCCATGGGAACAGGGATCCCCTTTTCGGGGGTTTTTCCCCCGAACCGTCCGAGGAAAGGTTATCTGAACTCGCGCGGATCGTGTCCGCCGAGGCAGACCTGGGACTTTCCACCGACGGGGACGCCGATCGTTTCGGGATCCTCGGCGGCAGCGGCGAGTTCTACACGCCCAACACCATCCTGGCCATATTAGCCGACTATCTCCTTAGAATAAAGAAGACCCAGGGAGATCTTGCCCGGAGCGTTGCGACAACGGGACAGCTCGACGATATCGCCGCCGCCTTTGGCCGGAGGTGCCACGAGACTCCTGTAGGTTTCAAGTATATCGGTCAGATGATCTCGGAGGGCAGATTGGCCATGGGAGGCGAGGAGAGCGCTGGGATGTCCATCCGTGGACACGTACCTGAGAAGGATGGAATTCTTGCCTGTCTGCTTGTTGCCGAACTCGTGGCATCTTTGGGAAAACCCCTTTCCGAGATCAACCAGGAGTTACAGGACACCTATGGACCGCGACATTCAGTAAGGGTCAACCTCGAACTAACCGATGAATTGATATCCCGACTGCGTGAGATCCTCATGTCTCCGCCACTTGAAGTGGGCGGATTTATCGCCACAGACCTTGTCACGGTAGATGGAACCAAATGGAAATACGAGGGCGGCGACTGGGTTCTTCTACGTCTATCAGGCACGGAGCCAGTGGCCAGGCTTTACGTAGAGGCGGATAATCAGGACAGGTTGACGAGCCTTGAAAAGGCTTTTTCGAACTGGATCACCGGGAATGATGGGGCCGTAGTCAATAACAAGGCGGGACATTAAATGTGATGGTATTTTCTGCAAGGCACAGACTCTGGTTGGTCCTGGTTCTGACAGTATGCCTGTTCCTTGTTTACAGTGCTGTCGGTGAGAGGGGTTTCGTAAGGCTGAACCGGATGGTGGATCAAAGGGATGAACTGAGAACCAGGGTTCGTGCTCTTGATGAGAGTAACGCAAAACTGGCTGAGCAGGTCAGCCAGCTCAGGGATGATCCGGCCACCATCGAATATCTCGCCCGGACCGAACTGGGTATGGTCCGGGATGGCGAAACCGTGTACATCCTTTCCGATCGACCGGAGGACCAGCCAAGATGAGGATCGGAGCCGGCGGCTCGGGGATAAAACGTATCTTCCTGATCACTGTCGGCCTGTTGATCATGTCCCTGTTCCTTCCCATGACCGTCTCGGGGCGCACACCTGACCTGTTGTACCTGATCGCGCAGGCATGTCTTTCCGGAGGTGCATTTATCCTCGCTGTTTTCATGGCTTTAAAGCACGGGACGGGAATCAGGGATCTCCCTGCCGACTTGTCCGTCAATGTCACGATGTGCGCCGCTGCCGGAGTTTTAGTACAGACACTTTATACCGGATTGCCCTTGATACCTCTGGTGTTTTTCGTGGTATTTCCATACACGGTTTTCGCGCGCCGGAGAGGCCTCCTTTGGGTCCCCGCTTCCATACTGTCCGTGGCCGCCGCCGGCAGGTACCTGTTTCTCAAAGACCAGAGGCTGGTTTACTGGGCGGCAGTTTTCCTCCTTTACAGCGCCGTCCTGGGCGCCAGGATGTTCAGGGACGGCAGGCGTATCGAACATCTACAATCCAAGTTGGAAGGGATCAACAGCGATGCCCGGGAAATGATGGAGCGTATAGGGGAGGATGGTTTTTCGGAATCCTTCGATCGGATAAGAAGCGAGGATGCCGCCAGGGCCATCGCCATCGATGAGGATGATTTTCTTCAGAGGCTCCTCAGGTGGGGGTGCCGGGTTTTCAACGCGCGAACGGGTATTCTACTTATTCCGGACCAACCCGGGTTTTTCAGGATGAGGGCCGCGGTGCACCGGGGTGTCGAGATCCTCGAGGGTCTCGTTCCGGCGGACAAGGGGTTTATTCACATCACCAGGGAGAGGGAAGGGACCCTGTGTGTTTCCGATGCCAGTTCAGCCCGTAAATCCCTCAGCTTTTATCCAGAGGACACCAAGGTTGGCTCTTTCCTCGTCAAGATCGTAAAGGACTCGAAGTGGGGAAAAGATGCCGACGATGGAACGGGCTCGGAAAAGATCCGCTGCGTCCTCTACTTTGACAGTGAAACAGTCAATACCATGTCTCTGGATGATATAACCGCCAAACGGCTGGGTGAGTTCGGCGGCCTGGTGCTCAAGGCCATGGACACGGCCGGCCATCTTCAGAAGTTGACCACCGAAGTGTCATCCAAGGACGCCATATCCCGCTACGCCAGGGGATTGACGCATTCGCTGGAGCCGGAAGACATCGCGGGAATGGCCCTTGACGCGGTCGTTGACGCCGTCCCACAATGTGACGGTGCCGTCGTCATGTTCTTCGAAGACGGGCTGTCGGTTGTGGATTCCAGGGGGGATCTTGAGAAAAAATTTGGGAGCGAGAAGATCCTCAGGGATGAACCCAGCCAGATGGGCCTGCTGCTCCGGCGCTTACACGAGCTGGAGTCCGGTGAGGGTATCGGAGACGCTCGAAGCACTGAGATCGTCATCAGCAGTAAACAGGCCAAAAAATCTCCTTTTTTCCGCAAGGGAGAAAAATTGGGAGGCATCATATCCTTTGCCGCCATTCCGTGTTACATGAGCGGCAGTGATAAACCACTTAAGGCCGCCATCGCTGTCGTTTCCAGCCAGTCGAACGCTTTCGGGAAGGAAGAGCGCGAGGAACTCCGCACCATCGCCGGGATGATGGCGCCGGCCCTGGACAACGCGCTTACCCACAAACGGGTTGACGAACTCTCGAGGACCGATGGCCTCACGGATCTTCTTAACCACAGGACCTTCCAGATCGTGCTCGACGGTAAGCTGAACCACCTGAGCAGGGGAAACTTCAGGAGCATGGCCGTCATCATGGTGGATGCAGACCGGTTCAAGAATGTGAACGACACATTCGGGCACCCGGTCGGCGACGAGGTGCTGGTGGAACTGGCCAGGCGGCTTAAATCAGGGATCAGGAAAAACGACGCGGTGGCTCGCTACGGCGGTGAGGAGTTCGCTGTCGTCCTCGACAACGCTGGTGAGAAGGAGGCGCGTGAGATAGCCGAAAAAATGCGTCATTCGGTCCGATCCAAGCCGTTCGTGACTTCGGCGGACAAGATCCATATTACCGCCAGCTTCGGGTTCAGCGTCCTTACCGGGACCGACGGGCCCGCCAAGAAGGAGTTGCTCGAGCAGGCCGATCAGGCTCTGTACCACGCCAAGGCAGGCGGTCGTGACCGGGTCGTGAACTACAGGGATATCGAGACGGCAACAGCAGAAATTGAACCGGTTGCAGCGGATGCTGACTCCGTGACCCAGGAGGGTAGAAGATGGTAAAGGTGGCTGGGATCCAGCTGGCCAGCAGAGAGGATAGTGAGGCCAGCCTTGGCAAAATGGTCGAACTGGCCGACCTTGCTGTGGAAAGGGGAGCGGAGTTGCTGGCCTTCCCCGAGCTGTGCACGACGAAATGGTTCCCTAACCGGATGAGACAGGGCAACTTCGAGCTTGCTGAGACTGTTCCCGGACCAGGTACGGATCGTTTGTGCGAATTTGCGGCGTCAAACGGGGTTGTGATCGTATATCCCGTATTCGAGAAGGCCGGAAAAGGGGAGTATTATAACAGCGCCGCGGTCATCGACGCGGACGGCAGCCTGGCCGGCATTTACCGCAAGGTTCACATTCCTAATGTCATGGGATGGCACGAGAGGTTCTACTTCCTTCCGGGGAACAAGGGGTTCCCGGTCTTTGAGACCCGTATCGGGACCATCGGGATTCAGATCAGCTGGGATGTTTTCTTCCCTGAGGGGCCGCGTATCCTTGCACTCAAGGGAGCGGAACTGGTCATTGTTCCCACCTCCAACGCCCACGCCAGCCAGGAGAGGTGGGAGAGGATGATAGCCGGGAACGCCCTTGCGAACAGCACCTTTTTCCTCAGGGTCAACAGGGTGGGGCGCGAGGAGAAGCAGTCCTTTTACGGCAAAAGCTTCTGCATGGACCCTCACGGTGAACTGGTTCAGCGGCCTGCCGGTTCGAGGGATTCGGTCCATATTACGGCCATCGACCTTGATGAGGTGACCAGAACCAGGGAAGAATGGGCCTTTTTCAGGGACCGCAGGGAGAGCCAGTATGGTGAGTTGGGAGGGCGCCTTCCAACGGCGGACAAACTGGGATTGCCCTCCGGACTCTATTCGGGAGGGAAAGATGGCAACTGATCCCAGGAACATGGGTCGAGAGTACGATGTCACCGCCCTTTTCGCGGCGGCTTTGCTGTCACTGATTATACTAGTCACGGGTTGCCAGTCCTTAAACCCGCTGCCGAGCATCGGCGTCGGCGATGGGTCACCGGAAGAGGCGAGGGTTAAGAAGCTCATGAAGTGGCATTCGGGCCGCGTTGAGGTTTACCGGGAATTTCGGACCGTATTCACCGCACGTGCTGTGTATCTTTCCGACGAGATCCAGAGGCTGGCTATGGATTGGGAGGCCAGGTCAAGACTGATGAGTCCCGATGAGCGAGCGGCGTTTGAAAAAAAGTTTCTGGGAGACGATACTCCCCTCATCAAGGTTCTGGTGGGATTTTATACTCCCGAGGAGGAACAAAACGACCTCTCCGCGGAAAACTCCGTCTGGATCCCCTATCTGAAAAATCCGGATGGAACTGTTACGAGGGGCACCTGCCTTGATGTGGATGAAAATAACACGAGGATCTACATGAGGTTCCTGAAGTGGGACCTTTCATGGTCAAAGCTCTATCTTATCCATTTCCCCTACTCACCTGACCTGCACAACCCTGAGGACGGCTGGCTCAGCATGGTGATCTCCGGACCTCCGGGACAGGGTGAAATACGCCTGCAGGTTATCCCACCCGACGATCAGCCATGATCATTCTTGCGTCAGATACCTCGACATCTCACGGTAGTGTGGCCCTGCGGGGCCCGGAGGAAATAATACTGAGGGAGGATCTGGGCAGCGACAGACCCCACAGCGAGACCCTGCTGCCGGGGGTGGAGAGGATCCTGGTCCGTGCCGGCCTTTCCCGGAAAGATGTTCAGGCCATCGCTGTCGGTACGGGACCGGGCGCCTTCACCGGCCTGAGGGTCGGCCTTGCGACCTTCAAGGCCTGGGCAGCAGCATCCGGGCTGCCACTCATACCGGTGATTTCAATGGACGCTGTCGCCTTGCCCCTCCTCAAGGAAGGATCACCGGCCGTGGTGTTGTCCGATGCGCGAAAGGGAGAGGTTTACGCTGCCTACTATACATCCCTTGAAGAGGGAACCCTTCCCCGCAGGCAGGGAGAGGTAAGGCTGATCCCCCATGACAAGGTTTTGAACTGGGTGTCCTCGTTGAACGATCCCGATGCACGCCTGGTCGGCACCGGCCTGCCTCTTCTTGTGGAAAAGGATCTGTTGGGTGATCTTGAGAATGTTGGAGACGGTTCAGAAGCGCCGGATGCCGTCTGGATCCTCGCTCTGGCCGAGATCCTCTTATCCCTCGGGCGTACGGTCGATCCATCAGGCCTGGTTCCGTACTACGTACGGCCCCCTGACGCAAAAAAGCCCTCACCTGGCACAATTGTCACTAGCCTGCAAAGCACTGGTGACAATGCGGACAGTTGATGAACAGCGGATCTGAAACTTCACAGACCAGACAGCTTCTCATCAGACCCATGGCACTATCTGACCTGGACTCCGTGATCAGGATAGAGAAACAATCCTTCCCACACCCCTGGACCCGTGAACAGTTCATGACCGAACTTGGGCGTAAACCTGTTTCACGATGTCATGTGGCTGTGATGGGGGATAATGAAGTATATCCCGTCCAGGATACTTCCTCTATGAAAGGACCGGTAGTGGCGTTCATCATGGCCTGGCTGGTTGAAGACGAACTTCACATTACGAATCTCGCAGTCGCACCCGAAGCGCGCAGAGGAGGCGTTGCGGCGGCCATTCTCGAACATTCCATCCTGGAGGCGGTTGAGAATGGGGCGGTATGGTGCCAATTGGATGTGAGGGCTTCCAATACACCGGCCGTGGAGCTCTACAGCCGATTCGGGTTTAAACCCCTTGGGACCAGAAAGGGTTATTACCATAATGGAGAGGACGCGGTGGTGATGGGGAAAGAACTGAAGAGCAGCTAGGGAAAAGGTACAAGGTACAGGGTACAAGTAATCGCCTTAACTTGTCCCTTTTACCTTTTACCTTGTCCCTGCTTCCAAGTCTAAGTCTTAGACTTGGAAGCCCTTTACAAACCCACTCCCTTTCTTTATTATTTTCACTTCTTGCGGGCATAACTCAGTTGGTAGAGTGTCAGCTTCCCAAGCTGAAAGTCGCGGGTTCGAATCCCGTTGCCCGCTCCAGCTAATAAAAAAACCCCGTTTTCGGCGGGGTTTTTTATTAGCTGGAGAGTTCTGTGTTCTGAGTTTTATGTTCTAAGCGAAGGAAATCTCAAAACTCAAAACACGAAACCCAGAACTCCAAATTTTGCAGGCTGGATGATGGCCTTGCAGGTATTTCCTCCCGGTGCTATTGGTGACTGATGCAAAATTTGGTTGACCTCCATGCCCATATCCTCCCCGGGTTGGACGACGGTCCTATGGACCTTCCCGGTTCATTGAAGATGCTCGAGGCTCTCGAGGAGATGGGTTTCGGACATGTATTTGCCACACCTCATCACCGACTCTATGAATGGGAAGGGATCGAACCTGAAACTGTGGAAAACGGGGTGAGGGATGTGAACAGGGCCGCCGCGGAAAAGGGGATCGGTGTAAACCTTCTTCCCGGCATGGAGTTCGACCTCGACGAAAGACTACCTGAGAGAGCATCCAATGTCCTTGGAAGGGCCGGTCACCTTCTCGTAGATGTGGGTTTCTTGGGTGTGCCGCGAGACCTTCCCGGACTGCTTGGGAAAGTGATGGAAATCGGGGCGAAGGTTTTTCTGGTTCATCCGGAACGCAACACGGAACTGTGCCGGTTCCGACCGGAGCTGTCCGATCTGATCGCATCGGGGATTCGACTTTTGGGTAACATAGGAAGCTTTTCGGGCATGTACGGTCAGAAAGTACAGCGTGATGCTCGGGACCTGCTCAAGGAAGGCTATTACTGGGCCGTGGCCTCGGACATGCACTCCCATGATCAATCGCCGTGGATCAGGAATGGTATAGATCAACTGGTATTACTGGCAGGAAATTCAGCCGCCGAGGAGTTGATGGCGAATCGGCCTATGCAGATTGTTCAAGCCATGGAGGATGATCGTTGAAGGGAACCTTGACTTACATCGTGAAAAGAGCAATGGACCTGGCTGTCAGTGAAGGGAAACTCCAGGGGGATCTGCCGGCCCCGATCATCGAGATGACCCGTGAGCGCAAATTCGGTGACTATGCAACCAATGTCGCTATGGTCATAGCATCCAAGCAGGGGATCAACCCCAGAGAACTGGCGGAAGAACTGACGCAGATGATCCGGGATGCCGATAGCGATGGGGATGTTTCGGACGTTTCTGTTGCCGGGCCGGGGTTCATCAACATCACAATGAGTCCGGGGTTTTGGTCCCGAAACCTCAAGGCCATTCTTGAAAAAGGTGAGAATTTCGCCTGCTCTGATATAGGTGCCGGGAAACAGGTGCAGGTGGAGTTCGTCAGTGCCAACCCGACAGGACCATTGCATGTGGGACACGGAAGGGGAGCGGCTCTGGGCGACGCTCTGGCCAACATTCTCCAGTGTGCCGGTTTCAAGGTCCAGCGGGAATACTATATCAACGATGCCGGGAACCAGATCAGGACTCTCGGTATTTCAGTCTATGCCCGGTATCTGGAACTTTCCGGTCGCGATGTCATGTTTCCCGAGGAGGGTTACAAAGGCGACTACATAAAGGAGATCGCAGACCGGCTTGTGAAGGAGGAGGGGGACCTTTACCTGAACATGTCTGAAGAAAAGGCTGTCGAGGAGATGGCCGTCAAGTCCGCCACTCTCATCCTTGATGACATCCGGCAGGACCTGGAAGAGTTCGGGGTGTGTTTTGATGTCTGGTTCTCAGAAAAGGACCTTCTGGACCGCGGTAATGTCCCCAAAACCCTGGAGGTCATGGAGGAGACGGGGAGCGTTTTCAGTCACGAGGGTGCTCTGTGGTTCCGCTCCACAGACAAGGGAGATGACAAGGATCGCGTGCTGGTCAAGAGTGACGGGTCCCTGACCTATTTCGCCTCCGATGTTGCCTATCACAGAGATAAATACGAGAGGGGCTTTGACACCGTAATAAATATCTGGGGAGCGGACCATCACGGTTATGTCGCCCGGATGAAAGCCTCCGTGCAGGGTTTAGGCAAAGATCCCGATGATCTGCAAATAGTTCTGGTTCAGCTTGTAAGTCTCGTCAGAAAAGGTCAGCCGGTGGCCATGAGCACAAGGGCCGGGGAGTTTGTCACCCTGAGAGAGGTTCGCGACGAGGTCGGGCGTGACGCCGCCCGTTTCATCTTCCTTACGCGCAAGGCTGACAGCAAACTTGAGTTCGACCTGGACCTTGCCAAGGAGAAAAGTAACGACAACCCTGTGTATTATGTCCAGTACGCCCATGCCCGCATATGTAGCATCCTGAGAAACGCCCGGGAACAGGGGGTATCTATTCCCGAGCCCGGTAGTGTTGATCTGACGCTCCTGGATCTTCCCGAAGAGAAAGAGCTCATTCGTCACATGGCCGCGCTTCCTGATGTGGTCGAAGGCGCTGCCATATCCATGGAAGCACACCGTATAACCACATATCTGCGCGACATCGCGACGACATTGCACAACTACTATTACCATCACCGCGTTCTCACGGACGATGCCCGGGTCACCGGAGCACGCCTTGCAATGGTGTTCGGGGTGAGGACCGCTATTGCCAAGGCCCTTGCTCTGCTCGGCGTCTCGGCGCCAGAGAGGATGTGAGGGTGGCGCGACGGTCCAGTCAGCCCCGGGAGTTGGTTCGACTCAGCCCTCTCCAGTTCAGCCTCAGTGTCAGTATTGTGGTGATCCTGCTCGGCGCTGCTGGCCTGGCTGGCTATTATTACGGCCTGAAACAGGCTGACCGGCAGACAGGTGGGACAAATGTCGACTCCACCGGTAGTCTCCCTGAGGGGGCGGAATCAAAACCTGATACTGGTGGTACTGAGGCTTCCGTTACATTCTATTCCGCTCTTACTGAGCCGAGGAAAGATGTCTCACCTGCCCCGCCACCTCAACCGGTGGAGACACCCAGAACCCCGGTTGTGGAAAAGCCTGCATCACCACCTGTATCAGCCTCCAGGATCAGTGATCCAATGTCCGGGAGTGGGTCCGTAATGCTCCAGGTGGCTTCCTACAAAGATAAGCTAAACGCTCGAAAGCTGCTCCAGGATCTCTCATCGGAAGGGTATGCGGGGACCGTTGTTCGCGCGGAACTCGGCGAGAGGGGAGTCTGGTTCAGGGTAAGGGTAGGACCATATAAGACTGGAAAGGAATCCGAGGGAGTTCTGAAAAAACTGAGGGAGCAGAGGGAATTGAAGGGGTACGTAGTAAAGCAGTGATCCGTAATCAGTAATCGGTAATCAGTCAGATCAAATTCAAAATCGTCTTTATTATCTGTTTATCCCACACCAGTACTTGACAAAGTACCACTCAGATTATTCGCTTCCACCGATCACCGATCACCGATCACCGATCACCGATCACCGATCACCGATCACCGATCACCGATCACCGAAAAAGCTTCAGGCAGTTCGAACCTTTGTAAAAATGGGTGTTCGAACTGCCTGAAGCTTTTTCTCAACTCCCTTGACAGAAGTTGTTGAAATATCTTATTTTATTCACCTACTCTAGGAGAACTTATGCTTAAGGCGCTGGATGATCTTGAAAGAGCTGTCGGTCGCTTGGTGGAAAGAGCCAGTGGTAAAGCACCTGACGGCTTGGTTTCAAGGGGCACCAAGGCGCCTGTTGTCGAGGTTACCACCAGTCGGGCAGCCAGAAAACCTGACCAGATAAATGAGGAAGCAGCGGAGCTTATCAAACGCGCCATCAAGAGGCTGAAATCCCTCTAGAAAAATTTCGGATTTTATATGCGTGTACACCATATTTTGTGGGGAGAACCATGTCGGGCAGAGTAGACGTAGAGATATTCGGGAAGGTCTACACCGTACGCGGTGAAAAGGACCCGGAATATGTCCGTCGTGTCGCTGAATTCGTCGACCGCAAGATGCGTGAGATAGCGCAGGTCACCGATACGGTCTCAACATCACGTATTGCGATCCTGGCTTCCCTCAATATAGCGGATGAGCTCATGACCATGCTCGAGGAATCCGAGGAACTTAAAGCGCGCATGAGGAAAATGACTCAGCATATCGAGGAGATGCTGGATCAAGAGGCCTCTTGAACTTAAATCAGTGAACTGCTTGTCCACCGTCTTGTCCTCCGTAGCCTTGGCGAAGGGGGAAGCTGGGCGGCAGGCGTTAGCGTAGGTGGATAAACGGTAAACTGTAAACAGTTCACTAATCTCCTTGATGGTGAGGTCCCTTTCTGATAGATTATTAATCAACCCCTGCCCTGCTCGTGGAGGCCTGTTACTTTTGAGCCAACACTCGAAGTCCGGGACTCTTGCTGAGGGCGTGGTGAGCATGTTCGCGTTAAGCGAAAAGCCTGAAGCGTCACGCGGGGGGCCCACCTGGTCGTGCAGGTTCAAATGCTGAACTTCACCACGGCATCGGGCGGGGGTTCTTACTCCGGAAGCAATCTGGACCGCCCCATGGGGCCTGCAGAAGTCCAGTTCTATATATAACTTGAAGTTTTCAGCTGAGGATCTCCGTAAATGGTATGATGGGCTGAAGTGTCAGCCCTGCCAGATACAAAGGAACACAGTTTTATCCACCTCAAGTTGCT
>Ga0255055_10002064_pt1 | contig 14273 bp, 9 predicted proteins | sample JV7_2_27_MG_FD_188633 | JGI IMG/M metagenome (GOLD analysis project Ga0255055, IMG submission 188633) | Seawater microbial communities from Jervis Inlet, British Columbia, Canada - JV7_2_27 | ecosystem: Environmental > Aquatic > Marine > Inlet | place: Canada: British Columbia | collected...
GTGGTCGAGGCCGGGGATCGCCGGCCATCGACCACTCGCTGGTGGTGGTGCGTCACCGCGCCCGCAGGGCGCGGGTAACCCGGGACCACCGGATTAAAAGTCAGCTCGTAAGCCTATTAACCACAACAAGTTACAACTCCGAACTAAACACAACAACAAGAAACGCATGTACTTACGAGCGACCCGGATCGCCTCGGAGTGTTGTGTCTTGTTGTCGAAAATTGGCGTTTGTTGAGTTCAAGTGCACCAGGAGTGCACCATTGCCGCGGTGTTATTCCGGTCCGGGCTTCGATTGAATCTCCGCGATACGGGCGTCGACCCTCTGCGCCTCGTCCTCGTCGCCGAGCCGATGCAGGATGTTGGCATAGTCCTGCATGACGGACATCACCTGGGGATGCTCCGTACCGAGTGATCTCTCCCAGATCTCGACGGTACGTGCGACATACGGTCGAGCCCGCTCCAATTCATCCATGGCTTCGTAAAGCGATGTAAGACCCATGAGGGTGTAGCCAACGCTGGGATGATCGGGGCCGAGAGCCTCTTCCCTGATCGCCAGGGAGCTCTTGTACAGCTCTTCGGCCTCTTCATAGTCTCCGAGATCTCTCAACAGATGTGCCAGATTCGTCTGTGCATCCGCCACCAACGGGTGCCCGGGGTCGACCGATCGTTGAGCGACCTCCAGCGCGCGTTCCAAAAATGGCCGCGCACTCTCGTTGTCGCCCATCGATCGGTGATAGACACCGAGGTTTTTGAGGGAGGCGGCAACGACCGGGTGATCGGGCCCGAAAGCCCGCTCGCGGACGGCGAGCGCCTCCTCGAAATACGGCCCGGCAGACTCTAGGTCGTCGGTGGAAGCGAAGAAGATCGCGAGATCATTGAGGCTGTTGGCGTAATCCGGGTGGTCGGGCCCGAGTGCCTCGCGGTAGATCGCCGATGCTCTTTCGAGCACCGCGCGTACTCTGTCGTACTCACCCAATCTCCTCAAGACCTTCCCGAGATTGCCCAGGGTGCCCGCCAGTTTGGGATGGTCCGGGCCCAACACCGTTTCCTTGATGGCAACGGCCCGCTCGAAGTAGGGAAGGGCATCATGGTAATTGCCTGTTTCGCTGAGCACTCCCCCGAGGTTGTCGAGGCTCGCGGCCACCAAAAGGTGATCAGACCCGTATGCCTTCTCCCGGATCTCCAGCGCCCGCTCGAAGAGCGCTCTTGCCTCGTCGAACTCACCCTTTCTAATGTGGAGGATGGCGATGTTGGAGAGACTGCTGGCAAGCTCCGGGTCGTCCGGCCCGAGAGTCTGACGATCGATTGCGAGCACCCGCTCATACACAGACGAGGCCTCCTCGTACTCGCCCTTGCTCACCAGAACCAGCGCCATGTTGTTCAACACCGCACCCACCTCTTCGCTCTCCGGACCAAAAGCCTCCTCGCGGATGGCCAGGGCGCGCTCGTAGAGAGGCCACGCCTGGTCGTACTCCGCCCTTTTTCGATGGGCCTCCCCCAGCTTGTTGAGACTCCCTGCGACATCCGGATGATCCGGCGGCAGCTCCGCCTCGTGTATCGCAAGGGCCTCCTCGAGGAGTTCCTGTGCCGTGTCATAAAGACCCAAGCTGACGTAGACCCAACCCATGGTCGACATCAGCCGCGCCTGCACCAGCGGTTGATCCGTCAGCGTCGTGCGAATTCGCTCGGCACCTTGATCGAGGATCTCCCTGGCGGTGATGGTCTCGCCCTTGGCCTCGCTCGGGTCCGAGACCTCGAAGAGGCCTGTGAGGAAATCCGAAATCTGCGTGGCCGTCTCCGCCTCTCGGCTCGCCGTCTGCTCGGCTGTCCGGGCGCGGATCATGCCGACGGTTGTTCCCGCCACACCGAGGATCAGAGCCAGCACCACGAACGCCCCGGCAGCAACCCCAAGAGTGTGCCGCCGCACGAACTTCTTGACCCGGTAGGTGGCGCTCGGCGGACCCGCCAGCACCGGTTCGTGTCGGAGATGCCGGTCGATGTCGAACGCCAGCTCGCCCGGCGAGCCATAGCGCCGGGTGCGGTCCTTCTCGATGGCCTTCATGGTAATCCAGTCGAGATCGCCATGGAGTTGTTTCGCGAGCGTCGACGGTTCTATGCGACGGTTCTCGGCCGCCGTCGTCGATTTCTCCCCCAATCCCGAAAGTCTCACGCTCGGCCGAGGCGGCTCATCCTCCCGGATCTTGCGCCGCATTTCGCTAAAGCCTGCCTGCCGCAACTCCCTTGCATCGAACGGTTGAGCCCCCACGAGCATTTCGTAGAGGACGACGCCGAGGGAGTAGACATCGGTTCGGGTGTCGATATCGAGCTCCGTCATTTCTGCCTGTTCGGGGCTCATGTACTCGGGCGTACCGATAAACTCCCCGATCGCGGTGAACACGGACTGCTCGGTCAGCCGCTGGGCGATGGCCTTGGCGACGCCGAAGTCGATGATCTTGGGCACCGGCTTCGAATCCTGGATCTTGACGAGCACGTTGGAGGGTTTGATGTCGCGGTGGATCACGCCCTTGTGATGGGCGTGTTGGACACCGTCGCAGATCTGGGTGAAGAGGTCCAACCTCTCGTTGGTAGTGAGCCGGTTGGTATCGCAGTACTGGGTGACGGGGACCCCCTGGACGTGCTCCATCACGAAGTATGGTCGCCCGTCTGTCGTTGTGCCGGCATCGTAGACCTGAGCGATGTTGGGGTGGCTCATAAGGGCCAGGGCCTGCCGTTCGCTATCGAAGCGCGCCAGGACCTCTTTCGACTCCATACCACGCTTGATGAGCTTGAGCGCCACCCGTCGCCGTACCGGCTCGAGCTGCTCGGCCTCGAAAACCTCTCCCATACCGCCTTCGCCGAGCCTCTGCAGGAGGTGAAAGCCGGGGATCGCCTGGGTGAGGTCCTGCTTTGGCGTTGGTTCCCGGGTGGTCTCTTCCGTACCAATGGTCGGCAAGGGAAGTTCGTCTTCAGCCATTGTCAACATCCCCTCTATCGAGCTCGTCGTCATGGGCGCGGTAGACCTCTCCCATCCCGCCAGCGCCGATCTTCTCGACGATGCGGTAATGCCCGAGGGTGCGACCGATGAGGTCTTGCATTGTGTTGGTTCCAGCGGGCCTATGTTATCGCAGCTCTTAGATCACTTCGAGACTCGCAGGAATGCTTCGGTCAGTCATGAAGGCGCAGCGGGAGGCTGAGAGGAAGTGGGGAAGCTGCATTCGGTCGGGTAACCCTCTGCCGAGGAAACATTTTGAGGAGCTTCAACCTACTCACGTATGGGCGAGCGAATTCCGCCGCCACGTGTGGCGCAGGAGCTTCATTGGCGGGTCTTCACCCTGAAACTGCCAGTCCCAGGACTTTTCGACAAAAAAGCACTCAATCATGCTGCCGGTGACTCGGGGATGACGAACCAGCGAGCGAGCGATTCGCCAGACCAGCTTGGGGTTCGTGTACAATCCGCGCACCATCCTTGCCATCCGATAGTCGTTGGCAATCTCATACCCTAAGGTTCCGTCCACTTCCGTTTCCAGCGAGAAGTACGGTCCCGCACACTCTTCCAACTGTCCGTCGACGGGATAGTAACCCCCCATCCAGCTGTGGAGGAGGCTGAAGTGCCGCCGATCCGAGCCCCTGGGTTGACGGTACCACGGGGTCAACAAGTACTCCGGCTTGACGTCACGTGTCACGTGAATCGCCGTCGTCACGTAGCGCGCGTCGTACGCACCGGGATCTAGCGCTTTGTAAGCGATGGCAAACGACTCATGGTAAATCGGATTCATCCTGCCGGCTTGAACATCCTCAGGTTGCACCCAATGCTCGAGAGAGCCGTTCGCAATCACGCCGTCGAATTGCCCGTGCCACTGCGTCGCATCAAAGAGGTCGCGGTAGTTGCAGCAATACGCCTGCAAGCCGTGGTCGTTGCAATACCCCACTTGTTCTGGTGAGAGATTGACACCCACCGCGCGTGCGCCTCTTGCTTTCGCCAGTCTCAAGAGGTGCCCGTAGCCGCAACCGATCTCAAGCAAGCGAAAGCCGCGCCGGTTGCAGCCGACCTGGTCGAGAAGATAGTTGAGCTGCCGCTCGATGCCCTCCTCGAGTGTCGCGTCAGTCGGCAGATACTCGCCGTCGGCAAGATCCCTGATCCCGACGGCTTCAGCGGCGTGTACGAGCGTGTAGCACAATTTCACCACTTGTGTGGCGGCAACTCGCATGCTGGGTTGGGGAAGCGCCATCTGCTGGGAAGACTCGGTCCTCGCGCTCTCGGGCGCGACAAGTATTCCGCTCTCGACAATCGACATGGGAATCCTCCTGGAGGCGGCGCGGGTCAGGTCTTTGGCGACGCCTTCTCCGTCTTGATAACATTTTCCAAGCCTATGGCAGCCTTTCGAGAAGCCGCTGTCGCACGCCTCCTGGTATAGCGAGACGGCTCGGGCGAGGTCTTTGGGAACGTTGTCGTACGTGGAGACGGATTCATACATGCGCCCAAGTTCGACACAAACATCTAGGTTTCCAGCATCGCAGTTTCGTTCAGGTTCCTTGGAGCGTTCTGTGCTACGGCTGTTGCGCCACCGCCCACAAGAAGAAGAGCCACGGCTACAGCAAACACCGCCTTTCTCATGCTCTGCCCCCACATTGATTAATAGATTCAATATGGGTTGAGGAGGCGGAATGACAACAATCAGTTCTTCATATGTGCACCATCGGATACCCCCCTTTCCGGGGTTCTACGCTCGCCCCAAGCCCCGCCTGAACACCTGCCGCGTCAGTGACGGCATCGCCCACCCCAGTTACGGTCGCCGCACGACCGACACGACACCGGACCTCACCATCCCCGGCCCCGCCTGCTACGCTCACCCCATGACATCCGCCCTCGACACCCGCAGCGCCGGCAACGGACCGATATTCCCGGGGACGAAATCGTGAACTGCGATCACGATAACAACGTGGCACACAGCGGCCCGTTCAGGATGGACTACCATGGGCGCAAGAGGCGTGCGACGAGAGGTTTCTTCAACTAACGATTCTGCTAGCGCGCTCTCGGCGCACGTATCTATCCATTTCGTTAATATCGCTAACATTGAGTTAGGCTGGGGAGAACGAAGGCCCTCAGTCAGAGTGCAGCGGACTGTCCCTCGGGCTGTTGTGGCCCTCTGCGGCGAGAAGATGATCAATAACAGGAAAGGATGTACACAATGGGTGACAAAGGCGGCAAGAGGGATAAGAACAAGAGTCAGAAACAGAAGAAAAGAAAACAGGAACAAAAGGAAAAAATGAAGTTGGATAAACAACCGAAAAAGACTCCGTAACTGGAAGCAGGATTCGAATACGTAAAGAAACAGCGGTCGCGCGTATGTCGGTGTCAGGTCGACCGATCCCGACGCTCTCGTGGCAGCCACGTTACGAGGCACATATGACGCCTAACACCTCGTTCCAGCGGACCCTCACCCGTGCCGGGTTCGGTCCGCTGAACTCGGACCGTTAGGCACCGCTCGATGCTGCTATGACGGTTAGGCTTCAGATCTTCCTCTTCGCTATCGTATTCCTCGCTGCTCAGGTTTCATGCGTCCCAGAGCCTGCGGGAGAGTTTTGTTTTCTGTCGAGTGACGATGTCCCTCGTGGCAAGGCCGTGGTCTACGTCTACAGGCCGCCGTCACCGCTCGGAACTGTCGGTGTCTGCAACATGAATCTCGACAGTGAGCTGATCGGAGCGCTTGACGCTGCCCAGTACACACACCTATTCATTGAGCCAGGAAAAACACGATTCGAAACCGCCGGGACCTTTCATGCATTTGTCACCGTGAATCTGAAGGTGGGGGGTGAGTACTTCATTAAGCAGACGTGGGTTCTGAGCCCGGCGGGGTTTCGACCCCGGATCGAGAACATGACAAAGCTCAAGGCCGAAACCGACCTGAGAAGGTGCACCTTTGTGGAGAGACCGCCGGTCCTCGAAGAGGTAGAAGAGCATACAAAAAAGGAAAATGGTGCCTAACACCTCGCTCCAGCGGACCCGATCCCGCACCGGGCGACGGCTGACAACGTCACCCTGCTACCCTCGACCCATGCCCCACCTCGACACCCGCACCGTCGGCGACGGTTCGAAGCGCACCACACAAAAAGCCTAAGAAAAACGGGACCGTTCATCGGTTCCGTTTGTGTGTCGATTAGTGTGTCCCCGTGTTGCTCAGGCCTCGGCTCACCGTCAAGTGATCCGGTACCTCGCTGGCTCTCCCTCGAAGCTCACGATGGTTGTGCCGTTTGTTGAGTTCAAGTGCACCAGGAGTGCACCACGGAGACGGTGGTGCCGATCATGGTCGCCCGGTCGGCACGAGGCGATTCAACTCCTCGAACCAGTTGAGCACCACCTTGATCTCGGTCGCCACACCCCATGTCTCGTCCTTCGTGACCATGACGAACCGCTCGCCGTCCGCTGAAAGGTGCACATCAGGGTTGTACCAAACGCCCGGTGAGTAACTCACCTCGAAGAGGACACGGGGTGTGTCGGCCCGGAGCGTCGGAGCCGTCGTGATCCCCACGCCCATGATCTGCCCCTCGCGAACGTAGTAGATCGTGCGACCGTCGGGTGCCCACCCGACGAGATCGTCGGTATCACCGGGGGAAACCTGTTGTCGTTCGCTGCCATCCGGAAACTTCTGTACGTAGATCGCCCAGTGGCCGGTCAGGTTGGATGCGTAGGCGATCCAGCGGCCGTCGGGCGACAGCAACCCGCGCAAATCGTCGGCCTCCGTGGCCACCAGCGGCCGGACGTCCTGAAGATTGTCGACCGACACGGCGTAGATGTCTTTTGAGGAGCCCATCGACCACTTGCCGAAGACCAGCGTCTTTCCATCGGGCGTCCACGAGTAGGGGCACAGCCAATCGCCCGCAATCTGGGGCATCACGAGCGGCTCCGGTGAGCTGCTCGCGTCGGCCTCCTGCCAGAAAATGCTCCACGTGGCCGGCGGCTTTTCGGTCTCCAGTGCGAAAGCCACCCGACGGCCGTCCGGGCTCCACAGGGGAATGTGCCGGCGCCCTTCTCCCACCATCCTGGTTCCCAGCCCGGTCGTGCGGTCGAGGATCCAGATGCTCGTCTGTCCGAACTCCGAAATCACCACAGCCAATCGTCGGCCATCGGGCGAGAAGCGCGGGTACACATATCCCCTCTGATCGCCGGCGACGACCTCCTGGTTGCCTCGAAGATCCGAGAGGACCAGCTGCCGCCGCGGGGCACTCCCGCCGGGGACGAATGCCATCGTTCCGGTGCTTGAGACCGCAAGGTGCAGCTTGCCCCCGGGTTCGTAGAAGATGGGATCGGGAATCGGAACCGATGGGCCCGTGACTTCTCGCCGCTCGAGATCGAAGGGAGCGACCTCGGCCCGGCCTCCCCGACCGAAGACGAGATGTCCCGACGCCAGGTACTTGGCGCACGCGGCGTTCTCGAGGACGACCTTGGTCTCACCGGAGGCGAGGTCGAGAATCATGATCTGGGCGGACGCCGCCGTGAACCCACCGTTCCAGGCGGTGAACAGCACGCCCGTCCCGTCGGGCAGCCACTCAGGCATGAGAAAGCTCGCCTGTCCGGTCTCTGGGATGGGCGCCAGAATCTGCTCGGGTTCACCGCCCGTCTCGGCGACCTGCCAGAGCCCGTTCATGGTGCCGGGGTTATAGACGATCATCCCGTTCGTGCCCCAGGTCGCCCCCCAGGCGTTCGTCGTATCGCAGAGAGCCACCGGCGCGCCGCCGTCCAACGCGACCTTCTTGAGCTTGTCGTCGACGTTGTCCCAGAAACCGACCCATCGACCGTCTGGTGAAAAGAACGCAAAGACGGCGTTCTCCGTGCCGGGGATACTGGTGACTCCGAACTGCTCCAGTGAGCGCCTGAACAGCTTCCGCGTTCCCCCTTCCGTTGCCACGAACACCAGCCACCGTCCGTCGGGCGAGATCGCCACGCCAGGGCGTAAGATGTCGGCGTGCATCGAAATACCCGGCGGCATATTTACGGTGAGTCGAGGAGAGCTGCCCGGCGGTCCGGCGGGCGCTATGAGCATTTTCCAGGTTATCGAGGCCGCGACGATGCCGGCTGCCACGGCTGCCGGCAGCATCCACCACGTCGAGCGCATCGCGCGTGAGTCAGCGGATGGGGCGGCGTCCTGCTCTCCGGCATCCGGTTCGGCCAAAGCTTCCTCGATGTCCAGCCGGGCGTCCCCGATGTCGTGGAGGCGCTGTCTGGCGTCCTTCTGCAGACATCTCCGGAGGAGGCGTCGGATGAGCGTGGGTGTGTCGGCGGGCAAGGCTTGCCAGTTCGGTTCGGAGCGAAGGACCGACGCGAAGATCTCAGACGCGGACGTGCCCTCGAACAGCCTCCCGTGCACGAGCATCTCCCACAACACGACGCCGAAGGCCCAGATGTCGGAGCGCTTACCCAAATCCTGGCCGCACGCTTGTTCGGGGCTCATATAGGCGGCAGTGCCGAGGACGGCGCCGGCCGCTGTCATCTGCGCCGTCAACGTGGGAGAGTCGCTGAGATCCGAGTCAACCCCCTCGTCGTGCCACGCCTTGGCGAGCCCGAAATCGAGGACCTTGACCTTGCCCCCAGGTGACAGCATGACGTTGGATGGCTTGAGGTCACGGTGGATGATCCCCTTGTCGTGGGCGGCCTCGATCCCTTCAGCGATTTCGCGCGCAATCTCAAGGGCATCCCGTTGCGCGACTGGCCCTCGCGTCAACCGCTCGGCCAGAGTCTCGCCCTCTGCCAGCTCCATGACGAGGAAGAGCTGGCCTTCGTGCTCCTCGAGGCCGTAAAGGGTGGCGATGTTCTGGTGGCTGAGGGAGGCCAGCAGCTTTGCCTCGCGTTCGAAACGCCGGAGGCGATCGGGATCCGATGCCACGTCTTCGGGCATCGCCTTGATGGCGACCTTACGATCGAGGCGTTCGTCGAGCGCCCGGAATACGACCCCCATCCCGCCGGCGCCGATCTTCTCGACAACCCGGTAGTGGCCGAGCCTGCGACCGATCAAGTCTTCCATTGTTCAGATTCCCAACTCGCACATGGTAGCGCAGTGTTGAGACCGAGACTAGATCAGCGAAAGGGCTATGATCCCTTGACCTAACGATGAGGTCCCAAGAATTGTCAAGAAACGGGAAGTCAAATGTCCGGCTTCGCCCTTCGGGCTACGCCGGGACAGGCTTCGTTCGAAACTGCGTTCTGGAAAGCCTGGCTTGCCCGGGTCCGGCTTCGCTGCTTCGCAGCTACGCCGGGACAATTCTTGTTCGAACGCAGTTCGAACAAGAATTGGTGGGCCGCCTGGGACTCGAACCCGCCGCCGGCAGCGATGTGTGGTCGAGGCCGGGGATCGCCGGCCATCGACCACTCGCTGGTGGTGGTGCGTCACCGCGCCCGCAGGGCGCGGGTAACCCGGGACCACCGGATTAAAAGTCCACCGCGAATGCAACTGTGACAGTACTTTTCAGCACCCCCCTAGCCCGATCCTAGCCCGTTGTGCGGGCAGTGAAGCGTGCTGGTTCGTCGATGGCAGAACAGCGTGCCAGGTACCATTTCAAGGCACCCCACGGGCCTTTTTTCAGAGATTGGGTGCTTCTCTGTTACGGATTGTGCGTGCGCCACGGATCACCGGGGAGCCTAGTAATGAGCTCCTTCTTGACAGTGTCGCCCGCACGGTCGATGTCCCAGGACAATCCGGGACGCAGCAGTGGTGTCATATCGGCGCGAAAAACGGAATCTGTAAGCTTTTTGGCGAGATTCTCTTCAAAGACGGCCCGGGGCACCCGGGTCCCCGACTCGCGCATGTAGCGGTCGAAGCAGGCGACGATTCTCTCCGGCGACGAAGCCTGTCGATCAATCGCATACCACAGGTCGAACAGGTCCCGTCCCTTCTTGCGTTGGAAGAGCGCCCGCAGCTTGGTGCCGAGGAGCTCGTCCAGCTCGAAGCTCGTCACATCTGCCGCACCGCTCCACCACCGTGAGCTCACGCTGAATGGGTGATGGGTATGGCCGAGCTCGCTGAAATGCTCGCGAGAATTGATCTCGATCTTTAGCCGCATTGGCCTGGGTGGAACCTGCTCGGACACGAAGCGGTACACCAGATTGACGCGGCCTTCCTTGAGAACGCGCCGCGGCTCGCCGAGCCACGGATCCAGGGCCGCGCGCAGGGCGTCAAAGGTCTCGCCGATGGGCCCCGATGTAATCTGCACAAGATCGATGTCTTCGGAGTACCTAGCAGCGGGGCGCAGGTGGAGCTTGAAGAGCGCGGTTCCTCCGCGCCACGCAAGGCTGCGCGCAAGGTCGTCGATCTTGAAGATCTCGACGACCGCACGGCTGATGACGAGATCCTGCTCGACCTGCTCGTCCGGCGTCCAGGGCGCCTCGCTTCGCCACTCGGTGATGAAATCTCTGGGAATCAAAGGTCCGGCTCCACGTCCACATTAACGGCGACACGCCAGCGTTCTGATCGTCTTGCGCCAGTCCGGGATGATCCCGCGTCGAGTGGCACCACCCGCTGCGCCCGATCCCCGACGAAATGAAGAAGTCCATCGGCAACGTCTCTTCGCCCAACAAGATCGAGCAGGAACCCCAAACGTTGCGCCCACGCAAGCGGTGCTTTTCGAACCTCCTCCAGGAGGTTCTCCGGCGAGATCGACTCCGCCAGCTCTGAAAGAACGGTGGCGACGTTGTCCAGCCCGCCCACGTGCTTCGTATATCCGACCAGCTCCACGGCGGTGGCCTCCGGTGAGGAAACGCGTAGGTGCCCACGCGGTGTATTCACAACGACGGTTGAGACCCGCGCGAGGTCACCTCGCACGTGGAAGTCCACTGCGACCGAACCGCATTCGATCGAGGTGCGAGGCTTACGAACCATCACCTGAAACCGCTGCGGACGTTGATGGGCAGCGCCGTGAAGTTCCGCGGCGCTCAGCAGGGCAACGTAGTACTGCTCGCCGACATGCTCCATGAGCTGGGGCACAAACTGCTCGGCTGGAAGGCAGCCCAAAGAGCGGTACTCAGGCGGCACCATGACATAAAACCCTCTTTGCGGTGTCGCGAGTTCGCCCTTGTACTTGAGCCGAAAAAGAGCGCGCGAAATGGCGCTGCGGTCACCACCGAGTGCCGTGACGACTTCCTCGGTTGTGAAGTGGTGTTGACCTCGCTGAAGAAGTCCTTGGATGTATTGTGCGACAGCTCCCATCGATTGCCTTTCGTTCGTTCAACCTACCATAATGTGTCTGCTTCAGCAAACAATAGGCAAGTGAGTCGTCAAGAACTGATGCCAGGAGAAAAGACGCCGCCGTTCTGGCACGACTGAATTATTCACACTGATTTGATGCTTGCCCGGGTCCGGCTTCGTGCTTCCCACTACGCCGGGACACGCTCCGTTCGAAACTGCGTTGCTGATAGCCTGGTTTGCCAGGGCGTAGTTCGAAACGCAGTTTCGAGCGAAGCCTGGTGGGCCGCCCGGGACTCGAACCCGGGACCACCGGATTAAAAGTCCGCTAGTAAGCCTATTAACCACAACAGGTTACAACACAAAATCACACCCAACAACAAGAGTCGAGGGGACTTGCAGGCGACACGGATCGCTCCGTAGTGTGGTGGCTTGTTGTCGAGAATTGCCGTCTGTTGAGTTCAAGTGCACCAGGAGTGCACCATTTCGCACGGTCGTAGGAAAGTGCACCCCTTTACGTCGATTGAGGTTCCTGATTTGAGAGGAGTATATCGAGAAGTCCCTCCAATAGGTGCCCCGCAGCTACCCGTCCGGGTTGAGGATGGCCTCGAACTCCGGGTGGCCCCTCAGGGGCTTGAGCTCGGAGTTGGTGTGCAGCCTAGCAGCCCACGGATATCCACGTGAGAAAGCGTCTCTGAGAAAACTCAGCGCCTCATCGGAGCGTCCCAGGTGGGCTGCGATGGCGGCCCTGTAGGAGCTTTCCCAACCGAGTGAATATGGCCGGTCCAGGTCGTGCAGCATCACCGAGTAGCGTACGGCAGCTTCCGTATCACCGCGCATTGCCGCCACGATACCGAGCCATCCCAAGACATCTTCGTCGTTGGGGATCTCGTCATTCAATGCGAGCAGGATCCGGTCGGCCTCGCCGAAGCGATCGAGCATCGTCAGCAACTGCACGGTCCGCAACCGCTGCCACTCCGAGGCCTCATCGAGGCTCAGGTGATCCAGAGCGTGGGCCACACCACGCTCGGCAACGCGCAGAGCGAGCGCGGGATGGCCGTGGGCATCCAGCTCACGAGCGATGTCCAGAAAGAGCGACTGACTCGACTGACGTGCGTCGGGCGCTTGCAGTCCATCGTTGAGGACCTCATCGACGAGATCGACCTCTCCCGTGCCGATCAGCGCACGTGCCCTCCTGCGCTGAAGATACGTCCGATTACCGCAGGTTTCGATACTCTGCCGGGCCGTCTCCAGCTCGCCGTCGAAGGACCCGAGCACGTGTTGGGCGTTTGCTTTTACTTCGAAAAGAAAGTCACAGGGTCCCGCTCCCGACCACTGGCCCAGATCATCGACTGTGGAGATGACCTCCAGGGCCTCGTGTGGACGCGCGCAGATCAACAAGTTTCGTGCCACGCCGAACCTGATCAACGCACTGCGCGGCGCCAGCTCCAGGCAGCCACGGATCTGCTGAAGGGCTCGCTGGTGGTCACCGTCGAGCTTGGCCGTGTGGTATCCGAGCCAGAATCGCTCAAAGGGGTTCAGGCGTTGACGGTGCTCCGAAAGGCGATCCACAAGCGCCTGGGCCGGGGCGTACCTCCCCCCAATCCTCATCAAGGACAGCGCCATCATCTGTGGCGCCACAAAGTCGGGATCGATATCCGCGGCGCGTCTGAAATGCTCGAGCGCCTTCTGATTATCGACGGCAAAGAATTCCATGCCGGTGATGTACTCCCGATAGGCTTCGAAGCTGGGTGGGCGGATGCTCTGATCGAAACCTCGATCCCAGGTCGAGAACTGGCTGGCCACGGCGCCCGCCACCTCGCTGCCGAGTGATTCGATGGAGGCCATGGGCTGATCGACCGGCCCCACCGTTGGATCGAGAGAGCGCAGCAGCGAACCGCGAGTCGCGTCGGTGAGGTTGGCCTGAAAGCGCAGGGTTTCGCCGTCCAGGTAGTAGGCGCCGGTGACGACGATTCCCGCGCCGGTGGCGTCGGCAACCTCCTGCGGTGAGGTCGCCGCGGCTCTCGACTCGACTCCCAGACCGATCGGGACGACATCGATGGCGTCGATGCGAGCGAGGGCGTTGGTGAGCCAGTCAGCCGCCACCAACCCGAGGTTGTCGAGCTCGGGTCTCCCGGTGCGATTCTCGAAGACCGCCGCGGCGATCAGGTTCGGGTTCAAACCGGAAGAGGCCTCTGCAGGTGCCTCAGTGGTGCGACTGCCGCGCAGGATCACCGCGCCGGCCACAGCCGCGACCACGACCGCTGCTGCCGCCGCCGGCCGCCAGCCGCGAAACAGCCGTGGTCTGGGCGTCGGGTCCTGGGATCCGCTGCTGGTGGTCAGCGATCGCAGCGCAAAGGACAGATCGCTGGCGTTCTGGAAACGCCTCACCGGTGCTTTTTCCAGGCAGCGGTCGACGATCGGCTGCACATCAACGGGCACATCGCAGCCGGTCTCTCGGACCGGCGGAGGTTGCCGGCTGAGGATCCCCGTGGCCACCTCTGCGTTACTGTTGCCCGGGAAGGCGCGCTGGTCGCAGAGGAGTTCATGGAGTAGGCACCCCAGCGCGAAGATGTCCGTGCGGTGGTCCACCGGCTCGCCTCGCACCTGCTCGGGTGACATGTAGCCAACGGTGCCCATGACCCGGCCGGCGTCGGTGCCCATGCTGCCTGTCGGAGCTTCGCTCCTCATGCCATCGGCGTCTTCGGAGTGAAGGACTTTGGCGAGCCCGAAGTCCAGGATCTTGACCTGGTCGTCGGCGGTGAGGAAGACGTTCTCCGGTTTCAGGTCGCGGTGGATGATCTGGCTCTTGTGCGCGGCCGCCAACCCGTCGGCGATCGCTGCACAGATCGTCACCACGGATCGCCAGTCGCTTAGACCCCGAGTGATACGCTCCCGAAGGCTCTGCCCCTCGAGCAGCTCGGTCACCGCGTAAGTGATCTCACCATCTGTTGCAAAGTCGTGAATCTCGAGGATGTTGGGATGTGACAGCGCGGCGACAGCCTTTGCTTCGCGTTCGAAACGCCGCAGGCGATCCGGGTCGGCCGCCACCGCCTCGGGCAGCACCTTGATGGCCACATCTCGGTCGAGGCGTTCATC
>Ga0255055_10002065_pt1 | contig 14272 bp, 15 predicted proteins | sample JV7_2_27_MG_FD_188633 | JGI IMG/M metagenome (GOLD analysis project Ga0255055, IMG submission 188633) | Seawater microbial communities from Jervis Inlet, British Columbia, Canada - JV7_2_27 | ecosystem: Environmental > Aquatic > Marine > Inlet | place: Canada: British Columbia | collected...
TCGTTTCCATCAAGTTTCACGTAATGAATGACCTCACCACGTGGAGCTTCGTGACGCCCAATACCTTCACCCTCTGCTTTTTTCAATTGGTTAAGAACCTTTGCAATCTTTGGTTCATAGGTTATATCACCTTTTGGCATTTTATCAAGACACTGCTCTATTAAATCTATGGATTGTTTTATTTCAAGTAAACGCTGAATAATCCGGTCATAAACATCTCCATTAACTTCACCAGTAAGTGTGTCAGGAGTGACAAAATCTATATCAAGATCACCATATGCAAAATAGGATTGCCCTACACGAACGTCTTTTTTTACTCCAGATGCACGAACTGTTGGTCCCACTGCACAAAGCTTTAAGGCGTCCTCATTTGTTAAAATTCCAGCACCTTGAGCCCGCATTTTAATTGTTTTATCATCAAGGAAAATCTTTCGAAGGCGTTCAAAATTATCTTTAAAATAATCAAGAACACCAGTAACTTTTGGAACCATATCACTAGTAATATCACGTCGAATGCCACCAATTGTTAAAATTCCCTTTGTAACGCGATTTCCACAAAGATACTCAGTAAGATCCATTAGCTTCTCTCTCATTTCCCAAGTCAAGAATAAAACTGTGTCAAAACCAATTTCATGGGCTGCAACGCCTGCCCATAAAACATGTGATGTAATTCTTTCAACTTCTGCCTGAATTACTCTTAAATACTCCGCGCGTTCTGGGACTTCTATATCTGCTGCTTTTTCAACTGCAAGAGTGAATGCTGCAGGATGACAATATGAACAAATTCCACAGATTCTTTCAGCAAGATACATAATTTGAATTGGATTTCGTTTTCGAGATGCCCACTCAACTGCTCTATGAACATGACCAAGTTTTACATCAACATCAACGATCCTTTCACCATCAATTTCAAACTCGAAATATACAGGTTCTTTAAGAGCGGGATGAATTGGTCCGATTGGGATATGATAAGTTGTCTTTGTTGTCTGGCTCATTTCTTCACCTCATGTAAGTTTTTATATAATTTTTCAAGACCTTTTTCATCTCTTCTCCAGGGATACACATCCTTTGGAAAATCATCAGGTAAGAATAACCGTCTATCATCAGGTATGCCTATCACTTTAACTCCAAAAAATTCCTGTTTTTCTCGTTCTGTAATCAGTGCACCAGGAATCAAATCACAAATTGTTTCAATTTCTGGTTTTGTCTTTGGCAGTTCGACAGAAAGATTAAAATTAATTTCTTCCAAACGCTTATCAAAATTTAATGTAAAATGATAAATTAATTCAATATTTTTTCCAAGATCATTACCAGAAACTACTGCTAAATGAGGGTATTGTATATCAACTAAATGTTTTATAACATTTTTAAAAGCGCTTTTGTCAATTTTCATCCATATATCAATTGCTTCTTTTTTCTTTGAACCAGCAGGTTTCTTTTTAATTTGAGCGTCCTTAATTTTAGTTTTAAATTCATCTTTGAAAGATTTTATAATTGCATCTGGGGTTAATATCTGATCTTTTACCATTTTTAATCCTCCAATGTTTCAAGTTTAGTCCATGCTTTTGCAACACCATATATTATCGCCTCAGGTCTTGGCGGACAACCAACAACATGAACATCTACTGGTAAAATCTGATTAATTGGACCAACTAGATTATAGGATTCATAAAACACATCACCAGTATTACCACAATTACCAACGCAAATTACTGCCTTTGGATCTGGCATTTGTTCAAACACACGTTTTACCTTGTCTTCCATCTGTCTAGTTACAGGTCCCGTAACTAACAAAACATCTGCATGACGTGGTGAACCTACAAGCTTGATACCAAAACGTTCAACATCATAACGAGGACATAATGCTGCAATAATCTCAATATCACAACCATTGCAAGAACCAGAATTGCAATGATAAACCCATAAAGCCTTCTTAAAAGCTTTCGTAAGACCTTTTGCCATAAAACGTAGCCTCCGCGAACCAAAAAAGTTCAGTTTTGGTAACCATATATACTATTTAAAAATTTGTGGAAATAATAGATATTAACAAATTCTTGGAACTGGGTCGCCTATTGGTTTGTGCAAGTTTCTCTTTCCACCAACAGTAGTTTCTATTACTACCCCTTTAACTTTATCTGTTGCCTCACCAATTATTTGTGCATTTTTGCCAATTAGATGTTTTTTTATAACATGTAAAACATCATCGGCTTTTTCTTTTACAACGCCAATTACAACCTTTCCTTCATTACCAATTTCAAGAGGATCAATACCAAGCATATCGCAAGCAGACCTAACGCCTTTTGGAATTGGTATTAGTTCTTCTTCAATTATAATTCCAATATTTGATTTATCGGAAAATTCATTTACAGTATTAGCAAGACCACCGCGTGTTGGATCTTTTGCAGCAACAATACCACCAATTGATAATGCCTTTTCTAAAAGTCCATTTATTGGAGCTATATCTGATTTAACTTCTGTTTCAAAGCCATAACCTTCTCTAAACGACATTAAAGCAATTCCGTGTTCACCGATGTTTCCAGAGAGAATTATTTTATCACCCTTTTCAAGATTTGAATCAATTAACCACCTTTGATTAAACTCTCGATATTTTTTTACAATTTCAATGTTTTTATCAAGAAGTGAGGTTCTTTTACCAATGCCGCTTGTATTAATCATGAACTGCTGAATTGCGCCTCTTTCAACAACCTTTGTGTCACCAGTTACAATTGGAACTCCTGCATCATTTGCTACTTTACTCATACTTTTAACTATGATTTCAAAAGTTTCGGAAGGGAGGCCTTCTTCAATGATAAAACCTGCCGATAGAGCAATCGGTTTTGCACCCATTACAGCAACGTCATTAATGGTTCCAGCAACAGCAAGAGAGCCAAGATCTCCTCCTGGAAAAATTATTGGACTAACTGTATGAGAATCAGTTGTAAAAACAATGTTATCAATAACGGCAGAATCATCTAGCATTGAAAGAGGAATTTCAGCTGATTCAGATGTCTTTCCAAAATATTTTAAAATATGTTTCTTAATAAGTTTGTCCATCATTTCTCCGCCTGCACCTTGTGCAAGCTTTATTTTTTCAGACATTGCAGCACTCCTGATGCATAAGCTTTATTTATATTCTATGGTTCCTGAAAAAGCATATGTGGCAAGATTATGTAATTGCAATTGTTAGTTTACTTTTTGGAGTAATATTATTGCCACAACTTGTAGATATTTGGCAAGGGAAAACTACTCTAAATCTTTATACTACAAGTCTTACAACCATTGGGCTGTTCATTTTAGCAGGAACATTTTTTACACTACAATTTTGGACATCTTTTATCGCTGATGTCTTATCTGGAGTGATTTGGTTTATGTTGTTTCTTTTTTCTTTAAAAAACAAAAGAAAAATCGGATGATTTTATTTTATAAATCTCTTTAGCAAAACATTATTAACTTGAGGATTACCTATTTTCTTTATTTTTTCTGTTGGAGTTATCAATGCAAATTCTAAAGCATTATGACATTCACAAGTTCTTTTATATTTGATTTTGGGGACTAAATTCTTTATGATATTTGCCATGTGAATACTATTCTTTTTCAAAGTCTCAACAACAGATGCAACAGTTACATCACATTCTTCTTCATGCCAACAATCATAATCAGTTACAGAGCTTATTCCACAATGACACATCTCAGCCTCTCTTGCAAGTTTTGCTTCAGGTGCAAGTGTCATACCAATAATATCGACATCCCAGATTCTATACAGGTTGGATTCAGCTCTAGTAGAAAACTGTGGTCCTTCCATACAGATATATGAACCGCAATGCGTTCCAACTCCCTCTTCTTTCACTGTCTTGTAAGCAATATCTGATAAGGTTTTACAAAAAGGATCTGCAAATCCAACATGAGCAACAATTCCCTCTTCAAAAAAGGTAGTAATTCTTTTTGCAGTTCTATCAATTAATTGATTTGCAATTATAAAATCCCCTGGTTTAATTTTTTCTTTAAGGCTACCCACAGCAGCAGTAGAAATAAGGTACTCGACACCACACTCTTTTAACGCAAAAATATTAGCTCTATAATTTACCTTATGTGGAGCAATTGTGTGGTATTTTCCATGCCTTGATAAAAATGCAATATCTACACCTCTAATTTCTCCAATTAATACTTTATCAGATGGTTTTCCAAAGGGAGTAATTACATCAATTTCTTCAATATCCTCAATTATTCCCATCTTCGAAAGGCCACTACCACCTATTAAACCAATTTTAACTGTCATAGAGTTGACGAATAGAAATAACTAAAAAAGCTTTTTGCTTATGTTTATTCTTGGTCTCTGTGTTAGACGATAATGAATATATGGTGTCTATTATGACTAAATCAATTAAATCAAAAATTAGAACTGTGCCACATTGGCCAAAAGAAGGAATAATGTTTAAAGATATCACCACTCTTTTAAAAGATCCTCAGGGTTTTAAGGAAACTATTGATCTTCTACATAAGAGATATGCAAAAAAAAAGATTGATAAAGTAATTGGTATAGAATCTCGTGGCTTTATTTTTGGTGCCCCTCTTGCATATTTATTAGGATGTGGATTTGTTCCCGTGAGAAAACCTGGAAAGCTACCTGCCGAATGTGAAGCCGAAGAATACACTCTCGAATATGGTAAAGATAAAATAGAAATTCACAAAGATGCAATTACTAAAGGTGATAAGGTTTTAATTGTTGATGACTTAATTGCAACGGCAGGAACTGCAAATGCGGCAAGAAAACTTGTAAAAAAACTTGGTGGAGAAATTGTCGAGTGCGCCTTTATTGTCGAATTGATTGATCTAAAGGGAAGAGACAAACTAAAAGGTGAAAATGTTTATTCAGTTGTAGAATTCGAAGAATAATGTGATAAATCAATAATTTTTAAAAAAATGTCTATTTCGATGGTGTTTCAACTATAAAAATTATTATTCTTTAAACAAATTATATGTCTCGGAGTCTGAATATTTATCGCTCCTTCACCTCCCAAAAGAAGGACAGGTTTTTTTTCAGGCCCTATTACTCTTTAAAATAACTTATTATTACCGCTAAAAAAGATTCGTAATGTTTATCAATTCTACCCTGTTTGAACTGTTTAATGGATTATCTTATAATGTGCATCGGAAATAGAGATGGAGGAGATGATAGGGTAGGTCCTTATATTGCTGATAAATTAAAAGACGAATTTACTATCCTTGATTGTGGTGTTGTCCCAGAAAATTATACCTCTGTTGTTAAACAGCACAATCCAGAAAATCTAATAATCATAGATGCAGTTGAAATGGGGCTATCTCCTGGAGAAATAAGGATTGTTCTAAAAGAAAAAATTGGAGTTATGCACATTAGTACACATGGAATTCCAATATCTGTTTTGATAAATTATCTTAGTCAATATCTGAAAAAAATAGTTTTCATAGGTGTTCAACCAAAAACAATGTCTGGAAAAATGAGTCAGCAAGTAAGTAAAGGTGCTGACTTCTTGATAGAGTTATTAAGAAAAAAGCAAATTGATAGAATTGAAACTTTATAATATAGAGATATTAAAGAGTAAAAGTCCAAATCTCAGTTTCAGCAGGTAAATCTTCTTTTTCAATATCTATTTCATTACCGACATGAATTACTTTGTGAGTTGCTTGCTCTAAAAATGGATCAATTCCAGCAATTGGTAGAGAAAGTCCTCCAATCTTATAATGCATTGGAATAATTATTCTTGGTTTAATCTTGTTTATGACATTCCAAGCTTGATTGTCATCAACAGTAAAAGTACCACCGATTGGGATAAATAATATGTCAACTTTACCTATCTTTTGAATTGCTTCATCATCAAGCTCATGGCCAAGATCCCCCAAGTGACAAAACTTTATTTGATCAATTTCAAATTTATACATAATGTTACTACCACGTTTTGATCCCATATCTTCGTCATGAAAAGAATCTACTCCAAATATTTCAATATCTGATATATTTCTTTTTCGTCCGTCCATAATGATTTTTGATCCATCCTTTTCCACAGATTTTACACTATTATGATCATAATGATCATGAGATACCAATATTACATTACCTAAAACAGTAGGTGCAGGAATTCCGATTGATTTCCCATCATGTGGATCAGTAACTAGCGTAATATCGTTTGTAATTTCCCAACATGCATGACCATGCCATCTTATTTGTAACATTTTTTCCTCCCCGGGTAAACAAAAGACAACACAAAATTATTATAAAAGAATTATGGCCGTAATCGTCCAAGACGAATATAGTCAATGTTTTTACCGTCTAATCTTGCAAATACTATTTCTTTATTAACGGAATGCGCGAGTCGGACTGCTCTACTAATCTCTGCCCAGACACTTTTAAATTTTTTTTCAACAACCTGAACTAGATATTCAGCATGAGTAACATCTGGTTTTTTTGTATATGCTCTAAAATGTACTCCAAATTTAAAACCTGTTTTTACAATGAGACCTCGTTTTTTCAAATCTTTATAAACAAAGAGTCTGTCATTTATATCAGGTTGAGATTTTGATACAATTTCTTTAAATTTTTTTAATGATAGTTTTCCACCAATTGCTTTTTCTCTTATGTCAATTACTCCTTTTTCTAATAAATATAAAGATTCAACTAAAGATAGTTGCAAACCGTTTCCATAGGGTTTTCCAAAAAACTCTTTATCAAGTAGTGTTTTGGATAGTTTTTCATTAAAAATTATAACTCTATTTTCTAAAAGAATTCCGGTGTCTTTTGAAAATTTATGTTTTTTTATATTTCCCTCGAGTTCGACAAGTGAAACATCATAATAAGTAATATCCCCCTCTTCATCGACAATTGCAAACCATAAATCACCATCTTTTTCTTTAGTAAGATTAACTGATTTTTTTGTTTTAACAACATCAAAATTATAACGCTCAGAAAAAACAGAGATATAATGAGATCTAGAGTTATCTTTGCTACTGATGTACAAATCAAAATCTTTGGAATCAGATAAGTTTACAGCATATCCTCTATATCGTAAATCTCTAAATACAAGATATTTACTTTCAAAACCGACAATTTTTTCAGCTGCGAGTTTTATTAAATCTCGAAAATTTACTTCATTTTTTTTACTATATATTTTTATTTTTTTATCACCTAGTAAAAAAACACCTTCAAGCAAGTTCAATTCTAACTGATTATCAATTATAGGTTTACCAAAATGACTCTTGTTATAAAGTCGACCAACATCTTTTGGTTTTTTAACGATTATTTTATTGTCTATTAGTTTTCCAGCCATCTGCATTTAAAAAGACTATAATTAAAAGCCTTATTTGTTTTTTTTGTAATAATCTCTAATGCTTCTAGGCATTTCTCTTTCAGAAAAATATTGATTTTTAGATATATCATAATCATCAATGCTATTTGAAGAGCTAATTTTTGGACTTTCTTCTTTATTTTTTCTTAAAGTAATATTACCCAATATAAATCCTATTCCAATACCTGCAACAACTCCAAGAGAAATAAGTGCAAGTATACTTTCAATATTTTCAAGTAGCCAATTAAGACTATAAGGTCCTCTATTCTCAGGTATCCCAACATATCTAGAGGAGGCTGATCCTGTGGAAATGTTTGTAAAACTTAGTACACCAGCAATCATTCCACTATATTTGTAATAAAGTAGAGCGCGTTCATGAACTGATTCATTTGCTAGACTTTCCGCATATTCATAGTAACTTACTGCAAGAACAGGTTCGATTCCCTGTTGTCTACTGTTAGCAATTTTATTACTCGCGCTTTCTCTTGCTAGATCTATTTTTTCAATTGGTTCTGAACCAATAATTTCTATTGCAAGGTTTGCTCTGACAATTGCCTCTAATGCCTTCATTAAAACTCCTGCAGGATAACCTGTTTCTAAATCATCTCTAGCGGTTGTTAGAAGGTCTTCAGCGTCACTCATATAATTTGCTGAATTCCCTGAGCTAGTTCCAATTTCACTAAGAATTATCGATGAATAAATTGTTGATTGTTGTGCTTCTTCAATATACTCAAGTGCAAGATTTTCTAGTGTTTCGTTATCAAATCTCCCAGTTTCATTAAAATGACTTCCAATATTTAACCACCAACCAACACTTTGACTTCTTTCAACCACAAACGATAGTTGATAAAGAAAGTTCATCACATCAAAATTATAAGAATTGCTCTCTTGATAATCACTACTTGCTATATCAAGAGTTGCTTTCGCCTCTGATGCTCTTCTTTGGGCGGCACCAACACTTTGAAGAGAAATAAATCCTATAACTTCTGCATTTTTTGCTTTCTCGCTTGCCTCATCTAAGTAAGTATTTACTTCACTAATTAAACTATTAAAAAAATCTTCATCTTTTGTTTTAAAAAAATCACACGCATATGAAATAAATCTAGAATTTATTAACGAGTTAAAGGATTTACTTGTACTACTATAATATTGACCTTGTTCATACAATTCTTCTGATTGAGTAAGTGTTTCTTCAGCTATATCCATTCTAGAGTTAATTTCAGTTCTATAAGAGGTTGGATAATACGGAATGTTAGTATTATCAAATTTTGTACTCGCATTTTCAAATGCGGTTCTAGCATCTTCAAGTAGAATTTGCGCGAGTGGTTTCATAGATTCAATGTAATCTTCTGTTGTTATCTCACCATCTGTTTCATTAAATATGAACCTGTAACCTGTAAAATTGTGTAAAGCTTCATAAATATCTGCAACTTCTGTTACAGTCATACCGTACTCTTCCATTGCATAATCTGCAATATTTACAGTAATAGGAATTCTAACTGTTATTGGCCAACCATTTATGTACTCTATTTTTTCTTGATAATCTGTATATGTTCCTTGACCATGGGGAATTAAGAAATGTGTCGCCCCTACAGAGTAAGCCGCGTCAATTTTCTGAGGTATTCCTCCGATTGGTCCAATACTTCCATCAGGATTTATCATACCGGTCATAACTGTAGTATTATCCATTTTCCAATCCTCGAGAAGAGAAATAGTTGCAACGGTCATAATTGCACCAGCGGAAGGCCCGCCTATGATTGGAGATGCGGTTCTAACAACAAAGAAATAGTCGTATGTTGATGGATCAACATTACAATTCTTATCATTTTCAACAAGAGCACTTGCAACCTTTACTGCAAGACGAGCAGAACCTTGCATATCTACTTCTGTGAGGGGTAATGTATCAACAAAAACCCTTCCGCTTCCATTGCTTTGAATAGTCACAGTTATTGTTGAAATTACTCCAACATAACCTGTGGGAGTACTTGCAACAGCTGGAGCATAAACAGTAACATTTCGATATAGTATTGATTCTTCTCCTTCATATATCTGACCAGGATTTGATGTTGATACCGCAAATTGAGGTAAAAATGACCATATGATTATGGATAAGATAATTATTGTCAGTATCTTTTTAGGTTTCATAAAGACTCCTGGGTAAGTTTGTGTTTAATGTTAAGTCGCATAACAATATAACTTATTATAAAACGTTTTTGCAATATTTTTTTCTAAAAATCATATAGATTCCCTTCAATTAAACTCATACATAATATAGTAAAAACGTTGAAAATAACTTTAATTGAGTTATTTAATTTAATCCATAAACAATTAAAAATGATTTGAAAAATGAAAAAATGCTCAATAATATTTCCGGTACATAACGAAGAATCCTCCCTTCAAAACTATATATCTGTAATATTATATTTTTATTTAAGTTTGCTCTTAGTAATAGTTAATTATAATTATTGTTACAAGTAATCCTTTTTACATCAGATTTTATTTTAAAAAATGGGATTAAAAAGAAAAGGAAAAAAGGGATCTATTTTCTAATTAGATCCAATGCACTAAGTTCTGCAGATAACTTATCAACTGCAAGTGATACATCTGATGTTTGTCTTGCACCAGTGCAGACGATCTTACCAGAACCAAAGAGTAGCATTGCAACTTTTGGCTCTTTAATTCTATAAACAAGACCCGGGAATTGCTCGGGTTCATATTCAACGTTTTCAAGTCCAAGTCCCATAGCAACCTCATTTAGATTAAGCTCTGTTCCAAGATCAGAAATTGCTACAATATTTTGAATAACAATTTTAAGGTCTTTGTAAACATCTACACCAAGTTTTTTGAGTTTATCAGCAATTAGATCAACTGTTTTCCGAACATCTTCAATATTTTTAGCCCCAGTACAGTTTGCTTTTCCGCTTCTAAATAATAGTGTTGCTGTTTTTGGGTCATGCAATCTATAAACAAGTCCTGGGAACTGCTCTGGTTCATATTCTGCTTCTTCTAACGATTGTGCTATTACGTCTAAATCTAGCTTATCTGCAAAAGATGTAGACGCTACAATATTTTCAACCTTTACTTCAGGCATAATTTTTCTCCTCCATTATCTTATAAAGCTCCAATTGATGAAAGTTTTTCTTTCATCATTTCAAGTGCTTTGGATGCATCTTCAATATTTTTAGCCCCAGTGCAAACAATTTTTCCAGAGCTAAATAAAAGTATTACAACTCCAAGATCATCCATTTGATAGACTAAACCTGGGAACTCCTCAGGTTTATAACTTACGTTTTCAAGTAATAAGCCGGTAGATATTGAACTAAGATGTAATTCTTTATTAACATCTATGTGTGCAATTATATTTTGAGTTATCAATTGAGGTTTTGTATTAACTGTTACTCCAGTTAATCTTATTTTATTTATAACTTTCTTTATTGATTTCTCTGCATCCTCAATTGTTTTAGCGCCTGTACAGATTGCTTTTCCATTGTCAAGAATTAAAACTGCTGTTTTTGGTTCTTTTATTTTAAATGTCGCACCAGAAAACTCATCAGGATTATATAGAAAGTCAGGAATCATTTCAGATAATTTTTCAATATTAAAACTATCTGCTATTTGGGCATATGCAATAATATTTTCAATTTTTATATCCGTCATAAAAATCTGCCCTTCCTTTCCTAGAGTATATAAAGGCTTTTTATAAATATTTCGTTTGCCATAAGGAGAAAACAAGATTTTTAAAATTTACCAAATTTCGTCAATATTTAGATCACTATCTTTGTCGTTTTTCTTTGTTTTCTTTTTAGTTCCATTGATTCTATCAAGCATACCTCGGAATTCGTCAGTTCTATATTCAATACGACGTTCACAACTAGCAACCGCAAGTTCCCCTCTAGTTCTTTCAATTAAATTTCTAACCATGTCCTGTTTTTTCTTGATTGGAATCAAACCTGAAGGGTAATCAAAGCGAATTATGACATCATATATTTCATCCATCATACTCAAATAATTATCTGCTTCTTTTCCCTCTCCTGCTCTTATAGAATCCAGCGTCGCTCGTCTTAATTCACCTACTAGATCACATAGACCAAGTAAATAGGAGCTATATGTTGTTTTAATATCGTCAGGATCTGGTAAATCCCTACCTTTCATAATATTATAAAAACATTGAGCTTCAACAAGTTCTTGTGCGGCATTTTCAACAAAACCGGCATGAAAGATTTCAGGGTAATCTTTGGTAAGTTCATATAGACTCTGAAGTTTAGTTGATGCTTTCTTTATATTGTTAACAGCATTTTTCATTGATTCCTGATGAATTAACTGTATTGCTTTCCTGCATCCAATTATAATTTCCCTAGAAGACCGTAAAGCTTGCTCTCTGATTTTATCTTTGCCATCTATACTTTTTTCAATTTTATTAACAATTTTATCAAGATTTTTCATTGTATTTGACAAAGAATCACCATGTAGTTATATTTTTTCCTTTACATGTATTTTTTATTTACACAAAAATCAGGATCTTCTCCAGCTAAGACCTTATTGATTTGTTCTGCACAAACTGTTCCTGCTCTTATCTGCCCTTCTTTTGTGTTTGCTCCTAAATGAGGAGTTAAAACAACGTTGTCCAGTTTTAAAAGTGGACTATCTTGAGGGGGCTCCTTTTCAAAAACATCAATTCCTGCGCCACCAATTTTACCATTTTTCAAAGTATCATATAATGCATTTTCATCAACAGTTCCACCACGTGAACAGTTTATAATATAGGCAGTTGGTTTCATTTTTGAAAGCATGTCTTTATTAACAATATGATGTGTTTGAGGTAAATGAGGTAAATGAAGAGATATAAAATCTGATTTAGCCATTAAATCTCCTACATCTTCAACTTTTTCAATTCCATCTTTAGCCATGTCTTCTTTTGAAATAAATGGATCATATCCAATGATTTCCATTCCAAAACATTGTGCAAGTTTTCCTGTGAGTTTACCAATATTTCCAGTTCCAATAAGGCCAAGTGTTTTACTGTTTAATTCACTTCCTTTGAGTTGTTTTTTTGCCCATTCACCTTTTTTCATTGTTGAATCTGCAATTGCAATATTTCTAGAAAGACTTAACATATGAGTAATAGCAAGCTCAGCTACACTAATAGTAGATCCTGTTGGTGCATTTACTACAGGAATTCCAAGTTTGCCTGCTGTTTCAATATCAACATTATCCACACCAATTCCTGCTCTACCTATTACTCTTAAATTTCCATTCGAACCGGCCTTTACTATTTCTGTTACAACTTTTGTTCTCCCTCTAACCATAAGAGCATCATATTTCCCAACTTCACTTAAAAGAGCATCATGATCCATTTCATTGAAAGTTACTTCATGACCCGCATCTTTTAAAAGTTGCAAAGCTTCTTCAGCCGATTTATCAGTAACTAATACTTTCATAATAAAACCTCAGATGGGGGTATATAAAATTATATAAAAAAGTTATGCAAGGTAATCCATTCTAAAATCAATACCAGGATACTCTGCTTCCTCACCAAGTTCTTCTTCAATTCTTATAAGTTGATTGTATTTGGCGTTTCTATCACTTCTCGCAGGAGCACCTGTTTTAATCTGACCTGAGCTTGTACCAACCACAAAATCAGCAATGAAATTGTCCTCTGTTTCACCACTTCTATGTGATACAACTGCGGTCCAACCTTGATCATGTGCCATTTTAATTGCATTCAATGTCTCAGTTACAGAACCGATTTGATTTAGTTTTATTAAAACAGAGTTTGCTGCGGCAAGTTCAATTCCCTTTTGAATTCGTCTAGTATTTGTTACAAACAAGTCATCACCGACAATTTGAACTTCGGTTCCAATCTTTTTTGTAAGCTCCATCCAAGAATCCCAATCGTCTTCCGCAAGGCCATCTTCGATGCTTACTATCGGATACTTCTTGCATAAATCAACATAGAAATCAACCATCTCTCCTCCAGAATATGATTTCTTACAAATTTTATAGATTCCATCATAAAAAAATTCACTAGAGGCGGGGTCTAATGCGATTCTCATCATACCCTCATAACCAGCATTTGTAACTGCTTTTAACATTAAATCAAGTCGATTATTTACATTTGTAATTTGAGGAGGGGCAAAACCACCTTCATCACCAATAAGAATTGCGCCAGCACCAAATTTATCTTTTAGAAGCTTAGCTAGATGATAATAGGACTCAGATATCATTCTGATGCCTTCAGTAAAACTCTTTGCACCTGTAGGCATTAACATATGTTCTTGAATTGAATTTTCCTGGCCAGCGTGTTTACCGCCATTAATCACATTACACATCGGAACAGGAAGTTTATGAGGAATAACACCAAATAATTCACCAATATATGAGTATAATGGAAGATTCTTGGCATCGGCACCCGCTTTTGTAACAGCTATAGAAACAGGTAATATCGCATTAGCACCAAGATTTTCTTTGTTTTCAGTTCCATCTAACTTAAGCATTATATTGTCGATTGTTTCTTGATGACGGCAATCAAGATCAATAAGTTTTGGTGCGATTTTTTTATTAACATTTTTTACAGCATTCAATGTTCCTTTACCGAAATACCTTGATTTATCCTTATCTCTTAGTTCTAAAGCCTCATGTTGACCCGCACTAGCACCACTAGGTGTCATTGCTCTAAAAACTCCATTTTCAGTAACAACATCAACTTCAACTGTCGGATTTCCTCTTGAATCTAAGACTTCACGTGCATTTATTTTAATAATTTTAGACATCGCCTCGCTCCCATCTTAGTATATTTTCGTCAAATAAAACTTTTTAGTTTAATTTACTTTTAGGCTGTTGAACAATTATGATTTTATAGAATTTTTTAACGGATGCTTCAGCAATTGAAGTTATCCAGTGTATTTTTTGATATGTTCTTGGTTGAAAAATAGAGCATTGTAAGTCAATGCTCTTTG
>Ga0255055_10002066_pt1 | contig 14271 bp, 8 predicted proteins | sample JV7_2_27_MG_FD_188633 | JGI IMG/M metagenome (GOLD analysis project Ga0255055, IMG submission 188633) | Seawater microbial communities from Jervis Inlet, British Columbia, Canada - JV7_2_27 | ecosystem: Environmental > Aquatic > Marine > Inlet | place: Canada: British Columbia | collected...
CCATAGCAGTAGGGATGGCGATCATAGACGAATGCTGTAAGGTCGGGCTCGATCCAAATAAAGTGGCATCAAGATTTTGGTACCATGCGCATCTGGGGATGGATATCTTTGAGGAAGTCTCAAAAATACGCGCCTGGCGTAGATTGTGGGCCAAGATCATGAAAGAACGCTATGGGTGCACCGACCCTCGGGCATTGAGCGTTAATATAAACGCAATGACCGGCGGGCTCAGCTGCCCCGCCCAGGAGCCGCTTAATAATATCATCAGACTGACCGTACTCACACTGGCCGGCGTATTAGCCGGCTCAGACGGTATCTGGACCGCCTCATACGATGAAGCACTGGCCATCCCCACTAAAGAAGCCGCACAGCTTGCCGTACGAACACAACAGATACTCTACCACGAAACCAACATCCCCGCCGTAGCGGACCCGCTCGGGGGCTCCTACTATGTGGAATCGCTGACGGCCGAGATAGAGACGCGGGCTGCGGAGCTGATCAGCCGGGTAGAAAGTCTTGGCGGGGCATTCAAGTGCTGGCAAACGGGGTGGTTCAGAAAGGAGATAGAACGTTCCGCCAATGAGTGGCAGGCGAAAATAAACAGCGGGGAAAAGGTGATGGTCGGTGTCAATAAATATCGCCTCGAAAAAGATACCCAAAAAATCAATGTGTTTAAACACGACCCCAAATACGAACAAGCGTCTGTGGAACGGGTCAAGCATTTTAAGACCAACCGGGACCTTCGCGGGGTCGAGCAGGCGCTGGAATGTCTGGGCAAGGCCACGGAGAAATTCCTGGAAGAATGGCCGGCGTCCTGCGGGACCTTAATGCCGAATATCATCAAAGCGGTGGAGGCCAAGGCCAGCCTTGGTGAAATTCAAGGAGTGTTAAAGCAAAAATGCGGGTACGGATACACCTATTGATTCGTTTCTACCGGTCAATTCTTTTTTCAGCCCTCATAATGACGTGGGTGGCCGGATCTTTTTTTCCGTCAGGGGCTTTTCAGGGGGTTCCTAAACCCGGCCAGATCTGGCAGGAGCCTGTGACGGGCATGGCATTTGTCTGGGTACCTGGAGGGTGTTTTGAAATGGGGAGCCCTGCGGGTGAAGCTGGACGCGACCCGGACGAAGGCCCGGTGCATAAAGTGTGCGTGGACGGGTTCTGGATGGGCAAGACCGAGGTGACGAATGCCCAATATCGACAGTTCAAAACCAACCACGTCTACAATGACCACAGGGGCTTCTCGCTGAACGCAGACGACCAGCCGGCGGTATACGTGAGCCGGAATGACGCCAAAGTTTTTGCGAAGTGGCTCAGCGGGCAAAACAAAGGACGCTATCGTTTCAGACTCCCTACCGAGGCAGAGTGGGAGTATGCCTGCAGGGCACAAACGCGTACGGCTCGATACTGGGGCGCTGATGCGGATAAGGCATGCGAATATGGCAATGTGGCGGATCTTACGGCAAAGCGCGAGTGGTCATATTGGGAGGTCAATAACTGTGAGGACGGGTACGTCGTGACGGCACCCGTAGGGAGCTTTAAGCCTAATGCATTCGGGCTTTATGACATGCTGGGCAATGTGTTTGAATGGAGTGAGGATACATATAGCCAAGATGCCTATCGTCATCATCAGCGCAACAATCCCCTATTCACGGGTGGCGGTTCGTACGGGGTGATCCGGGGCGGATGCTGGTACAGCTGGCCGGCGGGCGTGCGGTGTGCCGGTCGCAGCGACCATCCAGCCGCCGGTCACCACCGGGACTATTTTCTGGGCCTGCGCCTCGTGAGAGCGCCTTGACGAAAGAGCGAAAAAGGTTTTTATGTAAAGTAGACAACTTAGTGCGGTCCGATCCCAGTTCAACTCCGGTTCACTTTAGAGTCCCCAACAATCAAGAAGGTTTCTAGAATCAACAACCTCTCCGAAGAAGGTTTCTATGTTTCGTAATGACCATTCCTTTGCGCCGGCCTCTGTCGCCTCGGTTAAATCGCTTGCAACCACAATATGGTAGTCCAGCATAAATCCATCCCTCGCGGTTGATTCCACGCACACATTGGTAGCAACTCCTGTTAATACCAATGTCTTTATACAGTTCGCCCTGAGATACTTATCCAGGTAAGTAGAAACAAATGCCGAATAGCGATACTTCGGAATTACGATCTCTCCCTCCATCGGTTCAATTCCATAGAATTCTGAAAAGGATGGATTATATTCCCGCTGCAGCCCGACACGTTCATAATGCTCTTTAAGAACAGGTGAGGCTAAGTCAGGTATGTGAGCCATTTTGATATGAACAATATATTTTAAAATTTTGCGCGCCCGATCCATGAAATCGCTTAACCGCGGAGCCAAGCGTTTGGGAACTTCAAAATCGAAACCCATTTTGTCGATGATGCCGCCTGCACAACAATAGTCTCTCTGCATGTCGGTAATGAGTAGTGCCGTTGTCTGTGGATTAATCTTTTCTGATAATTTATCCAGATCCATTTATGTCCTCCTTCTTAACTGCTTTTCAAATTTACAAAGCATAGGGCAAAAAAAGAGCAATCTGGGGGAATATCATGAGGATAAAAGTGCATATCAGCATGGCTAAAATGAATGGAAACACGCCTTTGAATATTGTCTGCAGCGGCACGTCCTTTGCGACGCCGGCGACGACAAAACAATTAATCCCAACGGGAGGACTAATCATCCCAATTTGCCCCACGACAACGATGAGAACGCCAAACCAAATGGGATCAAAGCCCAGTGCTTGGACGACCGGAAAAAAGATGGGGACTGTCAGGAGAATAAGCGGGAGCGCTTCGACCACACAGCCGCCAATCAGGTACATAAACGCGATAAATATCATGACGACCATTCGATGCACCTCTAGACCACTTATCCAGTCTGCCAGCGCAAAAGGTATATTCGTAATTGCGATGAAATGGTTGAAAACCGTGGCGCCGGCAATAATCACCATCACCATGCAAGCAGTTCGCAAGGCTTCAAAAAAAGATTTAATGATCCCGTCCCATTTTATTTGCCTTCTGATCGTCGTAATAACGAGGGCCCCCAAAGCGCCAATTGCCGCTGCTTCCGTGGGCGTAAACAATCCGGCAAAAAGGCCACCGATTACGAGAAAAAACAGCAATAAAGTTTCAACCACATTGGTTAAGGATCGGATTCTTTCTTTCCAGGTGATCTTTAATTCCGGCTTCAGTGTCATCGAAGGACTGAGGACAACTTGGACGTAGATCGTTAACATAAATAGTCCGGTGAGCAAAAGACCGGGTAAAATACCCGCGATAAACAGCTTTCCAATGGATTCTTCGACAAGCAAACCATAGATGATAAAAGTAACGCTTGGTGGAATCAGCACGCCCAGCGTTCCCCCGGCGGCAACACAGCCTGTGGCCAGCGCCATGTCATATTTGTAGCGCCGCATCTCCCCCAAAGATACGCTTCCCAGAGTAGCTGCCGTTGCAATCGCTGACCCTGATATGGCGGCAAAACCGGCACATCCACCCACAGTCGCTATAGCCAGGCCTCCCGGTAAATGGCCCAACCATTTGTAAGCAAGATCGTAAAGCTTTCGTCCAATGCCCGCATTAAATAATATTTGTCCCATAAAGATAAACAGAGGGATTACGGTAAAATTATAGTTTGTGAAAGTACTATAAAAATCAGAAACAGCGGTATAACTGGCCCCCTGAAACGAACTCAAATATGCGAAACCCAGAAAGCCCAATAATGCCATGGCCGTACCGATGGGCATTATTCTTAAAAGCATAACCCCAAGCAGAATCACCAGCATGATTATACCGACTGCAGTCGGACTCATTTCGTCTCCGCATTGCTGATTAAATTAAACAATTCTATTAAAAGGATGATGCCCATCAGGCCGCAACCAACCCCAATAATAAAAGGGAACGGGAAAAGGGGTATCTGTATCGTTTCAGACACCCTGCCCACGCTCCAAAGCTTTTTGCCGTACACGCCGAACTGCCATGTCAATAACCCGTAAATAAAAATATTAAAAAGGTAGTTAGCAGTGTCGATTGTTTTTCGAATAGGGCCCGACAGCGTCATGACGATAAAATCGATTCCAACATGTCCGCGCAGCATCTGGGTATATGCAATAGAAAGCGCAATGACAAACGCACCACATAACCCGACGATGTCATATGCTCCTTTGATTGGATATCCAAAGTAACGAAAAATCACATCCCCGCTAGTTAGCAACATCATGACTGCTAAGCCAAGGGCCGAAACCCAACAAATCCCTTTGCTAACCGCATAAGCGACTTTCGACAGATACGTCATGGATAGACCTCAAATCCCCATTTTTTATTAAAAAGAGGGTGCTTCAAGCGCTATTCATTGCCAAGCACCCTCCAAAGGCCGCCGGCTTATTTGAACTCAAGGGGCGGAAATTGCTTGGTGTATTTCTCGATAAGTTGATTCCGGTATTCGAGAGCCTCTTTTCCGGGTAATCCCTTTGCGTCCATGGCTTTGAGATAGTTATCAAAAAGCGGCTTAATGGCGGCTTCCCATTTCTGGCCTTCAGCAGCAGATAAATAAATGACCTCGTGCCCCTTTTGGGTACCGTATTTATAGCCTTCGACTTCAATCTCGTTCCACTTCTTTCCGGTAACCTCAATCCATTCCTCGCTGACTTGGGTAATGATCTTCTTAATATCATCCGGCAGCGAATCCCATTTGGCCTTGTTCATTGTAATAAACATCGCTGATACATAACCGACTTTTGGATAGAAGGTCGTATAATTGGCAACCTCCGCCAGCCTCCAGCCCTTCAACTCATTGAGACTTCCGGTTGTTCCGTCCACGACACCTTTCATCATGGCATCATACTGTCCACCTTTGGGCATCGCCACCGGCGCCCCGCCGAGGGCTTCGACGATCTTCGAGGATAGACCCGTACATCGAATCCGCAAACCTTTCAGGTCCGCCATCGATCTCACCGGTTTTTTCGATGTTATAATGCTACCCGGGAGGTGTGCATGAATATAGAGTATATGGGAATCGGCCAGCTCTTTGGGTTTGAATTTTTTATAAAATTCATAGGTGACTTTTGAGGTAACAATGCCATTATACGGGTAACCTGGAAGATCGAGCACCTCCATTAAGGGAAATCGACCGCGAGTATACGCCAGAACAGATTGTCCGACATCTGCGGTTCCCATGACGACGCCTTCATAAGTTTCAGGAGCTTTCAGTAAGGTCCCTCCCGGGTAAACCACAACCTTCACTCTTCCATTGGTGCGTTTTTCGACTTCTTTTGCCCAGGCAGCAGCCGTTTTTCCGAGACCGTATTGGGCCGGAAAGAAACTGCTATATTTGATTTCGATGGTTTTATCCGCGGCAAAGGTCGGACTGTTTAAGAAAAATCCAAATGTACATCCAAATGCCAAAGCCAATAAAATAAATAAAACTCTTCTCATGACTAGCCTCCTTTTGGTTTATTGTAGACATGATGGTGAATTTGTCTTCCTGCTTACAATATCCGATACAGCACTTAATATGTCTGACGTTTGATTAAAGCATCCTGTTTTCTCCCAAAATTTTTAGGATATGAATCGGCATCTTACCCGATTGCATGTTGATAAATTCTTTCTACATCTGTTCGCTTTAGGTCTCTGGGATTGGGGACAAAGAGTCTGGCCTGCTTCATAGCGCCATCCACCAGTTTGGGCAGTTGGGCGGAAGAGACGCCATATTCAGAGAGCCTGTATGATATATTCACAGTCTCAAGTAATCGCTTAACCGCGCTGATTGCTTTTTCGGCAGCCTCATGGTCAGATAGACGATCTATACTTTCACCCATGGTTTTGGCGATCAGTCCAAATTTCTTTAGATTCCCGATCATATTGTACGCCATTACATGCGGCAGCATGATACTACAGGCCCTGGCATGCCTGATGTTGCATTCGGATTCGAGTATATATGTCAGGGCATGAACCGCGCCAAGTCCTGCGCTTTGCCACGCTAAATTCGCCATGATGGCTGCGAGGCTGACGTGTTGCCTGGCCTCCATATGGTCAGCCTTGGCGTAGACAATTGGCAGGTAGGTGCTGATCATTTGAATGGCGTCCAATGCCAGTAAATCCGAAAATGGGTTTGCATTGACGGAAACAAACGATTCAATGGCAGCAATCAAGCCATCGATTCCGGTGTCGGCAGCCAAATCCAGCGGCATCGTAGAAGCAAGCAAAGGGTCAGAAATAACCACTTCGGCTAAATTGAAGTTCGTATATACGACGGCCTTGGTCCGGGTTGCTTCGTCCATAGGGGCAAACACCCGCGTAACCTCGCTACCACTGCCGGTCGTAGGAATCATAATTTTCGGCAGTCCCCTTTTAGGGACTAATTCCATGCCCGCATATTCAAGGACCTCGCCGGGATTGGTAGCCATTATAGAAGTCCCTTTTGCTGTATCCAGGGAACTGCCGCCTCCCAGACCGACGATAATGTCGACATTTTTTCCGCGAGCAAACGCAGCAGATTGATCGATGACACGTGCAGGCGGCTCAAGCTCAACCTGATCAAATATCTCAACCGTTAATTGGGCTGCATTTAAAGAATCATTGATATCGTCAACAAGGCCTGCCGCCACGATACCCGGATCGGTTACAATCATCACCCTTTTGCCCCCCAGGGCTTTGACTTCCTGAGCGACATCTTTTGCGGCACCCGGTCGGATTATGATTTTTGCCGGAGAGAAAAATTGCCATGATGGCAACGACATATTGAACTGATTACCCATGTCCAAACTCCTTATCTGCCAAATCGCAGGGCTGATCTTTGCTATCCATCTGGTTTCAAAGTCGCTCGGGATTTATATTCGCCATCTATTCTTTGCGTCTATATTTGGGGATTCTAAACGGTCCCACCGGTGGATGTTCAGGCGCTCCCGATCCCGCATAGCCTTTAGGAATTACAGGCAACAACAGATAAGACGGTTGCGCATCCGTGCTGAAGATCGTATGGGTCACATGGGCCATATGGGGCAGGTGATACCATAATGCTTGAACCTGATCTTGACCGCAAATCTCCAGTCTTATCTTATGACCCATAAGGAAGACGTTAGACGCCATTCGCATATCACTGGCATAAAGTACCACTTCACCCGGCGCTATAGGAAGACTTCTTGAATGCGGATGATACGGAGCCCAAGGGGTCGATTTATCTTGGTCGAGCTCGTAATGAGATGCTTTAAGCCAGCCCTCGGCGACACACCGGTAGGCACCGTCAACATCTACATCATATAATCTCAGGTACCAATCGGTATCGTTCGTATTGGGTTCTAACTCCTCGATCTCTTGACGTCTCCATGTCCTCGCCTTGACTCCTTTGCTTTCGATGGATGCATGCCAATAAAAAGCGATGGGACCGGTGATTTCGACATTTTCTGAAAGCGGCTCTGTTTCATATGTGGCTTTGGGAACCGGATCAGCCTTCGCAAGCACATCAGCTCGGCGAAATCCCTCAGTCGGATTCGCCCAAGGATCACTTGTGAAAACCTGGGAATCCTCCTTTGCACCCGGAGCATCAGTGGAAAGACGACCGCCCTCTCGGAGGTAAAATTTGTTCCATTCGGTTGCCGCTAAAGGCCATTCATTCTCATATCTCCATTTGTTGACGCCTTGAACAAAGATAGTTAGGGGGGGCTCGTCCATCAGGCCGGTGTTATTTTCTTTCAGCCAATGGTCATACCATCGCAAACACACATCCTGGACTTCGTGAAAAGGACGATCCATGCCACCATAATTATCCGAAGGAACCACAAGCATTTTCTTTTGTTCTTTTGGTGCTGCAATTTTCTCATAAGCATCAAAATCGCCTGGGAGATGAAGTACCCACCCATTCCACCTGGCCCCTAAATAACTCGGAATTTTGATATCCTTAAATCGCTTATATGCAGAAATATTTTGATAATAGGGTCCATCATAGGGATGGGCCATTAAATCAAATTCAATCGGATTCATCTGCGGACAAACCGATATCAGATACAAATACGGGGCACACTGAATGTCCAAATCATTTTGAATACTTTTAATTTTTTCTTTGAGCGCCTCTTCGCTGAATTCGCTGAAGCTGGCCGGTTGCGGTTTGGTTTCCACAGGCGTTAATCCCCAAAGATGTAAAGGGAATAGATGACAAAACACACCACCGTGATAATAAAATTGTCTATAGTAATCGGTTACCCCTTCAAAAGGCATAATGGCTTTTAGATGGGGGGGTTGTTCCGCAGCAATGATATATTGAGACATGGCAAAAGCCGACATGCCGATCATGCCAACATTGCCGTTGCACCATGGCTGTTCACTGACCCACTCGATCAGATCGTATCCATCTTTAGCCCAATCGTGGGTCAGTTTCCCGTCGGATTTTCCAACACCTCTGATATCCGGGATGACCTGTACATATCCACGCGGAACAAAGTACCACTGTTCACCACATTCATGACCTCCAGTACCTTTTATATAGTCTGAGGGTTGCCATACAGGGTTTGTTGGCAACTTCTCCGAATCTTTACCATACCAGGACCATGATAAAAGCGCTGGAAATTCGCCCTCGGCATCGGGACGGTAAATATCGACGCACAATTTTACACCATCCCGTAAGGTCACCCATACATCCTCTTCCAAGATTACATCGTGTTGCGGCTGCGAAATCAACTCGTGCCAATCTTTTTGCTCATTCGCCATAATACCCCCCTTTTTTCTACATGATGAGTTAATTAATAGATCCAGTTAGGGTTTTTATGATGCTTATTTACTTCTCCGGCAGTGGTGTAAGGTGCAAATGGCCTTCGGCAGGCTCTCTCAGTTAGGTGTTTTAGTAAAACTTGACCATAATTCGATTAGCACACAACGCTTGAAATGACAAATGCAGAAAACGCTATTCAGAAATAATGCGCAAATCAGAAGCAAAAGTAAGGCAACGATGAGCGGAAGCGAGTGATTTAGATTAGTATATGGATGCTAAGAGATATTTTGGACAGCACTGACTAAAAAGCGGCTTTTCGATTTTATACTAGAATGGGGAAAGAAAAACTGGATTGATCCGTGATTGTCGGTCTTGCGGTGTTAGGTCATTCCGGTGAAATCAAAACTTAATTTGCCCTGGAATTTTTCGATGCGTTTAAAAATCTCTTTCAGCATGGTCTGTTCGATTCGGGATAGTTTTTTGGGTGTAATATAATTGTCCGGCGCGCCGTTTTCCTCCACGATGGCTTTTACCTGGCGCACCAGGCGTTGCTGCATCAAATAGCTGTAGGCCGTTTCCAGCTCGTTGTGCTCCTCCCAGCTGATCTTTTTCTTTACCAGCAATTGATTGAGCCGCTCCAAGGTATTGGTTTCATCGATTTGGTTATGCAGGGCGTATATTCTGGCGTAATCGACAATCGGCTGCATGGCGGCTTTGATGTCAAAAGCATCCCGGTGCTCGCCTTTGGATTCCACAACGAAATTACGAAAAAAACCGATGGGCGGTGTAAAATACAGCGCATTTTCAGCCATGTGGCGGAAAAACCCGGGCCAATTCATCAGCGTATCAAACAAGTATTGACGCAACTGCGTGATAAGCTCCACATCACCGTATCCCGCCTTGAAATCAAAGAAAATACTGGCCTGCAGCAACGCTTCCGGCTCGGCCGTGTGAATCCAGCGCTTGAAGTAGCTTTTCCAGGTGGACAGCGGCTGGCACCAGTTGGCATTCTTTGCCATCACCCCGCCTTTGCAAAGGGCGTAACCGGCCTCATCCAACCCGTTACAGACCCGCTCGCTGAATTTTAAAAAATATTGGGTGGCCTTTTTAAGCGAACTGGAGGGTGTATCTTCAAATACAATGGCGTTGTCCTGATCGGTCTTGAGGGTCTGCTCCATTCGGCCCTCACTGCCCAAAATCATAAACACAAATTTCACCGGGGGCGGTCCGAATTCCTCGAGGGCGAATCCAATGATTTTTTGCAGGATCGCATCTGAAACGGTAGTTAAAAAGCGATTCACATTTTGCGCTTTGGCGCCGGTATTGATCAGCGTTTGAATCAAACGTGGAACCTGTTGGTGAATCTGCACAATCTGATTGATAAACTTGGCCTGGGCAATCTCGCGGACAACAAAAAAAGGTGACTGCCCCTGGGCTCTCAATAAGTCCCTGTTGGTGACCACGCCAACGACTTTATCTTCGGCATCGGTGACCGCAAGGTGTTTAATATTATTTTGCATCATCTTCATCAAGGCCTCGAATATGAGGGCCTCTCGGGATATCATGAACAAGGGTGACGTCATGATATCGGAAACCGGCTTTAAAATATTATAGCCGGTGGCTATAACTTTTTTTCTTAAATCATTGTCAGTCACCACCCCGACAAATTCTCCTCTGGGTTCACGCACAAAAATGGAACTGGCGTTGTGCTCGCTCATCACCGCTGCTGCCGCCTGGATCGGCATGTTCTGATCGCAGAAAACCAGGTCCTTGCTGTATATGCTTTCAACCGGCAAATTAAATAATTCGGTCGTCTGTTCGCTGGGTCTGCGATTGCCGGCAATAATTTCGGCATAGAACCTATCCAGCATCCGCTTGCCGAAAATGTCGGTGAAAAAATCTGAAAAAGCCTCATATTGATTGCAGGTGTCTAAAAACAATTCCTTGGGTAAAATATAGAAATAGGAATCCTCGGTAACCTTCAAGGAGCGGATGGCGATTCCATCGTTCATCAGTATGGAGATTCCGCCATACATATCTCCCTCGCCGAGCATCCCGCGCAGGGTTTTTTTATCTTTTTCCTCAAAATAGCGCTCAGCCGCCCCTTTTTGGATGATATACAGATAATCGATTTTGGAACGTCCCTGGACAAACAGGATGGTATCTTTGGGATAGTTGATAATAGAAACCGCGGCAGCCATTTTTCCCACATCCGCCCTGGGAAGGAACGAAAACGGTGCCAGCTCGTGCAGAAAATGAAGCATCTGTCCGGCAGCGACCACCGATGCGTAAGATTTGTTCATCATTCGTTTGCGGAACTTCTCTGCGAAATACGCGTAGAAATCCGTGTGCAGGGTGCAGACATCCAGGAACACCTTCTCCGGCAGCACATATAAAGTGGCATCCTCCAGGACTTTGACCGAACGAACCGAAATACCGGCATTCATTAATATGGAAATGCCGCCGAAAATTTGGCCCTGTTTTAAGAGCCCGCTCATTTCTTTTTCGCCGTCGGATTCATAAAAAAGCTCCAGCACGCCATCTTTTACGATGTAAACGTGCTCGAGATTCGTTCGGCCCTGTTTGGATAAGTTGTGCCCACCGGTATAATTTTCAGTGGTGACCGATTCACTGATGCGCTTGAGTTCTGGTTGAGGCAGTTTTGAAAATGGTGTCTGTTTCGATAGAAATGTAAGTACCGCGTCTGACATAAATTCTCCTGGTGGTAGCAGACTGATGGTTCGCAAATCTTAGCGAACGGCAAACAGCTTCCCGTCAAAGCGGACAGGGAATGAAGGAAATTATCGATTCTACCATACCACAACTTGCTCAACGTGCCAATTCAATTGGATATTTACAAAAAGCAACGGCACGATAATCCCGGGACTCATTTGACACCGGGGGCCAATTCATCTATAGTGGCGTGCCATATAATAAAAGACCCTTTCCTTTCTTTTCCTCAAACGAGCTGTGAGCCGTGACTCCCAAAGATAGAAAAAATAAACGTTTGGTTGGTTTATTTCTGCTGGGTTGCGTTCTTTTTAATTATCCGCTGCTGTCGCTGTTCAACCTAAAAACCTTGATATTCGGTGTGCCCCTGCTTTTTTTCTATGTATTCACCGTTTGGACGCTTTTAATTCTGCTGGCGGCTATCGTGACCAGAACCCGCTGGCGCTCACCTTCAAAACCCGCTGATAAAACAGGGCGATAGGCGATGTTAAAGACCGGAGTCATACTTTTTGCTTCATTTGGCTACATGGGCCTGCTTTTTGCCATCGCCTATTACGGCGATAAGCGTGCCGATGCCGGCCGCAGTATCATCAGCAACCCTTACATCTATGCCCTTTCCCTGGCCGTATACTGCACGGCCTGGACATTCTACGGCAGTGTCGGTCTGGCGGTCCGCAGCGGCCTGGGTTTTTTGACCATTTACATCGGCCCGACCCTCATGGCGCTGCTGGGCTGGTGGATCTGGAAAAAAATTATCCGCATCAGTAAGGTTCACCGCATCACCTCCATCGCCGATTTTATTGCTTCCCGCTACGGCAAAAGCACCACCCTGGGCGGAATCGTTACGAACATTGCGGTGATCGCCATCATCCCTTATATTGCGCTGCAGCTCAAAGCGATTTCAACCGGATTTTTACTGATCAACCAATATCCCGAAGTATCGGTTTCATTTCCCTTTTCAGAAATCCCCATATTAGGCGACACCGCTTTTTATATCGCCCTGCTGCTGGCGATATTTGCCATTCTGTTCGGTACCCGTCACCTGGACGCAACCGAACGGCACGAGGGACTGGTGGCGGCCATCGCCTTTGAATCGATCGTCAAGCTGGCCGCTACCCTGACCGTAGGGATTTTTGTCACCTATGTCATCCATAACGGCTTTGGTGATCTGTTCCAAAAAGCCGCCGAATATGCCGATTTAAAAAACCCCCTTAGCGGGGACTCCGGCAGTGTCAGCTCTGTGATTTTTGACAAATACCTGATGATAAAAGGCCAGGGAAACAGTTATACGGACTGGAGCATTTATTTGTTAATTTCCATGCTGGCCATTATTTTTCTGCCCCGCCAATTCCAGGTAGCCGTGGTGGAAAACGTCAATGAAGAGCACCTCAACAAAGCGATCTGGCTTTTCCCGCTCTATCTTCTGGCCATCAATATTTTTGTCTTACCGGTGGCGTTCAGCGGCGTGTTGCGGTTCCCGGACGGCAGCGTCGATGCCGACACATTTGTCCTCACACTCCCTATGGCCGAGCGCCATCAGCTCATCGCCTTATTTGTTTATCTCGGCGGTATGTCGGCCGCAACCGGCATGGTCATCGTCGAAACCATTGCCCTGAGCACGATGATATGCAACGATCTGGTCATGCCGGTGCTGTTGCGGTTGCCAATTGAAAAGCTTGGCCGGCGCCGCGATTTTAGCGGGCTGCTGCTCACCATCCGCAGATGCAGTATCGTTTTAGTTTTACTGCTGGGTTACGCCTATTTCCGCACTATTAGCGGATTCTATGCCCTGGTGTCAATCGGGTTGATGTCCTTTGCACTGGTGGCCCAGTTTGCTCCGGCCATGCTGGGTGGCATTTTCTGGAAGGGCGGCACCCGCACCGGCGCACTCTGCGGCCTGTTGGCCGGATTTGTGGTGTGGGTATACACTCTTTTTTTGCCGTCACTCGTGCAGGCCGGCATGATCTCCCAGGATTTTGTCACCCGGGGACCTTTTGGCATCGAGCTGTTGAAGCCGTTTCAGTTATTTGGCTTGCAGCACTTCAACCGCATATCCCATTCTGTTTTCTGGAGTATGCTGGCCAATATCGGCTTTTATATCGGTGTATCTATTTTCAGCCGGCCACGAGCCATCGAACATACCCAGGCCGCCCTGTTTGTTGATGTTTTCAGATATTCCGGTGAAGCCGGCGAATCCCATTTCTGGCGCGGCACAGCATCCCTGCCGGACCTTAAATCTCTGTTAATACGGTTTTTGGGCCGACGGCGCACGGATGCGGCCCTTGCCGACTACGCCGATAAGCGCAAACTCAGCTGGAATTACCTGGTAACCGCCGATGCCGACCTGGTCAGCTATGCCGAAAGATTGCTCGCCGGCGCCATCGGCTCAGCATCCGCCCGCGTAATGGTTGCATCGGTTGTTAAAGAAGAATCTCTGGGTATCGAAGAAGTTTTTAACATTCTGGATGAAACCCAGCAGGTGATTGCCTACAGCCGGGAGCTGGAGAAAGCCACCGCCGATCTTCAGGAAGCCAACCGCCGCCTGCAGGATCTGGATCGTCTCAAAGACGAATTTATCTCAACCGTCACCCACGAATTACGCACCCCGCTGACATCGGTACGCTCGCTGGCTGAAATATTACATACCAATCCGGAAATCGATGAAGATCAGCACAAGAGCTTTACCGGCATCATCATTAAAGAAGGCGAACGCTTAACCCGTCTGATCAACCAGGTACTGGATTATGAAAAGATCGAATCCGCCCAGATGGACTGGGTCATCACTTCGACCGATATCACAGAAATTATCCAGGACGCTATTGCCAGTACCC
>Ga0255055_10002067_pt1 | contig 14271 bp, 9 predicted proteins | sample JV7_2_27_MG_FD_188633 | JGI IMG/M metagenome (GOLD analysis project Ga0255055, IMG submission 188633) | Seawater microbial communities from Jervis Inlet, British Columbia, Canada - JV7_2_27 | ecosystem: Environmental > Aquatic > Marine > Inlet | place: Canada: British Columbia | collected...
AGTCGATAATCATCCGTAAATGATCTACGCGCAGATCTTCCCGGAGCACATCTGGCGTAGCATCCACCCACTCCACCGGTGCAATTACCCAACCGAAGAGCAAGCCCACGCCAATGCCTAGCAGTACCGACACGACCAGGACGAGGGCGGTCTTGCGGTCAAAGAAATCTCTCAAGTTATCCATAAGTCCTCATTTCCAGACGCATAGATGAATTCTCTTGCGCCTCTAGCGGTCCACAGACCGCAGGAATTCTAGACCTTTCCAAAATGAAAGGCAACAATTGGGATACAAGAACTATGCCAGATCCTCCACAGTATGCCCTAAAGCTTCCAAATCAAATCTTTCCTCACACTGAGTACAGACCGCACTTGTACGATTTTCGACCACAAGGAGCCCCCCACAGGCAGGACACGCATGCGCAATGGGTCGTTTCCACGAGGTAAATTCACATTCAGGGTAATTAGCGCACCCATAGAAAGTTCGCCCCTTCCTCGTACGACGTTTGATTATCTCGCCACCATCGAGTGGACAAAGCACACCGACTTTTTCCAACCAGGGTTCCGTAAACTTGCAGGTTGGGAAATCAGAACAACCAATGAATTTCCCATAGCGCCCATGTCGGATTACGAGCTGATTTCCGCATTCGGGACAAAACCGATCGATCGTTTCAGGCTCAGCCTTCATCTCCGGCATCGCCTCTGAAGCTATTTCGAGTTGCGCAGAAAAAGGTTCATAAAAATCACGCACGACTTCAATCCAGTCTTGCTCGCCCGTGGAGATATCATCAAGTCGCTCTTCCAAACGGGCTGTAAACCCGAAATCCACGATTTCCGGGAAATATTCTACGATAAGATCATTCACGGTCATTCCGATTTCTGTTGGGTGCAACCGACGTTTCTCCCTGAAAACATAACCCCTATTACTCAGCGTGGAAATCGTGGGTGCGTATGTAGATGGTCTTCCGATCCCATGTTCTTCTAAAGTTTTCACCAGGCTTGCATCGGAGTATCTGGGGGGTGCTTGTGTAAAGTGCTGATCGGGGATCAAGTCCAGGATGGTTAATTCATCCCCCTCTTTCAAGTCGGGTAGCTGCGCCAATTTTGAGATCAAGCCCTTCCCGGTCTCATTTGAGTCCGCCTTCTTGGCCGAATCTTTCTCGGGGTCCAGATAGACTTCGAGAAACCCTGAGAATCGCAAGCTTGATGCGGTTACTCGGAAGCGGTATTCATGTCCCTCGCTCTTTCCAAACGGTTCGATCGTTAGCGTATCGTACACCGCCGGGTTCATCTGGGAGGCAACAAATCTCCTCCAGATCAGATCGTAGAGTTTGTATTGGTCTGATGACAGGTGAGGCTTCATCTTTTCGGGCGTGCGGCTGACCGAAGTGGGTCGTACAGCTTCATGTGCTTCCTGGGCTGCTCTTGCCTTTTTCTGATAACTCACTGGATCAGCCGGCAAGAACTCGTTCCCGTAAGTATCTTTGATGTGCGATCTTACCTCTTGGACAGCCAGGTCGGATACCTGTGTCGAATCTGTACGCATGTAGGTGATTAAGCCAACACCCTCACCTTCGCCAAACTCCACACCCTCATACAGTTGCTGCGCGATGGCCATCGTTTTTCTTGCCGTGTAACCAAAACGCCGTGAGGCAGTTTGCTGTAAGGTACTCGTGGTAAATGGAGCTGCTGGTTTTCTCCGTCTGGTGCCAGGCTTGACCAAGGAGACGCTGTACGTTGCTGCTTTGAGGTCTTCAATCAGAGGGTTTACGACTTCTTCACTCCCGAGATCGGGCTCAGCTCCATCCACACGAACCAAACGTGCGTTAAACTTTGGCGGCTTCTCTGGATGAACAAACTCCGCATCGATTGTCCAATACTCTCTGGGGACGAACGCCTCAATCTCGCGCTCTCGATCTACCACCAACCTGAGTGCTACAGACTGCACACGACCGGCGGAGAGCCTTCCACGTACTTTCCTCCAAAGGAGCGGACTTAAGTTGTAGCCCACAAGCCGATCAAGGATGCGGCGAGCTTGCTGCGCGTCCACGAGGTCCATATCGATCGCCCGCGGGGACCCAAACGCATGCTCGACCGCCGGCTTTGTGATTTCGTGGAAGACGACCCTGCGGGTCACTTCCGGATCAATTTCGGCGGCCTCAATCAAATGCCAGGCAATCGCCTCGCCTTCCCGGTCAGGGTCTGTTGCTAGGAAAATCTCTTCCGCCTTCGAAGCGTCAGCCTTTAATCCTTTAACAACATCGCGCTTGTCATTTGGCACGCGATACTTTGGCTCAAAATTATTCTCTACATCCACAGAGATTTGCGATCGCAGTAAGTCTCGCACGTGCCCGACGGATGCTTTGACTGTGTAACCCTTACCCAGCATACGTGCGACTGTCCGAGCTTTCGCAGGCGACTCCACGATCACGAGTCTGCCTTTTCGTTTTTTTGCTTTGCTTTTTGATCGTTTGCGCTCAGAAATCGGGGGAGGCTCGAGACCCTCATGCGCAGGCGTTTTACCCATGCGGTAGAGACCCGTGCCACAAACGGGGCATCTACCCTTCGTAGATGGGGTGCCTGTCGATGTAAAAGTTGCCACAGGTTCCGACATTTCTCTCTTTTGTTTACACTTTACACAATACGCTTCCACGTTCATCCTTCCTTACAATCTATATCAGTCTTTTACACTATCCCGCTTCGAAGCGATAGTTTACCATCACTTTAGACAAAGAATATTCAATCGAAGTTTTCTACTCTATCATCGAAATCTTCAATAAGTCTAGCAATCTCATAGAACTCTTCCTCGGCTGATTCCTTACCTTGCCCTTTGAGATAGTTAATGTAAATGTTAATAGCGCAGCAGAAAATCGACCTACAATTATCACTAAAAATACCTACAACCCACTTTAAAAGCCCAATATCTTGGGTGTCGAGATGTCCATTATCATTAACGGGGAGACCTAGCTGCCTCAGGGAATCCTTGGAGATTGCACTATCGGAAGGAACCGTTCCTTCAAACCATATCAAATCGCCCATCACTAGTTGAGATTAGATATAATTAAACTTCATATCCAACTCAGAACAATAATTATATAGGCCTTAGTTCATAAGGAGAGTTTCAAATGGGCAAGCAAAATAACATTGGACGCGAAATACTTCCCATCCCGGAGGTGAAGCATGTGGGTCTGACGACCTATGATGCCAAGGATCCGGAAACCAAGTTCCCACCGATCCGGGATATACGACCCCCGAAAGGCGCGCCCAACGTGCTGGTCATCCTGATTGACGATGTCGGATTTGGCGCGAGCAGCGCCTTTGGCGGTCCGGTTAACACCCCTGCGGCCGAGCGGCTGGCAAAGAATGGCTTGAAGCTCAATCGCTTCCACACCACCGCGCTGTGCTCGCCCACGCGCCAAGCACTGCTGACCGGGCGCAATCACCATTCGGTGAACATGGGCGGCATCTGCGAGATGGCGACCTCGGCGCCTGGCTACACCTCGGTGCTGCCAAAGGACAAGGCGCCGCTTGCCATGACCCTCAAGCTCAACGGCTACGCGACGTCACAATTCGGCAAATGCCACGAAGTACCAGTTTGGCAGACCAGCCCGATGGGCCCATTCGATTCCTGGCCTAGCGGCGGCGGCGGGTTCGAGTACTTCTACGGCTTCATCGGCGGAGAGGCCGACCAGTACTATCCAGGCATCTACGAAGGCACGACACCGATAGAACCGGACAAAACCCCCGAGGAGGGCTACCATTTCACCGAGGATATGACCAACAAAGCGATGGGGTGGGTGCGCCAACAAAAGGCGCTTTTGCCCGACAAGCCCTTCTTCATGTATTACGCGCCTGGTGCCACCCACGCCCCGCACCACGTACCCAAGGAATGGATCGACAAATACAAGGGCGAATTCGACGGCGGCTGGGATAAGCTGCGCGAAGAAACTTATGCCCGTCAGAAGAAGTTGGGCGTGATCCCTGCCGACGCCGTCCTCACTAAACGGCCCGACGAAATCCCCGCTTACGAGGATATGCCCGCGGAGCTCAAACCCATTCTTGCCCGCGAGATGGAGAACTATGCCGGGTTCCTCGAGCACACCGACCACCAAATCGGTCGGTTGATCGATACATTGGATGACTTGGAAGTTCTTGACGATACGTTGATCTACTACATCATCGGCGACAATGGCGCCTCCGCCGAAGGAACGCCGAACGGGTGCTTCAACGAGATTGCTGTGCTCAACGGTATGGGCTCGATCGAGACCCCTGAATTCCTGATGAGCAAGATCGACAAGTTCGGCGGGCCCGAAGCCTCCAACCACTACGCGGTGGGCTGGGCGCACGCCATGGACACACCCTACCAGTGGACCAAGCAGGTCGCCTCACATTGGGGCGGTACCCGCAACGGCACCATCGTGCACTGGCCGAACGGAATCCAGGTCAAAGGCGAGATCCGATCACAGTTTGGTCACGTTATCGATATCGCACCGACGGTCCTCGAGGCGGCAGGAATCCCTGCGCCGACGATCGTGAATAGTGTCCAGCAGGCACCGCTCGAAGGCATCAGCATGTTGTATGCGTTCAACGATACCAATGCGGCGGAAAGGCACGAGACACAGTATTTCGAAATGTTCTGCAATCGCGGCATCTATCACAAGGGCTGGACAGCGGTGACACGGCACGGCGTACCCTGGGTCGGCGCCTACGACCGCTCCTTTGACGATGATGTCTGGGAGTTGTACGACACCAACACCGACTGGACGCAGTCGAAGGATCTGGCAAAGGAAAATCCGCAAAAGCTCGCTGAATTGCAGCGGTTGTTCCTGATCGAGGCGACCAAGTACAGTGTTCTCCCGCTCGACGATCGAACGTTTGAGCGCTTCAATGCTGACATCGCGGGCCGGCCGCAGCTGATCAAGGGAAAGACGCAGATGCTGTTTGGAGGCATGTCCCGGTTGCCTGAACATGCGGTCCTCCAGATGCACAACAAATCGTATTCGTTGACTGCGGAGATCGAGGTACCGAAATCCGGCGCCAACGGCGTCATCGTTTCCTTGGGCGCCGGAATCGGCGGCTGGAGCCTCTACGCCAAGGACGGCAAGCTCAAGCACTGCTACAACTTCTTCGGTATCGAGAATTACTTTGCTGAGGGCAAACAGGCGATCCCTGCCGGCAAGCATCAGGTACGCATGGAGTTCACCTACGACGGCGGTGGCCTGGCCAAGGGGGGCAGCGTCTCGTTGTTTGTGAACGGCAAAAAAGATGGCGAGGGCCGCGTGGATATGACGGTGCCGATGCTTTTCGGTACCGATACCTGCGATGTTGGTAGGGATGCCGGCTCGTCTGTCTCTCCGGACTACGGCCCGAAAGACAACGAGTTCAGCGGTACAGTGAATTGGGTGCAAATGGACATCGATGAGAATGCCGAGGATCTCGATCACCTGATCACGCCTGAGGAGCGCTACCACGTGGCGATGGCGCGCCAATAAATTAGCGCGGGGGTAACGGACTCTTAGCTTTCAGAAAATAGGTAGACCTTACTGACGTTGATTTTCTGCTGGGTAACAATATCCCAAGGAATCGTTCCTCTAGACCATATCAAATCGCCCCTCTCAAATTGAGGGGCGATTGTTTGTTCAACAACTAACAAATAAGGAGTAGTTACCAAAGCCGTCTAGTTATCTTAAAATAGATAATAGATGTGGCTTGGAAGCCCAACAACTCCTATAGATACTTCAAATTACCTTTGTCTCGTAAACTATCCACCAACCGCTTCACCTCTCCAGCGCGGTCACGACTGCATATTAGCAACACGTCATCAACATCGATGATGATGAGATCGTGGACGCCTAGCGCTGCAATGAGACGATCGGATGTTCCAGAACCATCCTGGAGAATGAGAGTATCTTTGACTTCATCCAGGATGGTCTCATCTGCCAGAACGACGTTGCCAGTTTTGTCCTTCGATTGAATATCAAATAACCGGCTCCAGTCCCCAACATCCAGCCAGCCGAGTCCTTCTACGGGCAATACAACCACATCACGGGCGCCTTCCATAATCCCATAGTCAATGGTTACACTTTCTAGATCCATCCAGGATTGCGGAAGAGTATCATCCCTTTCTCGGTCATCCCATGCCACACCCATCTCTTCTAAAACTCTAAATAGCTCGGGCATTTGTCGCTCGATTTCTGCAAGAATGCGATCCACACGCCAGACAAACATCCCCGAGTTCCATACAAAGTCTCCCGAAGAGAGATACGCCTCAGCCGTCTCCTGGTCTGGCTTTTCCCTGAATTGAAGGGCTTGATAGGCCTCAAAATCATTATAACGACCAGCAGATTCACCCTGCTGGATATAACCATAACCTGTGTCAGCATAATCCGGCCTTATCCCGAGCGTGACCAGATGCCCTTCTGTTGCCGCATCGTAAGCAGCAAGAAGCAGAGATCGAAAAAGCTCCTCGTCTCCGATAAAATGATCAGCCGTCAGGCAGGCCATGACCCCCTCTTCATCCCCCTCGCGCAGGGACATCGCAGCCAGGCCAATCGCGGCTGCAGTTCCTCTCGGTGCAGGTTCAAGGAGAAAATTGTCGGGCTTCAACCACTCCACCTGTGTCTCTAAAATCCTGGCTTGATCTTCAACTGTGAGGATATTTATATTCTCCCGCTTGAAAATAGGCGTGATTCGCTCCACGGCCACCTGGAACAAGGTATCATCGCCAAACAGCTTCAACGACTGCTTAGGACGACCACGGCGGGAAAGCGGCCAGAGACGAGTCCCCCCTCCCCCGGCCATGATCATGGCGTAATAGTTATCTTTCATCATGTTCAATCCACCCGGTATTCTATCCGTCCTTCTCGAGCTCTCACAAAGTTCATCCCACCAACTTGACGTACTTCACCTTTTAATTCTAACATCGCTAATGTAGCGCTTATCTCAGCGCTGGATAATCCTGTCGAATCTTGAAGCGCATCGATGTGGGTTGGATCATCACCCAGCGCCTCAATCAGAAGATGCTCCGTGGGTTCATGTGGCAAGGTTGTCGATGCGATCTCCTGTCTCGCTACGAGCTCAAGCTGCAGCATCTCGATAACGTCTTCGACCTGAAGGAGCGGATGTGCACCCGCCTGGATTAAGTTGTTGGTCCCTTTGCTACCACTTCTGTGGATTTCCCCGGGCACAGCAAATACATCACGCCCTTGCTCGGCTGCAAAATCTGCTGTAATCAAAGCTCCACTGCGGGCACCCGCCTCCACCACGATTACTGCAAGGGAAAGACCACTAATGATGCGATTCCGTGGAGGGAAATTCCCACCCTCAGGTTTCGTACCCAACGGATAATCCGTCAATACAGCACCCGAAGTTTCGATTTCCATGGCAAGACGACGGTGTTCAGGTGGATAGATTTGATCGATGCCTGAGCCGAGGACTGCAATCGTCCTTCCACCTGCATCCAGAGCAGCCCGATGTGCAATCCCATCAATTCCACGAGCCATACCAGAAATGATTGTGATCCCGTTCCGGGAAAGATAGGATGAAATTTCTTTTGCAACGGTACGACCGTAGCTTGTTGGTTTACGAGTTCCAACGACCGCGACGGATAAATGATCCTGACGCCTGACCTCACCTCGGATGTACAACACCATAGGGGCAGCGTAGATTTCCCGCAGCCTGCACGGGTAACTCTCATCCTCAAACGTGAGTACACGCACACCCAGGTTGTTAAGTTTCGCTACTTCTTTCTCAAGGTCAATGGTTTGGCGGGTTTCGATCAGCGCATTGACAGCACGTGGTCCAATCCCGCACCCCTCAAGCTCCACTTTCGAGGCGTTCCAAGCTCGCTTGACATCACCGAATTCCTTTATCAGCGATTTCAAGCGAACCGGGCCTATGCCCTTGACGTGATTGAATCCAATCCAGTACGGTAACATCTCCCCCTCCTTGCAAGACCAAAAAAGTCGAATGAGAATACCATAGCCATTTTTCTCGTGTCAAGCTGGCACATACACTTTATGATAACCCGGTCCTTGAGAACGGCTCTACGTAGTCAACATCCTCTACAATGGGTGTCCTGAATATGTACACGTAATTAATCACGCGTAATTTAAATATTACACGTAGTCCTAAGTATCACCTTCCGCAGCTTGGTCCAGATTCCGAGGGTATAATTTCGACTAGTGGCGGGCGCCTTAGATGCCTTAAGCTTGATGACGTTTGGTCAACACACCCTGTTAATGCCAGGGTTTCAAGTTAGATGTTCTAAGCGACTCATATTTCAACCGTCCGCCTGATGAGGATATTTCTACCGTGCGGAACAACGGCAAGCAACATTCTCGTGATCTGAGCAAAAACGTCTCCACCAACCGCTTCATAGGTCTTATGCGGCTCCTGGAAGGTTATCGATTCATCTACCTGGTGGCGACGGTTAGCCTGGGTATGACCGCCCTCCTGCGGACCGGCACCCTGATTTTTCTTGGCATATTTATCGATGTCATCCTTCCCGGCGGTCCTACGTCGTGGGAACTCTTTCTCGTAGCAGGAGTATTCGTCCTACTCGCATTAATCCAGGGTATCTTCACTTTCACCAGTGGAACCCTCGCTGCACGCAGCGCGGAGGGGATTGCGCGAGAACTCCGGAACTACTTATTCGATCATATCCAGCGCTTGTCGTTCAGCTACCACGACAAAACCCCAACTGGAGATCTCATACAACGGAGCACGTCAGACGTAGATGCTATCCGTCGTTTTTTCGCGGACCAGATGCTCGGCGTTGGCCGCATTCTCGTCCTCTTCGTCACTAATTTCATCGCTATCGCGCTCATCAATGTTCAACTCGCACTCCTATCCGTCATCGCAGTTCCCTTCATTGTGATCCTATCCATCTTTTTCTTCAGAAAGATTTCCGCCGCTTATGAAGCATACCAGGAACAGGAGGCTGTCCTTTCGACAACGTTGCAGGAAAATCTTTCAGCCGTCCGTGTCGTCAAAGCTTTTGCTCGACAATCGTTTGAGATCGATAAGTTTGAAAAAGAGAATTGGGAGAAATTTTTACGAGGCCGGAAACTGCTCACCATGCACTCACTCTACTGGCCCTCGTCAGACATCATCGCCAGTTTTCAAATGCTCGCAGGGATGACTATTGGCGCCCTGATGACCATCAATGAGACCATCACACTGGGACAATATGTAGCTTACACCGGGATGCTCATCTGGATAATTTGGCCGATGCGCAATCTCGGCCGATTGATTGTGCAGATGTCCATGGGCATGGTCTCCTACAGCCGTATCACCGAGGTCCTGCGGCAGGAGAGGGAGCCTATAGATGATGGTTGGGATCCGGACACTGCTGATATTCAGGGAGAGATCAAATTCGATGATGTAGGTTTTGCTTACGGAGAAGAGAGCAAGGTATTAGATGAGATTTCATTTACATGCGCATCCGGTGATTCAGTCGCTCTCTTAGGACCAACCGGATCGGGGAAAACTTCACTGGTAAACCTTCTCCCCCGTTTTTATGAGTATACGTCCGGCTCAGTCACCCTCGATGGAACTGAACTTCATACCTATTCACGAAGTTATTTACGAAGACATATTGGCATCGTCGAGCAAGAACCCTTCCTGTTTTCGAGAACAATTCGGGAGAATATCACCCTGGGAGTCCATCGGGAAGTGTCACAGGATGAGATCGAAGAAGCAGCTCGCTCGGCTGCGATCCACGAGAGTATCGTTGAGTTCCCGGACGGGTACGACACCCTCGTAGGCGAGAGGGGTGTCACGCTTTCAGGAGGTCAGAAGCAACGCATCGCCATTGCCCGGACCTTGCTGAAAGACCCCAAGATCCTCATTATGGACGATTCAACATCCTCCGTAGACACGCTCACTGAGATTGAGATTCGAGGAGCATTGCAGCGGTTGATGCATGGTAGAACGACTTTCATCATCGCTCACCGTGTTCAGAGCGTCATGAACGCGGATCAGATCGTTGTTCTTGAGGGTGGTCGTATTGTTCAGCGCGGCAGCCATGATGAACTCATCAAGCAAAAAGGTATCTATCAACAAATCCACGACATGCAAACGAAAATAGATGGCGCCTTAGAAAAAGAGCTCGAAGATGCCTGATCTCACATTTGACGAAGAGGAATTTTCGACCGAGTTTAATGGCCAGACGGTCCTGCGAATATTTGGATTGGTCACCAAGCACTGGCCTTGGCTCGTTGGATTTCTTGTAACTATTGGCATCGTGTCCGCCCTCGATGGCCTCTTCACCTTCCTGGGCGCCCGCATCATCGATGAAGGCATCATCGGTGAAGATCTTGAAGCGCTACGTGAAATCGTCATTACGTATGGCTTCCTCATCATAGTCCAGGTATTCAGCGTCTTTTGCTTTATCTACCTTGCTGGCATCCTGGGGGAACGAGTCCAGTACGACCTCCGTAAGCGTACTTTTGATCACCTCCAGGATCTCTCGCTCTCCTATTACGATCGAACTCCAGTCGGCTGGATCATGTCTCGTGTGACGTCTGATTCCGAACGGATCGCACAACTTGTGACATGGGGCTTATTGGACATCACATGGGCTCTGATGAATATCGGCACCGCCATTTTCTTCATGCTCGTTCTAAACTGGCGTCTGGCTCTCATCGTGGCAGCGATCATTCCTATACTGATCATTGTAGCTACTCAGTTTAAAAAACGGATTCTCGTTCAGTACCGCCAGGTGAGAAAAATAAATTCAAAAATTACCGGTGCATACAATGAACAAATCGCGGGCGTGCGTGTTATCAAATCACTTCACCGCGAGAAAGATAGTCTGAGTGAATTCGGTGAGTTGACCGATGAGATGTACCATGCCAGCTATCGAGCGGCATGGCTCTCAGCACTCTTTTTACCCACCGTCCAGATCATTAGTTCGTTCGCGGTAGGTGCGATCGTCTGGTATGGCGGTCTCCAGATTCAGATCGGCGCGATGACCATCGGTGCCCTCCAGGCATTCTTCGCCTATATCACATTCATGCTCTGGCCGATCCAGGACCTCGCAAGGGTGTATGCCGAAATGCAAAATGCCATTGCCTCCGCCGAGCGCGTCTTCTCGCTGGTCGACTCCGTACCCGAAATACAGGACAGACCCGATGCCACCGATCCAGGTTCCATCAAAGGCGACATCGATTTCCAAGGCGTCGAGTTCTATTACGAACCTGATAAACCTGTTCTGAGAAATTTCAACCTGCGCGTAAAGAGGGGGGAAACGATTGCCCTCGTCGGTCCGACTGGGGGAGGGAAATCCACCATCGTCAATCTTGTCTGTCGTTTCTACGAGCCGAAGGAAGGTGAGATCGCGATTGGCGGTCGCGACTACACCTCGCTGAGTCTCAACGCCATCCAATCCCGTATTGGCATGGTGCTTCAAACACCCCATCTCTTCTCGGGAACAATCCGTGAGAATCTCAGGTATGGTCGGCTGGATGCCACCGACGAGGAAATCGAAGCTGCGGCGCATATCGCAGGCGCCCATAGTTTCATCGCTAACTTTGACACGGGATATGAAACGGAGGTCGGCGAAGGAGGCGTGCTGCTTTCTGTGGGTCAAAAACAACTTGTAAGCCTCGCCAGAGCTGTCCTCGCGGATCCAGAAATCTTCATCATGGATGAAGCGACCAGCTCTGTGGACACACTCACCGAATCCCAGATTCAGAAGGGGATGGAAGCGCTAAGCGAAGATCGCACCAGTTTCATCATCGCCCATCGACTTTCCACGATAAAACGTGCTGATCGGATCCTTGTGATCGATTCGGGCGAGATTGTTGAAATGGGCTCTCACGTAGAGCTGCTCAAAAGCAGAGGGCGCTATTATCGTTTGTATACCCAGCAGTTCCGGCGCGAGTTGGAGACACAGATGGATCCATTTAGCGCGGCGAGCCCGGCTTCAGCGACGTAGTACAGTTAATCTGCCCTGACCGTAATAACCGAATGGTAAAGCGTACGTCTCTGCTGGGTAGAATGTGTTCCTTCGGCTTCGCTAAGGACAGGCCTTGCTTGCGCTTCTCGCAGTAACCATCGAGGTAAATGTTATTGCGAGCGGAGCGAAGCAATCTCCAAGATTATCTCCCCTGATCCCAGCCTCCCCGGTGCCTTGGCGTCCTGGCGCCTTGGTGCCTTCCTTTTATTCCTTGCTGCAACATCCCATGGACTAAATTCTAAACTCTCCCCCCTCATAAAATAACTCCCCGTCCACAATGATCTGACCACCATCCCTCATATCACAAAGCATATCCCAGTGAATAGGGCTTTTATTCTTCGATCCGGTCTCGGGATAACCTGCGCCGATCGCGAGGTGTATCGTGCCCCATGTCTTCTCATCGAATAGCATGTCCCTCGTCAACTGTGCGATCGCACGGTTCGTACCGATTCCCAGCTCACCCACATACTTTGTCGCAGGGTCCCCCTTGAACATCGCTGCGAGCACTTCTTCGCCTTTGCTCGCCTGGAACTTTGTGATTTCTCCATCTTTAAAATGAAACTCAACGCCGGCAACTTCGATGCCGCGATGTGCTGTAGGGTAGCTAAAGCGTATCCACCCATTGAGGGAGCCCTCAACAGGTCCTGTGAAAATCTCCCCATCGGGTATGTTTCGATGACCGCAGCAGTTTATAAACTTTCTCCCCTTCACGGATAGCTCGAGATCCACATTCGGTCCCTTTAATTGCACTCTATCCTTGCCCTCCATCCATTTGACAAGCTTTTCCTGGGCCTCGCGTATCTCCTCATAAGCCGCGATCGGATCATCCCTATCTGCATACGTCGTTGAGAAGAGGAATTGTTCGTACTCTGCTAGCGACATATCGGCATCTTGTGCATACGCGTTGGTGGGATAGCGGGTGACCACCCAGCGTAGTTCACCAGAAGCGCTTCGCTGCATCCATGTATCACTCAGGTCAGCATAGGCTTTCTGCCTTTTCCCCAGGCTCTCCAAATTTACATTCATCATCCCCTTTGTGTTGGTCGCACTGCTGAGCCTGATGTCGACGTCGAAAGTTTCAATCATCATTTTATGGAATGGATCCACACATTGGAGCTGTTTATCATTCGCTTCATCGAGGATAATTTCGGTCACGCCGGGAACATCGATATTAATGTGCGGATGTCCACCTGCACGCAGCACCTCTCGGACGATTTCCTTAATCAACGGTGAAGCATTTGCTTCAAGTGGAAATCCACGAATAATGACTCGATCCCCCTCCTTCACCTCCGTGGAATACCTCACCATAATTTGTGCCATCTTCACAAGTCGTGGATCGTTCATATGAATCACCTCTCAAGTTGATATTGATTCGCTCAACCAGTTGTCAACTAGTTAACGAGCACATAACCCTGTAGCAAGACACCTTTTGTAAAAAGATTAGTATCCCGGATACCATTAGTATCAGGGATACTTTTAATATACCAACGGGCGAACTCACCATGTCATTTATATGGCTATGCGAAGCGTCGGTTTCCTTAAAGTGCGCCCCCAGTACACGAAGCGATATCGATGATAAATCCGAAAATGAGCAGGAACCACTCAAAATCCAGGATCCCACTGGGCGCGACGAACACAGAGACAAGGTCGTATATGGCAAGAATATGATGCCGAGAATCGGCAGCAAGATCGTGTCAAACGCATGATTGACTAGGGGTGTAAAGATCCAGATAAAGATCAAGGCCAATCGGGGAGTTGCAGCTGCTAAAATGGCAAAAAAACATGCGCACACGAGATCACCGACATTGCGAGATGTTCGATTTACGTCTGGCTACGTTTCTTGGTCCTGTACGATTCACCCCCCACCAAGGTGTGGTCCTTCCTCAGGCTCTGATTTCTGCCATGGCCATCGCTCCTCAATATCCACAAACAGTGACCAACTTAAGAAAGTTCGAATCAATACTAGAAGTCCCAGAATCCCAACACTTTCCCATGTAGCTTCAAGTGCTACTGTGTTGATAATATCTGCTGCGATTAATATCTCCAACCCGAGCAGAAGCGAATTTCCAATCGATGAACGGTATTCACGATAGAGATGGCTCGCGGGATTCTTGATCCGGAAGTATATGTATCTCAGGGTAGCTAAAGCGATACCAAGGAGAATGATGACCACCGCGAGAACTTCAAGGAGTAATGCCGCAGCTTCAACCCACATCACGGCATCATTAATAGTGTCCATAAGAAACCTCTCAAAGGCGAACTAGGCTAATGGCTGTCAATTCAATTCGATTCAATTAGTAAGTTATCAAAAG
>Ga0255055_10002068_pt1 | contig 14269 bp, 7 predicted proteins | sample JV7_2_27_MG_FD_188633 | JGI IMG/M metagenome (GOLD analysis project Ga0255055, IMG submission 188633) | Seawater microbial communities from Jervis Inlet, British Columbia, Canada - JV7_2_27 | ecosystem: Environmental > Aquatic > Marine > Inlet | place: Canada: British Columbia | collected...
TCGCCTCTTCGCCGTTGATCACGCCCCGCTTGATTGCGAGGTCGAGCAGCTGGCTGTTGAACTTCTGCCATTGGTTGTGGACATCACGGAAGATCGGGTATTTGACCTCGAGCTCGAGCGCCTTGTTGATCTCGTCCTGCGTGAACAGGCGCTCTTTCATGGTTCCGTCCCAGTTCTTCTCTTTGATCAGCCTCGAGGCCCTGATGGCAGCAGCGTACAGCTCCCACTGAGCCAGCAGGTTGCCATCGTCGTGATGCGTGATCGGCTGGAATATCTCGAGCATCCCTTCGCGATCGGCGCGAGGCGTAAAGACGCCGTTCTGGTAGATCGGTATGCCCTTGTGCATGACCGCGGCCATCACTGAGCCCAGATTCCGGGTTGCCAATACCTGCTTGTAGGCTGACTCGCTGGCGTCCAGCACCTCGCCATAGAGCATCTTTTCCAGTGCCTCGATGCTGGTGGCTGAGTCGATGATGCCCTGCTTCATGCTGAGCCAGTTGTAGCCCTTGATCTTCTGAATGCCGGTCCTGAGCCGATCCTTTACCCTGATGTCCTCGAGCGGCGTGGCCATCTTGGATTCGATCAGCGCCTCGATCTCTGGGTCGGCGCTGACTGCCCGGCTGAACTGTGGCCGCGGTGCCGGCGTCTTGAACTGCTTGCCAGGTGCCGGCGCAGCTGCTGGCCGGTAGCCGCGCAGCTCGCCCCGGCGAACATCTTCCGCTGTAATGATGTCCTCGCTGGCGCCGCCGGCAAAACCGATCTTGTCGGGGCCAAGCTCTTCACCGAACTTGTCACGCCTCGGGCCCCACTCTTGGAGGTTGCGATTGTTCTCGAGCGTCAGGATATTCGAGTTCCAAAGGGCGTCGATGACATCGTAGTGCATGGCCACGCTGGCGTCCCAAAAGTAGTAATCGCCCGGGCCGCGTAGCGTTTCGTCGGGTATATTTATCCAGCGCAGGCCATTGTCCACCACATTATCTTGGCTGCCACCCGAATACTGGAAGCCATCATTTTCGCCTACGTTAGCGACGAACAGCTGCAGCTCCTGATGTGTGGGGTTTTTCAGCATGGCAACCAAGCCGGCATCGCCGCGGCCCATCGTCCGCGCTTCTGATGAGAGTTCCAGCGATATAAACGAGGGGCTGCGGCTGAACAGCTGCTGCTGCTGGCTGAATATGTCGCCGCTGTCGCCTGTCTCCGTGCCTTCCTGCCCGATGTTGCGCGCCTCGTCCCGGCTTCGCTCGTACTTGGCCAGCTCGCGCTTGCGGCGCTCGGCTGGTGTCTCGGGCTCACCGCTGAATATGTCCAGCTGGTCGCGCTCGGCGTGTAGCCGGCGGGCTTCGTCCCATGCCTGCGATTGCTGGCGGTGCTGGGTTCTGGTGAGCGGCCCATGCCGGCCCTCCGATACCCGGTAATCATTCATGCCCCGGTGCCATACGTGCCACGGACCTACACGGCCTACGCCACGCCATTCGGTCTGCGTCCCGGGCTCATACCGGGGTTCCAGCTTCTCCTTGCGCGAGTAGACGCCCAGCGCAGTCGTGCGCGGCACCCTGCGGGCCTGATACTTGTAGCCGCCGTATTCGTTGTCCAGTCGATCGGCTCCCCGGCGAGCTCCTGCGATCGTCGTGTACGGGCCGCCGGCCTGCTGGCCTGTGGTGCGGTCGAATACCAGCAGCTCCGTGCCTGCCACCACGTCCTCGCTGCCCAGCAGGTTCGTGCCAGGTAGTTCGCCGGTACGGCTGAATAGCGTGTCGCCGCCCAGTTCCTTCTCCACGATCTCGATATGGCTGTCATCGTAGACCACGTAGTTCTCTTCCCCGGACGATGTGCCAGTGAAGATATGACCCACGACGCCAATATCCCGCAGATACAGGCTGGCCGCCTTGTCGGCCGCCCGCTCGCGGATCGGCCCGGCAAAGCCCGGCAGGATTCTCTCGATGATGGTGCGCGGCTGGATCGGCTGCAGCCGGCCAATGTGGTAGTAGAACTGCTCGCCGCTCATGTTCTGCGCCGGCATCCCCACGTCATAGCCCAGCGCTGTCAGCTCCTTGCTGATTACGTCCTTTGGCTGGTCCTCTAGGTACGCCAGCCCCTCCGGGCTTACGATGTCGCCGGTATGGGTGTCGATCCATTCCTGCTCGAAGAGCTCCGGGTGATTCTCTCGGATTCTCGCCTGCACATCGTCGTGCTGGCTGGTGATGGGCTCGCGCCAGTCCAGCATCGCTTCGGCATCGGGGATTTCCACCTTGTAGAGCGCCCCGCCCTTGCCCACGTACTTCACCTTCTTCACTATCTTTTTGGCGTTCTCCCAGACCTTCGCCTCGATCGTGCCCTCTAGGATGTAGCGATCCGTGAGCGCCTTCGTGTGGCCCGGCAGCCCGGCGTTCTTCCAATCCTCTACCTGTTCCCATGCCGACTTAGCATTGGCCGCGATCATCCTCTGGGGGTCCTCCCCGCGAGAAACCATGCCGGTGATAGCGCGGGATATGCTGCTGGCGTGGTATTTGACCTGCACCCGGCTTTCCATTAGCCACGCCCGGCGCCCGAACTTCTGCATTTCCATCGGGCCCTTGATGCCCTTGCCCAACTCTTCCGCTACCTTCAATTCGGCCTCGAGGCGCGTCATGTTGTGGCCGCCATAGGTCCACGATGCCCTCGCTTCCTTGCCACGATACCAGTCGCCAATATCCCGCTGACTGGTGAAGTACAGGCCCCAGCCGAAGCTCTGATTGCCCTCGCCGGTGCCAATGTAGTTGATGTCGAAGGCTTCGAAGTCGGTGGCGCTGCCGTGGTAGGCCACTGAGTACAGCGCGTCGGGGTCGATCATATCCGGGCTGCCATCTGGCGCGATCTGCTGCCGGTACAGCACCTGGCGGAGCTCGGCCGCCCGCGCCTGCTGCTCTGGCTGGTCGATCTGGCTTATGGCGTTGAGCTCGGCGTGTAACGTCAGCGTCATATCCTGCAGGGCCTGATTGGCGTATATGTCGTTCAGGGCTGCGGCGATGGCGTGGTTCACTGTCCGGGGATCGCTCAACAGCTGCTCATGCTCTGGCATGTTGGCGAGTGCCGCCCGCTTGGCTGCTGCCTCGGTCTGCAGCCCTCGAGCTGCCCTGACCAGAATCTCTCGAAGCTCGGCCTCGGTGAAGTCAAGCTGCAGGCCCAACGATCGAAGCATGTTCCTCAGTGCCAGTATGGCTCGATTCATCGTCCCAGACTGGACGCCACGCTCAGCCATGACCGCCAGTATCTCCTTAGCCTCGGTCGTGGTATCGAGTACGCCTTGCGTCCGGGCTACGTGGTCGGCGGCATCCTTGATCGCGGCATTGCCCATCGTCTTGAGGTTCTGCACCGACTTGAGGATGGCTGCGAACTCTGGCTGCTCTTCCATTGCCAGGTGGCCGAATACTTCGTGGACCATGACGCGCTTCGCCCGCTCGATCGTGCCCAGATTCTCGGCTACCAGATACACCTGATCCGTGCCCACGTTCCACATTCCCTCGACATCGGACGGAATGGCATCCCCGGGGAGCTCCTGAGCGGTCTCGAGCACGTTCACCTGCACCTTACCCACCAGTGACCGGATCGCCGGCGCGAGCGCCAGCCTGATCTCAGCCGCTTGGGCGGCCTTTGCCGATACGCCCTCGGGCGTTCTCAGGTACATAGGTGACTGTTCGCCGGCCGAATACAGGGGTACACTCTGCGGCATGATTTTCGAAAGCCGATCAAATTCCTCGGTAGTCGTCGTAGACGGACGGTTCAAAGCGTTCCGCTCAGCCTCTGGCGACTGGACCTCGGACGTGCCCCGCATCAATCTCGAGGACCTAGCAGCTGAGTTTCGCGAAGTAATGGACGCCGATCGTTCCAAAATGCTGCTCAAGGAAGCCAAGACCTCGCTTTCCGATTGAAGCGCCCGATCCATGTAGTCCCGCATTGCGTTCGTGTACAGCTGCTGGCTGGCCTTTAGGTCACGCCGGAATCGATTCCATTCCCTGTTGCTCAGGTGGTAGGTGTCACGGCCACGCCAGCGTTCGAACAGCGCGTGAGCCTGCTCTGAGTTGGCCTGCATCACTTCCCGGGGGGTGGCGTAGAACTCAGCGATCTGGCCGTTCGGCATCCGGATGTCGAATGCCACGAAGCGCCAGCCGAACATATCCGGGTCCATCATCCTGTCGGTGTCTGCCTTGACGATCTCGATGCCGCCCTGCGGCTGCAGCTCCTGATCGAGCATAGATAGCACGGTCTCGATCTGGCCTATGTCGCTCACACTGGCCTTGAAGCGCAGCACGTCGCGCAGGTGCTCGACGTTGTGCCACGGCCGGTTCTTGCCTACGAGTATGCCCAGCCGGTTCGCCTTGCCGATCGTGCTCTCGTAGCTCTTGATGTTCGAGTTCATTTCGATGCCCAGCCGCCAGCTGATGAGCTCGAGGATCGGTGCCAGGTGGTCCACGTTCTCTTCGGCCAGCTGGCGAGCCACGGCGTACTTGTCGGCTTGGCTCAGGTGGGCCGGAATCGGTTGTACGGGCTCGGTCTCAGGCGCTGCCGGCCTGCCCTCGGGGTTCGTGAACTCAGGCACGACCTCGGCAGCCCTGCGGCTGAATAGCGCCGGGCGCTCGATGCCTGACGTATCGCCGCCGGCATCCTCGATCTCGCCAAGCAGGCCCAGTCGCTCGAGCTGCAGGGTCTCCACGTACTCTTCCACGGCCTGCTCGTTGGCGCGATCACCCTCGATACCTTCGCCGGTGATCTGCTGGCGTAGTACCTGCAGCTGGTCCTTGTCGGCCTGGCCGATGTTCTTGCCTGCTTTTCTCAGGCAGCTAGTCAGCGAGCTCATAGATTCTCTCCACAGTGGCTGCGATTACAGTCAGCAGCTCTTCATCTTCCATTCGTAGTTTGTCACGCCGGGCCATCGCAGCCAATCTGTCCACGCCGGGGTCGCTGCTACCGCCCACCGGCATAGCTGGCTCTAGCTCGGTCGTGACGATCGTCGGTGCATTCGCTGTCAGCGTGATCGTCGCCGTACCTAGATTCACGTTTTCGCCGCTGGTGGACACGGCTTGCGGCGCATTGGCCGTCAGGGTGATCGTGGCGCTTGGCAGATCGGCTATGTGGTGCTCAGTCGTGACCGCGGTCGGCGCGTTCGTGGTGAGCGTGATCGTCGTGGTCTCGAGGGCCACGTTCTCGCCGGCTGTGGACGTGATCTCCGGTGCGTTAGCCGTCAGGGTGATCGTCGCAGTCGCCAGGTCCGATACGTTGTGCTCGGTTACTACGGCCTGCGGGGCGTTCGTGGTCAGCGAGATTGTGGCCGTTGCGAGGTCGGACGTGCGGTGCTCTGTTGTGACCGCATCAGGAGCATTGGCCGTTAGCGTGATCGTCGCCGTGGCCAGCTCCGATGTCCGGTGCTCGGTAGTTACGACGCTGGGCACGTTCGCTGTCAGCGTGATGGTGGCTGTTGCCAGATCAGAGACATTCAGCTCGGTCGTAATCGCCTGCGGGGCGTTCGCCGTGAGAGTGATCGTGGTAGTCGGCAGATCGCTTTGCTGGAAGTCGCTGGCCGTGGCGGTCGGGACATTGGCGGTCAGTGTGATCGTGCCAGTCGCGAGGTTCGCTATGTGGTGCTCGGTCGTGACCGCATCGGGCACGTTGTCCGTGAGCGTGATGGTGCCAGTCGCAAGGTTCGAGATATTGCTGGCTGCTGCCGCGATCTCCCACGTAAAGGCGATAATGTGGGCGTCGATGATCTCGGGCTGCGGAGATACGTCATTCTCTTCGGTACAGTCGAAGTCGAGGTTAAATGTCGTGGCGTCAGCTACTGATGTGAACTCACCGAACAGCGGCAGCGGTGTCTGGTCAGTCACCCCGTTCTGTACGAAGTCATCAGACGTACCGCCGGCGGCGGTGCCCAGACTCGAATCTTCAAGGTGCCGCTCTGTGCGCTTGGCGCTGTCGTCCACGTCATTCAGCGCAAAGCCGCAAACCGCCCAATCTCGAGAGGCCGCCGTGTTCGTGGTGGCACCTATATTTGCTACCTCGGTGTTGACGTCAGCAGCCGTGATGAAGGTGTTCGTGGTTTCGTGAATGCCGGCATAGTCCTCGAAAGCGTTGAGTCGCAGCGCAAATATCTTGTTCGAATCCACGTCCATCACGCCGCTGCTGCCGCTGTCGGTCTGTATCTGAACTTTTGCGGTGATCGATGCGCCTGGCGCAGCCACGTAGGCGATGCCGCCTATGCAGTATTCCTCTACGGAGTCCTCGCCCTCGAGGTCGATGTAATCGAGAGGCGTACCGTCGATGACCAGCCGCATACGAATAGCGCTGCTGGTCGTATCGACAATGACGTGGGCGTGATAGAAAACCGCGTAATCGTCCGATCCGTTGCCGATCGTAACGCTGGCCCCATCGGTCCACGCGCTGTTGTCGAGTGTCGTGTGACTGGTGGTGTCCTCGTCGTATGCCCAGTCTCCGGCAGCAAGATCATCGAGGTTGATTGCTATTAGATTGGCGTCACCTGTGCGAACGGTGCCGCTGGCGCTGTTCCGATACCGAACCTCAACGTCACCGGGCGAGGCGGGCGCGGTGTACTTGTGAAACCACATATACGAGTGGCTGTTCGCTGAGTTGCTGCGACGTGGCTCGATGCGTGAGTGCGACAACGCGATTTGGCCGCTGTCGTCAGCGATGATGTGCTCGTTGCCATTGTTGCCAGTACTCGACCCACCGACGCCAACGATGGCCAGCAGGAAGTATTCAGCACTTCCGGTCAGTGCGCTGCCAAGAATCTCGGCCGCCCCAGATATGCCGTAACTGGAACTGCTCGACGAGCGATTGCCAGAGTCTCGGGTTAGCGCATGGCCGACTTCCGCCATCGGCTATTCCTGCCGGATTTGCCAGTAAATGCTATTGGTTTCCCAAGTGCCCTCTGGGTTGTTCGGCGGTGTGCCGGTCGGGTAGTCGAAGCGCAGCTCGAAGCCCACCTTGCGGGGGCCGCCCATGCGGGTCTCTACCCTGATCTTGTACGCACTCTCGGAGCCCGGGTTGTCTATATCGCCCCGGTTGCCGGCGCGAATACTGGCCTTGATGAAGGCGCCCATGTTATCCCACGCGGCATCGAACGCCTGCCTGGCGGTGTTGAATGACTGGGGTGCGGTCTGGGTCTGCTGCCGGGCCTCATTTCTCCTGTCAACGCGCCACGCCATTACGGCACCTTGCAGGCCGTGTTGCTGTCGTCACTGGCGCCGTTAATGCTGACCGCTGTAGCCACAAAGCAGTAGCTCACGCCAGCAAATAGGCCGGTCACTTCATGCGCCGCTTGGTCGGGATCGACCCCGGCTACCTGCTTTCTCGCCCCGGGATTGGTCTGATACAGCCGGATCGCCGTTAATTCGCCCGGCTCGAGCGGCGTGTCATCAGTATTGTGCGTCGGATTGGTCCAGCGCAGCTCGATACTGGCATCAGCTGTCGGCAGCAGCAGCGGATCGTCCCATATCTCCATGTACACGACGCCATCGGCCGGTCGATTCGGGCCTGTTGGCGGCGTCGTCGTGTCCTTACAGGACGTGCAGAGCCCGCCTACCGTCAGCGGCAGGTCATTGCCTGTCGTGCCCCAAGCCTGCGGGTCGCTGCCTTCCAGTGCGCCATCAAGGAACAGGCCGGTGCCGGCGGCCACATCGACCGAGACCGTAGCCACGTACTCCGTGCCGGCGACGATCGGCGTGGTGCCCAATATCTTCGCATCTACCGCGCCGGGGCTGCCGCTCTGGTGTCGAAGCGTCAGTACGCCGCTCTCAACCCACAAGCTCAAGTGGCCCTCGTCGGTTGTGCCGCTCTCGTCCCTCGATGCCAGCCCATGAATGCCGGCCGTGCTGTTCAGCGTGAACGTAATCTCCCACCTGAATGCGTCCTGCTTTAAGGCGCTGATCGTGTTCGGGTACTGGGTGATCGCCGTTACGGGTCCGAACGTGACTTGTGGAGTCTCAGGATTTGGGCCGGGGTCAGGTTCAGGAGTCGGGTCAGGCGGCGGCTCTGGCGGTGGGCTCGTAGCACCACTAGCTGTAACTCGGAATCGACCTCCGACGACATAGAACAGGCTCCCGGTGGCAAGTGCTTGGTTGTAACAACTCTGAAAGGCTTTGTCCTGCCGCGTGTGGCCGCTGATCGTGTTCTCTTGGGCATCTTGGCACTCCCACTCGTACTGGCTGTCACGGATTGATTCTACCTCGGCGGCCTGCGCCAGTGCGCCTAGCGCTATGGCCACCACGGCCAGCACCACCATGAGAATTACTGCTTTTGCTGGTGTCCATTTCATATCTCATCCCCTCCGCCGGGCGGTATGTAGGTTTTCTGGTAGAGCTCGAGAATCTGGAAAAAGACCTTTGTCAGTATCCCGAGAATGATCGCTGGGAAGCCGGCCACCGCCACCACGGCCGCGGCACCGACAATCTGATCAGTCGGCAGCGCATCCCAGTCATAGGCGATGAACCAGTTCACGATGAAGTACCACGCTTTTGCGAAAAAGACGCAGTAGAACAGCAGCACCAGCCTCGGGATGATGCGCCAGGCATCGAGCCGCCATGCGGTCTGAATCCACGGATCGCTTGAAGTAGTCATATCAGGCTGCCGCTTCGCGATAGTAGCCGCTGGCGTGAACGGTCACGGTCAGCGTGTTGCCATCGGTGGTCGTGACATCAGCCGGCGTCACATCCAGCAGGCCGTAGAAGCACAACGGGTCCAGCGGTGAGCTCGGCGTGTCATCGAATACCCACCAGAACCGGGCGACGATCGAGCCACCGGACGCCGTGAATACCGGGTTCGCTGAGTCGAACTGCCAGGTGCCTGCAACGGGTTCTGTGAACGTGACGCTGGTCAGGGTTTGGCGGGCATAGCCGCTGCCGCTGACCTCGTTCGTGATGTCGGCTAGAGCCTCATGCGTAGCCTTGTTCGGCACATAGGTACTGGTGCTCAGGCCCATGATGAACGTATCGCCATCGAGGTCCATCGTGCCGTTGCTCTTGTCGCGGATAAAGCTATCGTAGACGTTGATCGTTCCGGTTGTGGTGGCCATATCAGTTTCCCTTCAAAATGCCCCCGTTCGCTCCAAGTAGCTGCCCGGGGATGTGTTTAGCGCCTTTCCAGCCTGTCATGGCCCATTGCCATGCCTCATGCTGGCCGTTCTGAAAACCGGATACCGGGCCACTAACGATCAGCTGCTCGTCATCCTTCATATCGTCAATCGACTGTTTATCGCTCGGCGTCAGCAGGATCGCCATGAGGTGATCTTGGCTGTTGAACTCGAGCGTTTGGTCTCCTACCTTGATCTTCACTAGCATTTCGTTCTCCTATTTCGTGGTGAGTATGTCGATTGTCTGTACCGATCCCACGCGGTTGCGCTTGAACGCGAAGGTCAGCCGGCCCACCGATACGGTGTCGATGAAGCCTGTAAATTGGTTGCGCCTGACGGTCATCTGCGGCGGGTGCTGCCTCGTCGCCAGCTCATGCTTGAGGCCGTGCAGCTCGCCGGCCAGATGCTGCAGGACCTTGCGCTGCTCCACCAGCTCGCCGGCGGCCTCCAGCGCCACTTCCTCGGTGCGGGCCCGGTTGTAGTCCGATCGCTGCTCGAGGTTCGCCAGCTGGGTGCGGTGGTCGGGTATGTCGATTTTCGGCGGTGGCTTCGGGGTTTCCGTCAGCTTCCTGATCTTGCCGCCCGATACCGTGAGCTCGCCCACTTCGCGTTTCGATACAGTCCTCACGATCTCAGGCACTCCCGTAGTTTCTCGACATTGGCGATCCGCTTGTCCATCTGTCGCAGTCTAACCGCGGCTGAGCTCTCGATCTCTACCAGTTCCCCGGTTTCCTCGATGATAGCGGTCTCGGTCAGCGTGACCTCGGCCAGCGGTGCCCTGCCAGGTGCGCGGCTGAACAGCGCTACCCGGCCCTCTTCGTCCGGTGCCGATGCCTTCACGGTGTCAAACAGGCTCACAAAAGCCTTGTCGATGGCCGCCCGTTCCTCGCCCTCGGGATACGGGTTGGCGCCCGGCATGTACAGGTCGTTCGTCACTGAATGCACAAGGTAGTCATCGCGCTGCTCGGCCTCGATCAGACTGTCGTATACCCAGCTCTCGAACGCCCGGGCACCCAGCTCATGCGGCGTCGAGTAGTAATTCTTGACCTTCGCCCGGTCCAGCTTCGCCGCCTCGCTGTAGTAGTCGGTGCTGACTGAGCGGGTCTCGGTGTTCTTCTTCATGGCGGCATCCACTGAGCCCTGAGCTCGCTCCGCGTTGCTGTAGTACGCCAGCAAGCGCGTCAGTACATCGTGCTCGGCAAAGCCGGTGCGGCCTCTAACCTTCTTGTAGATCGCTGAGATTGCTTCGAAGGCTTCGAAGCTGTTGCGACCACGCCAGCCCTTGCCCTGCACATAGGTCTCTTCGCCGGCCTGGCGCTTCTTGATGCGCGCCCCCAGTTTCCTCGCCTCGCGCAGCTGCTCGGCTGTTGCCGGCTTGTTGTTGCGCTTGTAGTAGCGGGTGTCGAGCTGCACCGCCAGCTCCGCCACGAACCCATCTACCTGCGATGCGAGGTCGGCCATCGTGCTCGCGGCCCGCTTCTCGAGCAGGCTCACATTCAGGTCGAACTCCTTCTGCCGGCGGGTGATCGTCAGCATCACGGCGTCGAACTTCTCGCGCAGCTCTTCCCTGACTTTCGACTTGTACGGGAAGCCGTGCGATACGAATTTGTCCTGCTGGGCCCTAGCCTTGCTCTTCTTGAGCTCGGTCATTTCTCCGGTTCTGGCTGACTTGCGGCGTACCGGGTCTGATTTCCCTGATCGCCGGCCCAGATAATTGTCGAATGCGTGGAACCATTCATGCGCCAAGCTGCCGGCGCCCTTGATGCGCGTCAGGTTGATGACGACGCGATCGCTCTCGTAGTGCGCCTTAGCCTTGCCCAGCCCCTGCCCGCGGCTGCCGAAGCCGATGCCCAGCTCTCCATTCAAGCTGAGCGCCATCGGCGGCACCTGCAGTACGTTCGCCATGTCCAACAGGCTGTCATAGGCGCGGTTCAGTATCTGCTGGCGCTCGTCCTGCGGCACCCAGTTGCCGAACTCAGCGCCCCGGAAGCCGAACTCGTCAATGAACATATCGGCCGTGACGTTGCCCTTGCGGCGTACAGGCCCGAAGCGTTCCAGCTTCTCAAGGTGTGGCCGCTCAGGAATAGGGGCCCGCCAGTTGATGATCTCGATGGGATTGACCGCCAGGTACGCCATCGCCTCTTCTCGAGTGTCAAAGCCACCCTTGACAGGTATCTGCTTCCGCTTCGCCACGCGGCGCACGATGGCGTATGCCTCGCGCTCGGGGTTGATGGGGTCGGTGGCCTTCATCACCGTATGGTTCTTGCTGACGTGGATCAATGGAATCAGGGCGTCGGCCTCTGCCGCCGTATCGAATCCGCCCTTGAGCTTCCGCGGCCAGTTGCCACGGTTCTCGTAGATCGCCCACGTTCCTGTCGGCTCACCCTCGGGCCTGAGGCCGCGTTCGCCCAGCTCCATGATATTCACCGGCTGGAATGCGGTAATGCCTTGACGTTTCTGCTTGACCTCTTCGGCTACGTGGTACTTCTTCCACCAGCCCGGCTTGCCATCGCCTTTCGTGCGCCGGCGCCTGCCCTTCACGGCTTCATCCTTGCGGGCGCCGCCGATCTTCTGGCCTACGTCATGGATGCCTGCCTTGCTCTGCTCGTCGGCGTGTCGAAGCTCCTGTACCGTCATATCACGGCTGACATCGACGCCCCGCTTCCTAAGTCTCGCCAGCAGAGCCTCGTATTCGTTCTGTCGTGGCCTGCTCGCGCCCAGATCGAGCCCTTCCTGCTCGGGGATTCCGCGGCTGACGTTCAGTTCCTTGCGGCTCAACTGCTCGGCTCTGGCCATCAGGTCACGCACTCGCAAGTCGTTCTCGGCCGATCCGTAGACGTGCCTGGCGGCTGCGGTGGCGAAAAGTGGGGATACCCGATCTTCGATGGCCTGCAGCTCTACCTTCACCCTGAGCGCTTCCAGCTGCTCTAGCTCAGCCTCGACCTCTTCCTGTGTCAAGGTATCGGCCGGCTTGCGATTCGTCTGTGGCCGGCTACTGACCCGCTCAGGCAGCGTTTCTGGCGTACTGCCGAACAAGTCACCCTGTCCCGGCGCCACAACGCGGCTAAACAGCGCCTGTTGGCCCTCTTCCACGGTCGCGCTCGAGCGCTGGCCCATAAAGAACGCATAGCTGAATCCCTCGGGGGTTAGCGATCGCATGGCCTTCTGCTCTGGCACGTCACCGCGCAAGCTGTGGATCAGGCTGCCCTCGGTCGGGTCTACGTTGGCCTGCGGCAGATTCGAATTGAACTCGCCCCACAGCTTCGTTTCCTTCGTGTACGGGTCGCCATAGTGGTGCGGGTCGAATGTCAGCGTGGGATCTGGCAAGCCATTCATGCGGGCGATCCGGCCACGCGGGTTCTCAAGGGCGTAGAACCGGGGATCGGTGAACTCGATCACTGTCTTTGTCGCCTCGACTAGCATCTGGCTGTACTCGAGCGGCGTGTCGAAGTATTTCGGTGCCCACCCCCCGAACTTCTTCTCGACCATTTCGGCATTCGGGACATCGTGCTGGCTCTCCCACCACCGGGCGCCACTGGCCGCGAAGCTGGTGCATGGGCAGGCTGCCAATACGCCGACGACGCGCTTGCCGGCCAGGTGCAGGTCCTGAATCACGCCGGTCGGGAAAAACGCCAGCAGGTCGTCGCCATCTTGGATGTCCAGCCGGATGACGTGGTAGCCGGCATCAGCCCACGGCTGGCTCCATACTCCACTGTGATCAAACAGGCTGATAATGGCCTCGTTACTGTGGTCCTCTTCCTGCCCGATCCTGCGGGCCTCTGCCTTCCATTCCTCGAGCCGGTCCTTCGCCTGCTCCATTGTCAGGGTTTCCGTGACTTGCTTGGCGGCATAGGCGCGGTTTTCAGCGACCGGGAATATCTTGGCAAGCCTCTGCTTGAAGCCCTGCTCGTCCACGTCCTCGCCTACCGGGCCCCGCATGGCGTGAACAAAGCCTCGATTGTGGAAGTAAGTATGATCGTCGGTGCCGATGACGCGCTGATCCGCTGCCATACCCTCGGCAAAGCTCGCGACCACGCCCTCGAGCTCGCGGCTGAATGTGTGCAAGTCGCCGCCGGCCGGGGTGTTTACCCACGGACTGCTCTTGATGTCCCTGTACAACTGGTCGGTGTCAGGCAGGTCCAGCCCGTAGCGCTCCTGCAGCTCGTTCCAGATTTCCTGCTGTGGCGTAACATCCAGCAGCTCGTCACTTGCCGCGGCCTCGCCCTCTAGGGTCAGTGCCAGCTCGCTGGGATCGGTGGTAGGGACTGTCGTTTCAGGCTCAAGCTCAGCTTCGGTCTCTTCGATATGGAGAATGACGGCGGGAATGAGCTCTTTGCCTATAAGCCGCAGAGCAACTGGACGATGTGCGCCCTCCATAACATCGTATTCGCCACCACGGTCAACCACAACGATCGGGGTTATACGTCCAGACGCGGTGATCTGCTCTGCAAGGTCTCGGATTCGTTGAGGAAAGTTCTCAGTTGTGTATGTATCTCGCGCCCTTTCTTCAATTTCAGCATCAGTAGCACCAGCCGCCAGCGGGCCGTCATCAAATGAAATCTCATTGATCGAGATAGGTGTCGGTCCAGTAATACGAACCTCCTCGCCTAAATTACTGATCGCGTCGGACACGTCATCTTGATCAACCGGCCTCACCTCAAGGCCATCGACAATCGACGTACCCGCTGGTGGTGGCGTTGCGGTGAGCTCGGCCTCACCAGCAAGGGCGCCGGTGGCGATAGCCGCCGTTTCGCCGTACTGCTCGACCATGCGCCGATCGGCGGCCTCGATGATCTCCGCCAGCCCCACGTCGCGCTCACCGCCGAACAGGCTGGCGTTCTTCTTCGAGTCCACTTCCTTCTCGATGAAGCGGCCCATCTGCTGCATAGCCTCGGCCATGCGCTTCGAGCTCCGGATGTTCTGGCCCAGAAACCGCGCCAGCGAGTCTACGAGCGGATCGCGCTGGCCGAACAGCCCGCCTTGTGCCAGGTACTCTTCGAGGTTCTGCCCCGACTTCTTGGCAGCTCGCAGGGTCTCGACTGCATCCAGCAGCGGATCGACTATATTCAGGTCGCCCAGCTCGCCGGCAGCTCGAGCCCTTGCGAACTCCGGGGCTGCTCTGGTCAGTGCCGACACGATGTTCTTCACGTC
>Ga0255055_10002069_pt1 | contig 14264 bp, 12 predicted proteins | sample JV7_2_27_MG_FD_188633 | JGI IMG/M metagenome (GOLD analysis project Ga0255055, IMG submission 188633) | Seawater microbial communities from Jervis Inlet, British Columbia, Canada - JV7_2_27 | ecosystem: Environmental > Aquatic > Marine > Inlet | place: Canada: British Columbia | collected...
AGAGACAACCACAAAGTTAAAAATAATTTAAAATCACTGGAAAAGGCTGCTAAAACAGATGTAAATTTAATGCCGTTAATCTTAGATTGTGTAAAATCTTATGCTACATTGGGCGAGATTTGTGATGTGTTAAGAAGTATCTTTGGTGAATATAAAGAGTCTGTAAAGCTTTAAAAAGTGGAGGAACGAAAAAATGGAAGGAAAAAAAATTAGAATATTAATAGCTAAACCCGGGCTTGATGGTCATGACCGAGGGGCAAAGGTTGTAGCAAGAGCTTTAAGAGATGCTGGGATGGAAGTAATTTATACTGGATTGCGACAGACTCCTGAGCAGATTGTGGAAACTGCTATCCAGGAAGATGTAGATGTTATTGGATTGAGTATTTTATCAGGAGCCCATACCCATCTTTTCCCCAAAGTAATAGAACTCCTAAAAGAAAATAATATTAAAGATATTGTAGTTATGGGCGGAGGAGTAATCCCTGAGGAAGATATTCCTGAATTAAAAAAGGTAGGTATTTCAGGAATATTCACCCCTGGAACTGACACTCGTGACATAATTAAGTTTGTTAAAGAAAAAGTAAAATAATTAATAGCGTGGAGCGTACAGCGTTTAGCGAATAAATGTGGACAGAAGTGAGAGCAGAATACAATAAAATACAGAAGATGAAGGGAATAGCGCAAAAGACATAGAGAAGAAAGAAGAAATATTAGATAGGATGTGTGTAGCAATAATAAGGAATACAAATTTAAATTCAATTGTTAAATTGGAGAATTGGTAAATTAGTAGATAGCGTGTAGCGGATAGGGAGGGGTTCGATTCATCGAACCCGCTATGAAAAATACCAAAACAACTCGGGGCGGATAAATCCACCCCCTACACTGCACGCTTAAGCTATAGGTAAATAGTCGCGGTACGCGATACGAGTAAAGGGAAATGGAAATGGAAATTGTAGAAAAAATAATTAATGGTGATCGAAGGGCAGCTGCTAAGCTAATAACCTTAGTAGAAAATAACTTTAACCAAGCTCAGGAGATTTTAAAAAAACTATATAGTTATACCGGAAATGCCTTAGTAATTGGCATAACCGGTCCTCCTGGTTCAGGGAAAAGTACTGCCACTGATAAAATTACCAAAATTTTACGAAGACAGGGAAAAACTGTTGGAATCATTGCCATAGATCCTACCAGTCCATATACAGGCGGGGCATTGTTAGGTGATAGAATTCGCATGCAGGATCTTAGTTTAGACAAAGGTGTTTTTATAAGAAGTATGAGTACTCGAGGTCATCTGGGGGGACTTTCTCAAGCTACCCAGGCAACGGTTAAGATATTAGATGCGCTAGGTAAGGAGATAATATTTATTGAAACGGTGGGTGTAGGTCAATCGGAAGTAGATATAGTTAAAGTAGCTGATACAGTTGTGTTGATAAGCATGCCGGGAATGGGAGACGATGTTCAGATTATAAAAGCCGGAATAATGGAAATCGGAGATATTTTTGTAGTTAACAAAGCAGATAAAGAAGGTTGCGAGCGTTTAGCTACTGAGATAGAAATGATGTTAGATTTAAACCAAAATAGCAGATGGCGTCCTCCGGTTCTAAAGACTATAGCTACAGACAATATCGGTATTAAAGAACTCTTGAAAGAGATTAATCGACATATCGAGTATCTAAAGGAAAGTGAGGAGTTAGAACAAAGACGCCGGGAGAGTGCCAAAAAAGAGATATTTGACCTTATACAGGAACAATGGAAAGAAATACTTTCAACTTTTATTGATAACGGATTTTTAAATAAGATAGCAACTAAAATAGTAAAACGGGAAGAAGATCCTTATACTGCGGTAGAGAAATTGTCAAATATATTAGTGCATTCTTATACGCAGGGAGGTGTAAAAAATGATAGAAAAGATTGATCATATTGGAATTGCGGTAAGAAGTATTGAAAAAACCAGTGAACTTCTAAGCAATATACTGGGGTTGAAAGTTGCTGGCGAAGAGAATGTAGAAAAACAGAAAGTTAAAGTTGCTTTTCTACCTTTAGGCGATAGTGAATTAGAGCTGTTAGAATCCACTTCACCTGAGGGTCCTATTGCCAGATTTATTGAAAAGAAAGGTGAAGGGATTCAACATATTGCCTTTAGAGTTGATAATATTGAGAAAGCATTAGAAAAATTAAAAAAGGAAGGAGTTAGGTTAATTGACGAAAAGCCGAGGTATGGAGCAGGCGGAGCCAAGATAGCTTTTTTGCATCCTAAGAGCACTAATGGTATTCTTGTTGAATTATGCGAGAGAGATAAGTAAATAAAATAGAAGTCTAATTCGTATCCCGTATCTTGTGAAGAAAATAGAATTCAGAATTCAAACACCAAAGATTAAGAAGTTTGATCAAATATATCTAAATGCGATACGATATACAAGTAAAAGGTGTTGAATTTTGAATTATGGTTTTTCGGTTTTCGTTTTAAGTTTTTCGCTCTACAAAAAAAGCCCAAAATCATAGCATAAAGTTTATAGCTTAATACAGCATAAAAAACAGGAAATTAGTTGAGAATTATAAAAATACTGGAGAAAGGTGGTAAGATAAATTAATGAAATTAACAATTAATGAATTAATGAAAAATTTAAGAGAAAAAGAAGAAAAAGTAAAAGCAGGCGGAGGAGAGAAGAGAGTAAAAGCTCAACATGAAAAAGGTAAACTTACTGCTCGGGAAAGAATTTCTCTTCTTTTAGACAAAGATAGCTTTGTAGAACTTGACCTTTTAGTTGAGCACAGATGTAACAATTTCGGTATGGACAAAGTGGATGCACCCGGCGAGGGAGTCGTAACTGGTTATGGAACTATTGACGAAAGACTGATTTATGTATTTGCTCAGGATTTTACTGTTATCGGTGGTTCACTGGGAGAGATGCATGCTAAGAAGATATGTAAGGTGTTGGATATGGCTATGAAAATGGGTGCACCATGTATCGGAATAAACGATTCCGGTGGAGCCCGTATTCAAGAGGGAGTAGATTCTCTAAGTGGCTATGGTCAGCTATTTTACCGTAATACTATTGCTTCCGGAGTAATCCCTCAGATATCAATAATTGTAGGTCCGGCTGCCGGGGGAGCAGTTTACTCTCCTGCTATAATGGATTTTGTATTTATGGTAAAAAATGTAGGCATAATGCATATCACAGGACCAGATGTGATTAAAGCGGTTACTGGAGAGGTAGTTACTTCAGAGAAATTAGGGGGAGCGATGACTCACAATAGGAAGAGCGGAGTCGCTCATTTTGCTGCTGAGAATGAAGAGGAAGTTTACCAGATGGTAAGAGAGTTAATGGGTTATTTACCCTCTAATAATATGGAAAATACTCCCCAAGTGGAATATAAGGACGATCCTAATCGAATGGAAGAGGCTCTTTTAAACATTATCCCCATAGATCCAAATAAACCTTATGAGATGAGAGATGTAATAAAATATATTGTAGATGATGGAGGTTTTTTTGAATCTCATCTTTATTTTGCAACTAATATGCTTACCGGATTTGCCAGGTTAAATGGCCAATCTATAGGTATAATCGCCAATCAACCAAAAGTCTTAGCAGGCTGTTTAGATATTGATGCTTCTGATAAAGCTGCTCGTTTTATCAGATTTTGTGATGCTTTTAATATTCCTATTTTAACTTTGGTAGATGTTCCGGGATTTTTGCCGGGAACTGCTCAGGAATATGGGGGGATTATCCGGCATGGAGCAAAATTGCTATATGCTTATTCTGAAGCAACTGTTCCCAAGATTACTTTGATTGTTCGTAAATCTTATGGAGGGGCTTATCTGGCAATGTGTAGCAGGGATTTAAGAGCAGATCAGGTATTTGCTTGGCCAACAGCGGAAATTGCCGTAATGGGTTCCCAGGGGGCAGCAAATATTATTTTTAGAAAAGAGATAGCTAAAGCAGGTAATCCCGAGAAGGTTCGTCAAGAGAAGATTGATGAATTTCAACAAAAATTTTCTAACCCTTATGAAGCAGCCAAACGAGGTTATGTCGATATAGTTATTGATCCGCGGGAAACCAGACCTCGTCTTATAACAACTTTTGAGATGCTATCTACAAAAAGGGAAAGCAGACCAGCGAAGAAACATGGTAATTTCCCAGTATAATTAGCATTTAGTGAATAGTCGCTAGTATATAGTATTTAGTTGGTGGATAGATTTCTGTCATTGCAAGGAACGAAGTGACGAAGCAATCTCAATTCGAAACCTGAAACTTGCAACTATCGAATACTTACTAATTGATTAATAGACAAACGAGACGCCTGTCCTACTATATACTAAATACTATTCGCTAACGACTAACTAACGACTAAAGAAGGAGGAAAGAATAAATATGTTTGAAGGAATCAATGGAGCTCTACAGGTAGCAGTTATAGATATGATTTTAGTATTTGCAGTTCTGGGTGGATTAGCTTTGGTTATGGTATTTTTAAAGAATATCATAGGAATTAAGGAAATAAAGAAGAGGACTAAAGAATCTATGATTGCCCCTCCAACAATAAGTACTGTCAAAGTAAAAGAAAAAGAAGAAGTTGATGGTAAATTAATAACAGTAATTACTGCTGCTATGGTTTCATATTTAGAAAAACAAAAAAGTGAATTTAAAGTAGTAAGTATTAAAAAATATAAATCATCTGTTGTGGCTCCCTGGACTGTAATGGGGAGACAAGAATTAATGTTAAGAGAAAAATAGTAAATATTAATATTGAAGGAAGAGGAGGACGGTAAATAAAATGAGAAAATTTAAAATTACAGTAGACGGTAAAGTATATGAAGTAGAAGTAGAAGAAGTAGGGGGAAATGAATCATCAGCGGGAACCATCTCTATTCCTCAACCAGTAGCAACTAAAGCAAAAGAAGAACTGGTAAGTCAAAAAGCGGTTAAATCCTCATCTAATCCAGCTCCTGCTAAACCGTCAACCGCAGCAGTGGCAGGAGAGGAAGTAGTAGCACCTATGCCCGGTAAGGTACTTCAGTTAAAGGTATCCGAAGGAGATAGTATAAAAGATGGTGATACCTTATTAATCTTAGAAGCAATGAAAATGGAAAATGAAATTATAGCCAATGCCTCTGGAAACATAAAAAAGATAAACGTAGCCGCAAATGATATGGTAGATACCGGCGATGTCTTAATGGTGATAGGTTAGAACAGAAAGGAGAATTTAAATGGATCTTTTAATGAAAGTCCTTTCCTTATTTACCCTTTCAGGATTTGCTGAACTTACTGTAGGCAATATAACAATGCTTATTGTGGGTGGTGTATTATTGTATTTTGCCATAGTAAAGAAATGTGAACCTTTACTTCTTGTACCTATCGGTTTTGGAGCAATATTAGTAAATTTACCCATAACCGGAATAATGGAAGAGGGCGGTCTTTTATATTTTATTTCGTGGGGAATAAAACATGAAGTATATCCCTGTTTAATATTTATGGGGATTGGAGCAATGACTGATTTCGGTCCTTTATTAGCCAATCCGATAACCTTCCTTTTGGGTGCCGCCGCTCAAGTAGGTGTATTTGTAGCTTTAGTTGGCTCAGTGCTTTTAGGATTTAATATTCAGGAAGCAGCTTCTATAGGAATTATTGGCGGGGCAGATGGACCAACAGCAATTTATCTTACCGTTAAAATGGCTCCTCAATTATTAGGAGCCGTTGCAGTGGCGGCTTATTCTTATATGTCATTGGTTCCCATAATTCAACCTCCCATAATGAAATTATTAACTACTCCAGAGGAAAGAAAAATAGTTATGAAGCAACTAAGGCCAGTATCCCGGTCAGAGAAGATACTCTTTCCCATCGTTTCGACTGTTTTAATCGGTCTTTTATTACCAGCTTCGGTTCCCATTATCGGTATGTTAATGTTGGGAAACTTATTTAGAGAAAGTTTAGTAGTAGACAGATTATCTAATACAGCTCAAAATGAATTAATCAATATTGTCACAATATTTTTAGCTACCTGTGTAGGAGCCACTATGCAAGCTGAATATTTTTTGACCTTCAATACTATTAAAATAATTATCTTGGGTTTAATTGCCTTTGGTTTTGGGACTGCCGGGGGAGTTTTATTTGCTAAATTATTAAATAAAATTACCGGGGGAAATATTAATCCTTTGATTGGCGCTGCCGGGGTGTCTGCTGTGCCTATGGCTGCCAGAGTAGCCCAGAAAGTAGGTCAAGAAGCAAACCCGAGCAACTTTTTATTAATGCATGCCATGGGACCTAACGTAGCCGGAGTAATTGGAACCGCAGTTGCTGCTGGAATAATGTTGACTCTATTGCAATAAAGACAATTTGTATATCGTATCTAGTATTTTAGTGGATAGCGTTTAGTGTGTAGCGTATAGGATATAGCGGAAAACTAAAAATGCAAAAAAACTGAGAATACAATTATTCATTAATAGACAGGTGGGATGCCTGTCCTACTTTAGGTACGATATATCGCATATCCACTCCTGAATTTTAATTTTCTTAACGCGATACGATACACTAACGACTATTTACTATCGACTAATTTAATTGATGAATTGGAGAATTGGTTAATCGGAGAATTAATCAATTGGTAAATTTAAAAATTTACCAATTGATTTTTTACTTCTGATTGCAAATATGTTAAAATATTTTCAGTTTATTAGATGTTAAATGAAGGAAAAGGAAGCATTATCGTGCTTAAAAAATCTTATTCGATTTTGATTTTTTTTATTATTGTCGCTTTAGTAATTGCCGGAATTATAACTTATAATCGTTCTAAATTAGAGAGTAATTTTAAACAAGTAGAATTAGTTATGAGCCTGAATGAATTAAGAGAATTGTCCTACCAAGAAGGTTATGATGAAATTGAATTGCTGGCTAAAATAAAAAACTACGGCATTAATTCAATAGCTATTCACGAAGATACTTTGGAAAATCTCGTTTTTTCTGGAAAGATACTCCATTTTTCTGACAAAGAACTTAGTAAATTAAATTTCTTCTTAAAATCGATTGATCCCTTTAGAAAATTTCAACCTTCACCAGGGGAAGCCTATATTATATTCAATGATAAAAATGATTACCTTCGTATAAAGGAAAATTTACAAAGACAATTAGGCGAAGATTTAGTAAGAGATCTTGGTTTTCTTCCTTATACAGGTTTAAAAGTGAAAGGGAGTGAAGAAAAACTTGCTGATTTAGGTTTAGGATTTTCAGAAGAGGATATTGAGTTAGTAAGAAATTTAGGCTTTCAGGTCATTTTACGTTTTAAAAACTTCCCTCAAATAAATAAGGAAGATATAGAGTTCAAGTTTAAAGAAAGTGATAAAGCCGGAAAGATTTCGGGAATAATTTTTGAGGGGGAAACGGTTTTAGGTTATCCTTCAAAGGAAAACTTAATTTATACCGCAGAGCTTCTAAAAATAAAAGGATATCCCTTCGGAATTATAGAATTTGCTGGTCAAAAAGGGATTGAAACAGTCGCTCATCAAGCAAGTGAATTAGCAGTTAGAGTCCATAGTGTTACCAAAGAAGAAATGGAAATTATTTCCAAACAGAAAGCTATAGAAAGGTGGATTAGGGCAGCTAAAGAAAGAAAGGTGAGAATCTTTTATATCAAGCCCTTTATGAAGTCTAACTTCAATCTTATCGAGGATAATATATCTTATATTAGAACCATAAAAGAAGAGTTGGAAGTGAGTGGTTTTAACACAGGAAGGGCCAGCATTCTTACTGCCACCTACCAAGAACCAAAAATATTTATTCTTTTATTAATCCTGGGGATTATTTCTGGAGGATTAATCCTATTAAAAGATGTTTTCGATATAAAAAGATATCAAGAATATTCTCTGTTATTTTTAGGAATCTTATCTTCTTTAGTCCTGTTTTTTTTAAACCAGGAAATCTTTTTAATAAAGCTGATGGCTTTATTGGCAGCTCTAATATTTCCCACTTTGGCTATCATTGATAACGAAAGATATTTTTTAGGAAACAATAATTCTAAATTAGAAGACACCCAAGATTTTTCTAAAAATAATCCCAGTTTTATTCAGATGATAAAAGAAGTTTTATCCGGATTTTTCAGGATAATTTTAATTACTTTATCCGGTGCTCTGTTAATAGCAGCTTTATTAAGCAATAATAAATTTATGTTGGGAATAGAACAGTTTAGCGGAATAAAGATTTCTTATCTGGTTCCACTTCTTTTGGTTCTGGCAATAATGTGGTTAAAGGTGAACAAGGGAAAATTAATGATTTTGGAAAATATTAAGCAGCCCATCCTAATTGAACATGTAATTATAATGGTTTTCTTCGCGGTATTTTTGGTAGTTTATATCTCTCGTTCAGGGAATTTTTCTTTTCTCCCCGTTTTAAGCATTGAGGAGAAGATAAGAATCTTCTTGGAAAAGACTTTAATTTCCAGACCCCGAAATAAAGAATTTTTAATCGGTTATCCCGCTCTACTATTGGCGATGAGTATGAATTTCTTAAAAGTAAAAGAATTTAAGATTCCGATAATTATTATCGGGACTATTGGCCCCGTTACTTTAATTAATACCTTCTGTCATATTCACACTCCCTTTTTATTTTCAATGTTACGCACTTTTAACGGGGTATGGTTAGGTTTAGCATTAGGATTAATAGCAGTTATTATATTTTATTATCTGGTAAAAATATTAAGGGAAAAAATTAATTATGGAAAAGTCTAAAACCATGCCAAAGATAATGATTTCCGGTTATTTTGGTTTTAATAATACCGGGGATGAGGCTATTCTTAAATCTATGGTTAGAGCTTTTAAAGAAAAGATACCTCAAGTAAAGATAGCAGTTCTTTCTCATAACCCTTTGCAAACTTCCCAAACTTATAAGGTAAAGGCCATAAACCGACTGCACCTAATTAAGATTATACGCTGTTTGCGAAATGTTAATCTTTTTATTAGCGGGGGTGGCGGATTACTCCAAGATTCAACCGGAAAAGGCTGGAGCATATTATATTACCTGGGATTGATATTGATTACAAAAACAGCCAAAGTGCCGGTTATGATTTATGCCCAGGGCATTGGTCCAATTAATAAAAAGATTAATAAGTTATTAATAAAGTGGATTTTAAATAAAGTCAACTTAATAACAGTAAGAGACAATCACTCAAAAAAATTATTGAATAATTTGGGAGTTTCAGGGCCGTCAATATATGTGAATTCTGATCCCGTCTTTTTATTGAAGAAAAAAAATATTAATCATATTATAGATAATCATCCTTATATTCAGAAATTGGTTAATTCAGATAATCGTCCCTTAATTGGGATTTCAGTCAGAGAATATAAAAGCAATGGATCAGATTCAAAAAGAATATTTGCCCAAGCAGCTGATTATTTAATTGAAAATTATCAGGCAAAAATTATTTTTTTTCCCTTTCAATTTGATGAAGATGTGCATATTAATGAAGAAATATTGTCTCTAATGAAGAATAAGGCTGAGGCATTAAAAATAAAGCTTGAGCCTGAAGAGTTACTTTCTGTTCTATCTCAATTATCTTTAGTGGTTGGCGTGAGATTTCATTCAATTGTATTTTCCAGCATGGTTAATATTCCTTTTATAGCCTTTAACTATGACCCTAAAGTGAGGTATTTTGTAGAAGATTTAGGCTTATCCGAATTGTTGTTGGAAATAGACGAAGATACCTCTTTAAAAAATTTTCAAGAAAAGATAGAATATGTTATAGAAAATAATGATAAAATAAAAAATATTCTACTCGAAAAAGTAAATAATTTGGAAGTAAAAGCTCTAGCTAATAATGAATTGGTTTTTAAATTTTTAAACCTATAACTATTGAGGTTATCATTTAAGATGATCAGAATGTTTCACGTATATAAAAATTATCCCAATAAAATTCAAGCCCTACGGGATATCAATATCCATATAAAAAAGGGTGAATTTGTTTTTTTTATAGGTCCTACCGGGGCAGGGAAGAGTACTTTCCTAAAATTAATTTATCGGGGGATTGTTCCTACCAAGGGGCAGGTAATTGTCGATGGGATAAACATAGCTCGACTTAAACCCGGTTATATACCTTATCTAAGACGTAATATAGGTATTGTCTTTCAAGATTTTAAATTACTGTATGATAGAACGGTATATGAAAATATTTCCTTTGGTTTAAAAGCGATTGGAGCAACTAATTTTGAGATAAGACAGCGAGTTAAGAAGGTCCTTAATTTAGTGGGGTTGGAACATAAAAAGAAAGTAAAACCACATTTATTAGCTGGAGGAGAACAACAAAAATTATGTATTGCCCGGGCCATTGCTAACGAACCATTAATATTACTTACCGATGAACCAACTGGAAATTTAGATCCTTACACTTCCTGGGAGATTATGAAACTTCTATTTCATATAAACATACGGGGAACTACTATTATAATGGCTTCCCACGATAAACTTATGATAGATAAAGCTAAGAAGAGAGTAGTGAGATTGGAGCGGGGACGAATAATGAAAGATACGCAAAAAGGGACATATTAAGATGATTTTTGAGAATATGGGATTTTATTTTAGAGAGGCTTTACTCAGTTTTAGAAGAAGAGCATTAATAAGTATGGCAACAATATTAAGCATCACTACAATTTTAATCATTGTTGGAGTGTTTCTATTAATTTCTATAAATTCCAGTCTTTTTCTAGAAAATATAGAATCTCAATTGGAGATTGTAGTTTATTTAGAAGATAATATTTCCAAAGATGAGCAAAACAATTTAAAAAGCAACATTACTTCAATAGATGGGATAAAAGAGGTAAAATTTGTATCTAAAGAGGAGGCCTATCAGCGTTTATTAATAAATTTAGGAGAGCAGAAAGATATACTCAGCGCTATTGAAAAAAACCCACTTCCGGCTTCGTTTGAGATACAGGTAAAAGATCCTGAGGTAATTGAGCAAATTGCTAATCGAATAGCTGAATTTAAAAAAGTAGAAGAAATCGAGTATGGCCGGGAAATAGTAGAAAAATTGTTAAATTTTACTTATATATTTAGAGGGGCGGGCATGTTAGTATTAGCTCTCTTGGTTTTTGCTTCTATTTTGATTATATCTACTATAATAAAAATTACCGTGTATGCCAGAAGAAATGAAATTGAAATAATGAGCTTAGCAGGAGCTACTTCCTGGTTTATTAAATGGCCTTATATAATTGAGGGTTTTTTACAGGGCTTTATCTCAGCTGTTCTTTCAGTAATAATTTTATATAATCTTTATTTCTTTGCTACAAACAAAGTGAATCAAGTCATTCCTTTTTTACCGCTAGTGGTGGACTATATGGATTTACTGCCTATAGGTATAGCAATTATGTTATTAGGTAGTTTTGTAGGAATTTTAGGAAGTATGTTTTCAGTAGGAAAATATTTAGATGTATAAAAAGAGATTAGTTTCAAGAAACAAGAAAATATTTTCCACTTTAACATTGATTTTAATCTTCATATTATTTTCTGTTTTTTTTAGTTATGGTGATAGCAGTGGAGATTATGGTCAAAAGATAATTGAGGAAAACCAGAGATTAAAAAAGATAGAACAACAAATTAAAAGTGTTAAAGATGAAATTGATAATTTACAAAAGAAAGAAATTGGATATTTAGAAACTCTTCATAAAATAGAAAAACTTTTACTGGATACAGAGAAAGAATTACGAACCATCGAAAGAGATTTAGAGCTTGCTCAAAAAGAGATAAAACAAGGCGAAGATGAACTTATTCATGAAAAACACATACTAAAAGAAAGAACTGTAGTACTAGAAAATAGATTAAGAGACATATATAAACATCGTCTAACCAACTATCTGGAAATTTTGCTTAACAGTGAAAGCTTTTCTGATTTTCTTACCCGTTTCAGATATTTAAAAAATATTTTGTCCTTAGATGCTGAGATAGTTAATGATATTCGCCAGCAGATAAAAAAGATAGAGAATAAAAAAATAAGCCTGGAGAATAGGGAAGAAATATTAAGTTTGTTAAAAGAGGAAGTTGAGAAAGAAAAAGAAAATATTGAATTTTCTATTAAAGCTAGAAAATCTATAATTGATAAGATAGATTCTCAAAAAGAAGTATATTTAGAATCATTAAAAGAGTTAGAGCAATCTTCTCAAGAAATAAAAAATATAATAGAAAGAATTTATCAGCAGCAGGAAGAGGATTCCAAGAAGGCTTCCCAGAAGGAAGCCCCAACGGTTACTCTAAAACCTAAAAAGGGAATTTTAGCCTTACCTATTCAGGGCAAATTAATTTCTGAGTATGGAAGACAAAAAAATACTGATTTTAATACTTATACCTTTAATTCGGGAATAGATATTAGTGCTCCCCTTGGGCAGGTAGTTCATGCAGCCGGTTCGGGAGAAGTAATTTATACTGGAAGTATAAAAGGATATGGGCAGATAATAATTATCGATCATGGAGGAAGGGTTACTACTCTGTATGCCCATCTTTCGAGAATTTTAATAGATATTGGGGATAAAGTAAAAAAGGGGCAACCTATAGGTCAGGTGGGTGATAGTGGTGGCGTTTCTTCTACCAGATTGCATTTTGAAGTTAGAGTAGAAGGCAAACCTACTGACCCTATGAATTGGCTATAAATGTAAACATTTTAAAGATTTGGTGGTGAAAAATTTGATAAAAATAAGAAGAAATAAAATAATTGCTTTAGTTTCTATTTTTGTATTGGTTTCTATAATAAGTGGATTTCTATTTTATAATGTTAGGGCAAATGGCAAGGCTAATGAAGAGATATTATTTGACAACTTAGAGCCTTTCTTTGAAGCTTTAAATTTGGTAAGATTTGAATACGTAAAGAAGGATATAGATTTAGATATAGTTATTCAGGGGGCTATAAAAGGTATGCTTAAAGCCCTTGACGATCCCTATACTCGCTATATGGACCCTCAAGCACTTAAAAGAGAGCAGGAAGATATGTTTTTGGGTCGTTTTGGAGGGTTAGGGATAATTATCTCTATAAAAGATGACCAATTAACTATAATCTCTCCCATTGAGGATACCCCGGCTTATAGAGCAGGAATAAAAGCAGGAGATAAGATAGTGGAGATTGATGGAAAATCAACGGAAGGAATTGAGTTAAATGAAGCAGTTGATATTTTAAGGGGGGAGAAAGGTACCGAGGTTAACTTAGGAATTAAGAGAGAGAATGTAGAGGAAGTTTTAGAAATTACCATAATCCGAGATATAATCGAGGTTAAGGCGGTAAAAAAGGAGGTAATGGGCAGGAATAATAACCTTGGATATATCCGAATTACTACTTTTAATGTAAATACCGAACCTGAATTAGAAGAAGTTTTAAATGAATTTAAAAAAGATAGTGATATTCAGGGGATTATTCTTGATTTACGCAATAATCCGGGAGGATTATTAGATAGTGCTATAGAGGTATCCAGTAAATTTTTAAAAGAAGGACCGGTTGTTCATATTAAAGATAGAGATGGGATAGTAGCTACTATAGAATCCAGAGGAAACAAATATCCCGAATGGCCTTTAATTGTACTAATCAATGAGGGGAGTGCTAGTGCTTCAGAGATTGTAGCTGGAGCGGTTCAGGATTCTGGAAGAGGAAAATTGTTAGGAGAGAGGACATTTGGCAAGGGAGTAGTTCAGCAAGTCTTTAATCTTTACGATGGTTCAGGAATTGCCATTACCACTTCTGAATATTATACCCCAAGTGAACAATCTATAAATCATATCGGGATTGAACCGGATATATTAGTAGAACCGGTAGAAGATAGTGAACAGGATATGCAATTAAATAAGGCGATACAGTTATTGGAAGAGGAATTAAATTAGTATATCGTATATCGTATACCGTGAAGAAAATAGGAGTCAGAAACTAAAAAATAATTAGTGTAGAGCGCGGAACATAAAGGGGAAAGTTAGTTGGTTAACGAATTATTTTTAAACCAACTAACCATTTAACTAAATAACTAACTAACCAAAGATGAAAGGAATTTTATTTTGAAAAAGAGCCAAAGAGAAATTATAAATATTACTGCTTTAGTAATTATTTTGATCATAGCTTTTAATATTTCTAATTTATTCAACAAGTCTATTAAAGAAGAAAATAACCTTCTTAATACCCAAAATGCTAACCCAACCACCATTACTAATGAAATAGAGTTAGAAGTAAAGGAATCTGAAGAAACTACTTATGACAGCGAACAATATATAGATTTAATAGTTAATGATTTAGCCTTTTCAGAGGAAGAGGCAAAC
>Ga0255055_10002070_pt1 | contig 14261 bp, 13 predicted proteins | sample JV7_2_27_MG_FD_188633 | JGI IMG/M metagenome (GOLD analysis project Ga0255055, IMG submission 188633) | Seawater microbial communities from Jervis Inlet, British Columbia, Canada - JV7_2_27 | ecosystem: Environmental > Aquatic > Marine > Inlet | place: Canada: British Columbia | collected...
CCGAGCTCGAAGAATCAGCCGGGTCGGAGGATCGGGCGGATTCGCTCCTCGCCCAGGCTCGGGAGCTTGCGAGCGAGCTCGGGACTCGCTCCGCCGCCGCCTCCGTCGCGCTGGCCGCGGCACGCATATCCGATGAGCGCTCCGAGTCGGAACGCGTCATCGCGGCGATAGGCGACGCGGGACCCCGTCTCTTTCAGGGCGACTACGAGACTGAGTGGGAGGCTCAGGCCCTGCGAGCGCGCGCCTTCCTTCACCTCGGCGAGCTGGACTCGGCGCTAGCCGTCGGCCGGCGCGCCGTGAGCACCGTGGAGCGCGTGCGCGGGAGTTTCCGATCGAGAGTGATGAGAGCCGGGTTCGCCGCGGCCCGCCAGAAAACGTACGCCGACCTGGTGACCGCGCTACTGCGAGCCGACATGACCTCTGAAGCCTTCGTGGTCGCCGACCAGGCTCGGGGGCAGGCGCTCCGTGAGCACGTGGGCCTGCGCGGCAGCTCGGGTCGCGCCGGCGAAGCTACCGAAGAGGCCGGCCGCGCCGAGGAGCTGCTTCGCCGCATCGGCCAACTCGTCGCCACCCTGGATGCGATACAGGCCGAAGGCGGAATCGGCGTCGACACCGCTGCCGCACTGCTGTGGGCTCGACTGGCCAGGGCGCGAGGCGACTACGAGGCCCTGCAGATCAGCCTGGCGGAGAGGACCTCGAGCAGCGCGAGTCCGCGTAACGCGGATCAGCTCGAGATCGAGGTGCAGGCGGCTTTGCAGCCGGGCGAGGTCCTCTTCGAGTACTTCATCATGCCCGATCGCGTCGTGGCCTTCATCGTCACGCCAGATACATCTCTCGTTGTCGCCTCGGAGACGGCGAGAGAGGATCTGGAAAGCAGGGTCAGACTCGCGCGGAAGCTCGTCGGCAGCCCCGGCGGAAGCCCGGAAGAGGCCGCTCCGGTCCTCGAGGCGCTGTACGAGACGCTGATCGCCCCCGCCGTCCGCTCCATTCCGCTCTCGGAAGCCGATCTCCTGATCCTCGTTCCGCACGCTGTGCTCACGTACCTGCCGTTCGCGGCGCTCCTCGAGCCCGACCGCGGGCGACGCCTCGTCGAGATCCTCCCGCTCCTTCACCTGCCCTCCGCCGCCTCCCTGCCGGAGCTCCGTTCGCGAGGCGCGGGTGGATTAGAGGTCAGCTTCGCCGAGGATGTGACGTACGTGCTGGCTCCCTTCCCGAGGGAGCTTCCCGCCACGGACGAGGAGGCACAGGCGGTCATGCCCCTCCGGCCTGAAGCGCTCTTCTACCGGGGAGCGACGGCCACCGAGGAGCGACTCCGGAGTGTGTTGGAAAGCGGCGGCCTCGTGCATTTCGCCTCGCACGCGGTCATGAACGCGCGCAATCCGCTGTTCTCACGGCTCGAGTTGGCTCCAGGGCGCTCGGAGAGAACGAACGACGATGGCCGGCTCGAGATCCACGAGATCCTGGATCTTCAGATCAAGACGCCTCTCATCTACCTCTCCGGCTGCGATACCGGCCTGGGGCCGGCTACGGCGACACGCTTCGATAGCGGGGAGGATTACTCCACCCTGGCCCAGTCATTTTTGTATGTCGGTGCGCAAAACGTGTTGGCGACCCTCTGGCGAGTCGAAGATCGAAGCGCCGCTCTGCTGGCTGGCTTCTTTTACGAGGAGCTACGCGAGCTTCTTCCGCCGCAGGCTCTTGCACGCGCCCAGCTTAGGATGATCTCACACCCCGGGTTCAGCGATCCCTTCTATTGGGCCGGCTATCGCTTAAACGGTAGCGGCCACTGAAGTAACGCGCCTTCCCAATGCGATCGACCCGGGGCGCCGTCCCGGGTGGCTCGAACCCTGCAACTATCAACCGCGCAAATCGGCGAAATCCGTCCGTCGATTGAAGAAAAGGGACGGGATTCCCCATCGGATTCACCTGTACGAGGAGTGACCCATGAAGTCGATCGCTCTCGCCCTGCTCGTAGCCCTCGGAGGAGCAGTCGCCTGCGCCCAGCAACCGACGGCGCCGGCAGAGCCAGGATCGGCCACGGCGGTCGCCGGCAGCGGGGCTGTGGCTGATACGGCCTCGGCGCCGCCGGTCACCGAGTCACCCAACTTCAGTCCCAGGAAGAAGGGCATCGGCACGGAGTAGCTCCTGCGGCAGTTGACCGCCGGACCCTCCCCTGACTCGCGACCCCATGTAAGGTTGCGCTGGCTCGAGGCACCTACCTACTGAGCGGGACAGCGCCGGCTTCGCCTGAGCCGAAATCAGGCACGCGACGGAAGCGTCGCGCATGGGGTCCGACCGTACGGGCCCGGCATCCTAGCCGGGCCCGTACCCCTATTCTACTTCTTGGACCGTGTCCTCAAACGGGACCGGATCATCGGCTCTCTCACCCCCGAACAATGGAAGAGCGTCGCCTCGCGCGTCCCACCCGGACACAGGAAGGAGCGCGACGCGCTGAGCCGCATTGCGCGACTTGCGAAGGAGCTGCAGAAAGAGGCCGGCGAGGAAGCGGACGGTGAGCCCGAAGCGAGCGTTCCTATTCTATGAGCTGAAGCGTATACGCGAACGGGTTGTTTCCGAATCCTTCGCCCCCACAGCCGTCGTAAAGGCGGACGTAGACGTTCCGTCGCCCCGGAGGACCAGACCCGTGAGCCCCACCGGGCGTCTGGGCCACCTTGTCGATCCAGACGCACGTCAGTGCGGCAACCGGCGCGTGGACGTTGGACCCCGTTCCTGTAACCAGGTCCGGCCTCACGACCGGCATGATGCGCACTCGCAGGTTCGTGGGACCCGCGCAGCCCCCCGAACCGGGAAGAACCGGGCAGATCCTGTCGCCGGCACTGCCCGTGTGGATCCCCCAATCGGCCTCGTATTCCGGATTGTCGATGAGATCTTTGAAGTCGTCGACTAGCGACTGCATGTTTCCCGAAGCGGAGGCAGCGTAGATCTCGGTAGCGTCTTCGGGGGGGTTGCCAAAGCCGCCCGCCGTGAGCTCGATGCCCGGAACCGGGCAGGCGTTGATCCACGGCCTCAACGCGTTGGCGCCGCCGGGGCCGGATCCACCGTCTATCGCTTCAGGCTGAAACCAGCAATGCCAGCTCTGAAAATCAACGCAGAGGCTATTCCCGGCTCCACCCCCAGCGGGCCCGCCGCGCGTCTTGATCTCGATCAGCCCCTCGTCCCCCAGAACGATGTCGCTGAGGTCGTATCCCGTGTGGAACGCCGCCGGATTGTCTGGATCGAACGGCTCGTACAACTCGCCCGGGTCAAAGATGTTGTCGCCATCGACGTCATCCCAGTCGTCCGGCAACGCGAGCGGTATCGGACAACGGGCCGCTCCCGACGGCACGGCATGGGCGGCCGCCAAGGTCGACACGTTTACCTCGTCCTGTCCCAGGACCCGGGCGAATATGGTCGGGATCGCGTTGTCTCGTTCCGCCGCGACGTTCCTCACTCGCACGCGCACCTTCTTCTCGGCAAGGAAGACCTCGACGTCGGGGGGACTCCCCTGGTCGGGCCTCAGATCTACCGACTCGCCGTGCACCTTGTGTCTTTCCGCGAAGTCCTCGGCCCACTCTTTGGCCCTGACCTCGTCGTTCGGCCCGCCGATTAGGGAAGCCGCACCCGCCAGGGCGGACGCATCGGCCGCACGCTGAGACTCGGTCCGGGAGCCCAGCAGCATCCCTAGGTCCACGGCCAGCGCGACCATGCCCAGGAAGACGACCATGCCCAGCGCGGTCAAGACCATGGCGCTGCCCTGATCGGAACCCATCAACTGGCGGGGAGAGCGTCGGCATTCAGACATCCTGCTACTCCTTCACTGCTCGGGGCCGGGCGCCCCGATTGCCGGTCTGCTGCGGCGTAGACACACCGTTTCACATACGGGCGGTCGCCAAGGGCGACGCATCCGCGATCGCCACAAGGGCCTGTGGATAAACGGAGTTAACCCGTCACTATATCGTAGCGAGCGTGCCCGTCGGGAGCAACTGATCTCGCGTATCGAGGAGAATGCGGGACCCGTGCGCCCCGGTAGGAGGGTCGACAAGATGATAATGAGAATACGCCCGGAGAGATTCGAACTCCCAACCTCCTGATCCGTAGTCGCCTTGAGCGAGGGGCTAGATACGACGAAATGTAGTATTCACGCGGTGTTTCGGGTGTCCTCTGTCGTATCTGAACTGGGGTAATATCGCAGGAAATCGCACGTTCTTACCCCACTTTTTACACCCACCCCTTGGCGCTGCCGTGTGCAACAAATCGAAGCTCTTGCTGGGAATCGGCACGACTGCGACCACCTGCCTTACAAGCTTCCTAGGTAACTACCTGTTTTTGCTTAACTTACATAGTTTTCGCGGGTTTATTAGCTATCCTAGCTAATCCTTCCGAGCTTGATTAGCTAACCTAGCCAAACCAAACCCGCCCAAGAACCCGCCCTACCTCTGTCTTGAGTCGAGCGCCTGCCTTGCAAGCGGCACCGAGATCCGCCGTTTCCGGCAAATCCCCGTAGCTCCAAGAGATTCTAGGGAGCGAGCCCGTACGCCGACCCATTCGGTACGGGATCTTCCGCATCTCAACAGCCCCAGAAACAGCCCCACGACACCCAACTTGCAGATCTCGCGGCCGCCGACCGATCTTTGGGGCCATGTCCGACGTGCCTGCGTATCAGCGACTGCTGGCCGAGCTCAAGCGCCGCAGAGTTCTTCGTGCGGCGGCGGGCTACGGTGCCGTCGCGTTCGTCGTATTGCAGGTGGTCGAGCTCCTCGCCGACGGTCTTCAACTGCCTCCGATCTTCCTCACAGCGTTCACGATTCTCGCGTTGTTGGGTTTCCCGCTCGCGTTGGTGCTGGCTTGGTTATTCGAGCGCGCGCCGGAGGGAGACCTTCGTCGCACGACCGAGGCGACGACGTCTGAGATCGAAGGCATCATCCAGGAGCCACGTATCCGCCGCTGGCCGGCGGGCATCCTCGCCCTGGGTGGTGCCGCGCTTCTCTTCTGGGGTGCCTGGCTCGTCGCCGATCGAGTCACGAAGTCCGAGTTGCGTCTCGACTCGATAGCGGTGTTGCCGCTGGAGAACCTGACCGGCAACCCGGAGCAGGAGTACGTGGCGGACGGGTTGACCGAGGCTCTGATCGGCAGCTTGGGTCAGATCAGCGGGTTGGAGCGAGTCATCTCGCGCACCTCCGTGATGCCGTTCAAGAACGCTGGAACGTCCCTTCCGGAGATCGGACGAGCGCTGGACGTCAACGCGCTCGTGGAAGGATCGGTGCGCGCCTATGGCGAGCAGATTCAGATCGATGTTCGGCTGATCGAGGCGGAGACGGAAGAGCGCGTGTGGGAGGAGAGCTTCACGCGCGCCGTCGGGGATGTGCTCGCCCTTCAGAACGAAGTCGCCATGTCGATCGCTCGAACCGTCTCGGTTCGCCTGACCGCCCTGGAGGAAACACGACTCACGCGCTTCTCCGAGGTGAGCCCCGAAGGCTTCGACCTCTACCTCCGAGGCCGTCAGGCGCAGATCGATGGGGTTATGGCCCAACACAGGACGATCCCCCTCTTCGAGCAGGCCATCGCTATCGACTCGAGCTTCGCGCCCGCTCAGGCGGCGCTCGCGATCGAGTTGGCGACGGCCGGGCGGGCAGAAGAAGCAAGGCGACTCGCGGAGCGAGCTATCGGCCTGAACCCGTCGTTGTCGGAGGCCAGAGTGGCCCTCGGCATGATACGCGAGTGGGTGGAGTGGGACTTAACCGGGGCCGAGGCCGCCTTCCGACGCGCCATCGAGCTCAACCCCGGCAATGCCTTTGCCCACCACGAGCTGGGACAGCTCCGAATGCGCCAGGGACGGTTCGAGGAGGCGCTGGCCTCCGAACGGCAGGCGCTGCTCTTGGATCCCCTGAACTCCCGCTATCAGAGCGGCCTTGGCGAGATGTACTTTCACAGCGGTCGCTACGACGAGGCCGTGGCCGAGCTGGAGAGGGTCTACGCCTCGAATCCGCACGGGGCGCCGACGTTGTGGCTGGGCCAGGCGAACTTCGCGAGCGGCGCGTACGAGGAGGCTCTGGCCTGGTGGGACCGAACGGAGGCGCTTCGCGTCGCACCGACCGCCATCGGTGAGCGAGAGATGGGGCGCGCGCGCCACGCCGCCGTGAAGGACGAGCGGGATCAGGCTCTAGCGTTGATCGAGGAGTGGACCCGTCGCGTGGAGAGCGTCGGGAACGATCTCGACCCGGCGGTGAACGATATCGCGTGGAACATCGCGACGGTGTACGCGGACCTCGGGGAGCACGACCTCGCAATCGACTGGCTTGAGCGGGCCTACGAGAGCCGGTACGGATTTCTGATCTACGTCAAGGTGTCTCCTCAGTTCGAACGCCTGCACGAAGAGCCGCGCTTCCAGGCCTTACTCGAGAAGATGGGGCTCGATTGACCGATCATCGGCGGGAGCACATGCTCGCCCTCGCCGGATTCCCCGCATCGCGGGATCGGCATGGCCGAGAATGACGCTGAGAGATACTCCATTGCCGAGCTCGTTACAGAGACGTTTTTTTGATCTTGGCCATCCGCTGGAGTTCCACCTCTATCTTGAGGAGTGACTGAAACCGAAAACAGCTCAGCCGCCGGGTGGGAACCAGACCGGGTGTTCCTCGAAAGGTTGATGGCGAATCCTATCCTGCATCACTTCTTGCCTTAGGTGGTCGCTGGCGCCTCGATCAAAGTTACGGCTACAGACGAGCGCACCTGCCTACGACGCAGGAGATTCCCGCACGAGAGTCCGCGAGTTGTCGCGCGCTCTGTCTATTCCAGGGCGGGTTTCAGGGCGGGATCACTGCGATATCAGGCCTGAGTTCGCTGCTTATTCGCCTTCCCAAGGACGGCAAGCAAGTCCAGGATTCGCTAGCCTCGCCAAGCCAAACCCGGCCAATGCTGTCTGAGCCGTACGCAAAACGTTCCGCCTACGCAGGCCTTTCCGTGATGACCGTGGACAGTCAAAGCTTGCAAGCCTGCTATTAAAACCAATCCAGGAGGATCTCTGGGCTACGGCGAGCATGCTTAAATACGGTAATAAACCACGGAGCGATTTCGAGGGAGATAGGTTCTCCCTGTCTCCAGGCCACAACCGTATCTGTATCAAGAGTCTCTATGGCTACGGCTTGGGCGAAATCGGGCGCAATAAGGCCTATCAGATCGATGGAGCCGTCGTAATGGACGGACCAGGGCGGGCGCGCCCGAGCTTGTTCAAGGAGTTCGGTGATTTGGGGAGCCACTACCCGGATGTCGAATCGGGCCCGAGCCGAGCGCGTCGCCACTCTATGCCGGGGGTGGGAAGCGCAGGCCAGGCAGATCCTCTCGCCGGTCCTGAAAGTAGAGGCGCACCGGCTCCCGCCGCAGCTCCCCCGCATCGGTCCAGACGAAAGCACCGCCCTCAACTGCAGCCACTTCCTGCTCGGGGTCGAAACCGGCCAGGATTTCGTGCCGATCCACGTACCGACGGTGATCGCTCGGGCCATGCGCCAGGGCCTCGATGGTGCCCCCCACGTGCCCCGCAACCTCCCCCGCTGACCGGAAAAAACGACCCGCCCAACCCTGGTAGTGGGCAAGCATAGTCGGGCCCGCTCGACGGATGAACGCCTGAGAGGATAGGGTCTCTCTCCAAGCGTCCGGCCCGTGTGCGAGGCCAAGAGCGGCGAGGCTGAGTGCGCTGTCGCCTCCACCGACCGCGCAGTGTTGGTAGAGCCCTGCGCTTGCGAAGAGATCGGCACGCATCGCCCAGGCAAAGCCTTTCGCGGAACCGGGAAGGCGACCTTCCTCCTGCCACGCTTTCACCGCAGAACGGGCGCAATCCACCTTGTCTGAGTAGTTCCTGACCGCCAAGGAGAAGCACTGAACGGTCGGATATCGGTTAAGGGCATCGGCGACACGGAGAGGCCACTTCTCATCTTGAAAGAGTATGTCGGCATCGAGAAAGACAAGCCCCGAGTACCCTTCGGCCAGCAGGCATTCACCGCCGATTTGCAGGAGGCGCTCCTTTTGCCACATGACATCGCCCCCCCGGAGCCTGAGTACATCCGGACCGTCATCGAGCTGGAAAGGCGTGTCGCCGAAGGCGAGCTCTACAGTAAGGAGACGAATCCCGACTCTCTCGATCCCTTCCCGGAAAAGAACGTAGTTTCCGAGTCTGGACTTGAATCGAACCGGGTTGAAGACGCAGCAGACGGCGCCGATTTCCTTTCCCAGAGGGTTCTTGGCCATCGTTTGAGAGGAGTTCGGTGTCACAGCATCCGCTTGATCCGAGCACCGACGCGGAAGAGTAGCTGTCGCATTCTCGAAGGTCTTGTCGAGTCGACCCACGCATGCGCCGGTAGTATGCGGAACGTGGCAAGCAGTTCGCCGCACCTCAGTCCGATGTGACGGTTGGCCAACACGGGCACGCCGAGCTCGTCTTGAAGTCGCTGAGCGAGTCCTCCGAGATAGGCGCAGTTCGGTATCAGTACGTCCGCACCGCGCATGCTCACTTGCCAACGCCCCTTCCTGAGCAGTTCGAGAATAGCTTTCTCTTCAGCATCCGCCAGTTTGAGAGGGGATAGGCCGGCCGGGTAAATATGTGCGGGCTTCTCACCTACCAGCGATGCGATGGCGCGTGTTGCTTCCCTGAGGCCAACTACCGGGATGTCGACGACGCGCTTCGCTTCATGTACGCCAGGATCAAGCATGCAGTTGACCACCACCGCATCGTACCCTTGCGCCTCCGCCCACTGGCTCTTCTCGAGAACAAAGGGCGTCGCCTTCTTACAGGCAGTAGCGTCAGGAATCGTCGTTGGTGCTCCCAAGCAATAGATCTCATCAACGCGTGTGGTCGGTAAGAGATAGCGCTTCCGTCCAGAAGGGAATGGTCCTTCATTTCCATCATCCGGTGAGGTGGGATGAAGCAGAAGCAGCTTGACACTCTGCTTGAGATTCAGCGTGCCGACGTCGTACTTGTTTACGATCACGGACCTTTTACGAATTCAGACAACGAGCGCTGCAACCTCAATGTCCGTCGTCAGCCAGATTCGACTGGTTGTGCAGCAACTCTTCCTCCAGACTCGACAGCTCTTCATAGACGAAAGAGCCAACGTCCTCCAGTCTCGCGCCATCGATCTCGATGCTAGGAAACGTCATCACACCGTCCGTATGGAAACTGCCTCTTCCTATGCCGATCGAGATGCACCCGAATGCCCTCTCCGCTTCGAGTATCCCGCCGGACAGTCCCGCTGTTGGGTGGAAACCCATACAAAAGTGCTCGACGCTGATCTCCTGCCCTTCGAACCAACGGGCCAAGAGTCGGGTCTCCGGGGTCGATCCACCGATGCTTACGATCCTCCCCCGCTTGATCGTCAGGAGAATAGGATTGCCCAGGCGGCCGATGTCCGAGGGCGGCCACAGATAGCCGTCGACGACTGCCGTGCCCTCGATGGTCTCCGTCATTGCCTGGAAACCAAGCTGTCCCCCCAAGAAGGTGGACCGGATGCCTTGGTCGAGCAGGCCGGCGGGCCTCCAGGTTTTTGGAGGCCGCCTTCCCACTAACTTCGAAGCCAACCGAGACAAGCGCCGCTGCCCAATCCGCATTCGTATGTCGGTACCCTTCTCGGTGAGAACGCGAAGGTGCTTCGCCTGTTGCAGGACACGTCTCAGTGCCAACCCAAACGCAAACATGCGCTCGTGGTCCACCGCCCCCAGGCAGCGGCTGAAAGCTGCCGGATCGAGTCCCGGCAACCAGTAGACGCGAGCCCCGACATCGCGGATGATTCGCGCGACTCGTGTGCGATAAAAATACTTTGTCGAGAGTTCGCATACCGCTTCGAAGCGGCCTGCCTGGATGTGCTGACCAAGTCGCAGCGCGAGATCCTCGAGCTCCAATGCATCATCCAACTCGAAGCACTCGCTGCGAGCGCCTATCTTGATGACATGGTTACGAATGGCGTTCTGAATGCGGAGATCGCTTCCCCGATCCACGTAAAGCAAAAGGGTCTCGCCTGCTCGGAGCTTTAGCAGTCTCTCGAGCAAGACCCGTGCGGCATTGCCTAGCTCCCGAACAGGAACGCCCGCTCGACTATGGTCGATACCGGTCAGCATCGATCTCGACTGCGCCCACGTCACCGAGCCGGTAGAGCCTGAGCTTTGCAAGGCCGGGAATGGAATATCGCCGATAGATCCGTTCAAGTTCTTCGGGAGCGGACGTCCACGCTGGATCTACGAAAACAGCTCCGGACAAACCATCTCCATTCCGAAAAATGAAGGGATGGCTTCCGACAAAGCCGCACGCTCCTGGCGTGAACGAGAGGAGCTTTAGCACGAACCAGTCAGCCGACGTACCGACGATCCTGACCTCCCATTTCTTCTTGTACCGGAGTACGCCGCCGTCCAAGAAAGGCCGTGAGAGGCCAACATCAGCCACTCGATAACCGTTCTTCTGCAGATGCATGAACGAAAAATAGAACAAGGCAGTGACCGCCCCCTCCTTGACGTGTCTCCGGTCTGCGTCGCGAACTCCGAGAGACCAGAGGCGGGGAGTCGGCTTTGCATACGTGATCAACATCCCCGCAATGGATTGCCCCTCCTTCATGACCAAAAGAAGTTCACAATTATCGAACTCAGTTTTCATCACCTCGTAGGGCCAGATGAAAGCGCTCTGGCCATGAACTGCAGAAATATACGGCACGTACATATGGTGATAGAACTCGTGGAAATGTTTTGGGTCCTTCGTGATGGAGAAGTGAAGCTGGTGCTTCCGAATCCGTCGGATGTCCGATTCGACGCTACTACTCCTCAGTACCGACGATCCCAATGGAATGTCGACCTCACCACGAACCCAGGCGGGAATGAAAAAGCTGTTCGCTAGATTCACGAACCTGACATACGGATCGCGAACTCCGATCAGAGCCAGAGCGCAGCCCTGTCCCTTCTCCCTTACCGCAGTTGAGAGATTCCACAGCCATACCCTGCCAGCGTAGTGTTTGCGATAAGAATCTGCGAAAACGAGGTCGAGCAGGTAGCTGCCAACGCCGGCACACAGGACGGAGAGCGGCTGTTCGCTCGTCGCCTCGTTCCCTTCCACAAGCCAAAGCTCCAACCGGAGTCTGCGGATGATCCTCCGTGCGCGCCGCACCAAGAGCATTAAGACGTTACGGTTAAGGTCCAACGGGTATAACAGCTAGGTCTTGTCCGGAAACGTTTCCTGCCACAGCCGGCCAAGATACTCGTCGGCGAAAGGTGTCAAGGCACCGATGGCAGGAGTGGTCGCGAATTCGTTGAAAAGAACCCCTTTATCGCCTACGAAGAAATCGACGCGAATGGGGGTGCCGCAGGCCAAGCCCAGCCGCCTGCCCGCAGCGACCAGCTCGGGCAGAAAATCTGGACGGGAGTGGGGATCGGTTGATGGGGCATTACCGTACGATTTCCGAAGAAAGTCGGCATCGAAAAACGGATCCTCAAAGGGCTCCCAAGCAGCCGAGTAGCACCTGTGCTCCGTCAGCCCCAAGCCCTCAAGGTAAGATCGCGGCGCAAGCCTGCGGTGACTTCGCCGGAAGACCTCGATCGCGCCGACATGATCTCCGAACATGAATAGCTTGCACTCGAGCGGCATCTCGCACGTCGCAGACATTCGGCCGACAAATTCCTCCACGAGGATCCGTCCGCGAACTAGACTTCGAAAGGCGCCGCCGAGGTTCGTCCGCATCTCATCGTCGCCGACCTCCCTTCCTTTTGTAACTTCACGGCCGCCACAGAAGACATAAACGCGCTCTCTTCGGCTCCCGAAGGTCTGGCGTATGACATAGCGATCCGGCAGGGATTCAAAACGCACATGGCGCAGATCTCGGCCGTGCCAATAGAGCTCAGGTACTCTGCACCTGTGTTTCAACGCGAACTCGCGAGAGTTCCATTTGTTGATCAACGAGCGCGGCCAGTGGGCACAACAATGCCAGCTCTCGTCGGCATCGAACCTGCTGCGGAACGTATTCCGCTCACGCAGCTGATGCAGGAAATCCGTGTATGTTTTGGGATCCCGGTAGTTTCGCGGCTTCTGCCACCAGACTTCCAGACGTCTGGCGATTCGCTCAGAGTACTTGGGAACTTCACTCAATGAAGCTGTCTTCCTCGTCCGCGCGATTGTCCTCGAACACGTAGTTGGTCACGATGGGATCGCTGTTCAGGTAGTTCCGCATGCCCCCGCCCTTGTTGGCGGTGTACTGCTGTGTAAAGAGACACCCAAATTTACGCAGTTGAGAGACATCCAGTTTTACGCACTCGGGTCAGGCAGGTTTCGCGGGCACCTCCTTTCGCGGAGGAGCAGAAAAGAAGCGCAGATCGTCGCGATCCTGAAGGAAGCGGACGCGGGTGCGAAGATCGGGGAGTTGTGCCGCCGTCTCGGGATCGCGGAGACGACGTTCTACAGGTGGCGGAAGCGGTACGGGGGCCTCGAGGCGGATCAGGCGAAGAAGCTCAAGGCGGTCGAGGAAGAGAACCGGCGACTCAAGCGGTTGGTGGCGGATCAGGCGCTCAATATCCAGGTGCTGAAGGACGCGCTGGGAAAAGAGTGGTGACGGCCGCGGGGCGGCGGAAGGTCGTCACCTGGGCGCGGGAGGCCGCGGGACTGTCGGAGCGGAAGGCATGCCGATTATTCGGGGTGTCGCGCTCGACAGTCCAGTACCGATCGGTTCGGCCGGCGGACCGAGAGCTTAGGGCGCGACTGAAGGAGCTGGCCGAGGAGCGTGGCGATTGGGAGAAGGCGGCCGAGTACTACGCCAGATTCGTCGAGCTCTGGGTGGACGCCGATCCCGAGCTTCAGCCTCGAGTGCAGGCCGCGCAGCAGCGGCTCGAGGAGATCCTGGCTGAGCGCGGGTGAGCAAGAGCACCTGCCTGTGACGCAGGCGGTCCTAGGACAAGAAGCCGCAAGAGATGGCGGCTCTTTCAACTCAGCGGTGGGTTTCAGGGCAGATTCGCGTACTAGGTGCAGGTGAGCTCCCGGCACAACTCCTGCTGACTCATGTTCCTGACGGTACCTCAGGAGGTAGGTCCAGAGACCGTTCACCCTCATGGCCCGCCTACCCTATGAGGACCTGATCCTGGACTCGTAGGTCGCATGCAGCCGTTGCTCGACGGCTTCGGAGACGCGTCTGCAAAAGGCGCTGCGCTCGATCTCCTGGAGGAGAGCTTCAAAACGCGAGGTAGTGAGGGTCTCCGCGGCGATACTAAGGTTCGCCAACTCGCCCTCACTCGGGTCGAGGCCGGACAGTTCGATCGCGGCGAGCGCGTGCTCCCCGGGCTCGGCGGCGCCACGGCTTCCGAGCAATGCCATCGGCACCAGAGTTCGGCACGACATCTTGACGGCTTGACGCCGGAAAAAGAGCTGCAGTTGGGTGGGCGTCAAATCGGGCACCGGGCTACCTTTGCTCAGATCGATCTTCTGTTCTCGGTTGAGATCCTTGTCCAGATAGAACTCGCGGGAGTATGTGCACCACCGCTTGAAGCTCACGGGGTCGCGTACGATTCGGCGCGCGGAGGTCCGGACGGCGCCGCCGTTGTGGTGACCCTCGAGGCCCAGCCACAGCCCGAAGAGGGACATCCGCAACCCTATTTCTGTGGCGGGTTCGGCAATGCCGAAATAGCGCTGCAGCAGACGGACCGAGAAAAAACCGCCCGCCGCGTTCGCGAACCACCCGAATCGCCTCGAGACAGCTTCGACCACGGCATGACAAGTCTCGCAAGCCGCGTGGAAGACCGGCCAAGCTTCATGTTCACTGTATTCGCACGGCGAGTGTATGAACCCGAGCCGATTGCCTGCCTGGTCGGCGATGAGGCTCGCCTCGCACAGCCATCGACCATCCGTCGGATAGCTGTCCGCATCCAAGAACCCGACGACCGAGGCGTCCAGCTCACGAACACAGAACTCGGTCGCGCTCCGCATCACATGGAACTTCCCGACGCGCTCTTCCGTGAAGCAGTGCCACCTCCTCGAGGCAACCTCCTCCAGCTCCCGTACGAGATCAACCGATCCGTCGGTTGATCTGTTGTCGACGAAGACGATCTCCACCTCGTGGGAGGCCTGGTTGCGAAGAGCCCGGATCACGCTCGAGAGACGATCGACTTCGTTGTGGAAGGGCACGACTAGGGCCGTTGTCGGCATGGCTCTGGCTATCCGTACAGGTGAACTCGACTCTCGGACACCTCTCGACCGAAGACGGGCTCGCCCGCCAGGAGGGGGGCCGGCTATATAAACCGTGAAGACCGGT
>Ga0255055_10002071_pt1 | contig 14260 bp, 27 predicted proteins | sample JV7_2_27_MG_FD_188633 | JGI IMG/M metagenome (GOLD analysis project Ga0255055, IMG submission 188633) | Seawater microbial communities from Jervis Inlet, British Columbia, Canada - JV7_2_27 | ecosystem: Environmental > Aquatic > Marine > Inlet | place: Canada: British Columbia | collected...
AACTTGGCGGTAGTGCGCTCTAACTCGAATTGCATGACGGACTTCTCCTGGTTGTTATTGTAGGTGTTGCGAAACTTTGTGCAGGCGACACCTTTGGAACTACCTGCTGATGTTGCCCTGCTTTCGCTGGCAGAGCTGCCTGAGATTTATTCCGGTTTTCTCCGGGTCAGGCAGAGCATTCGATGGGAGCGTCCCAGGAGTCGAACCTGGGCGCGAACTTCGGGCGATCAGATGTGCCTGTCGCCGCGAGAGGTTCACTGGTCGCAGGGAGTAATGAGGGGCTTCCTCTAACCTGGATGATGATCCTGGTTTCTAATCTCCCTACCAGCACGGCTGCCGCTTCGTCACCGCTCCACTGTTTACTTCTTGCGCCAGATCCTGGCGAACTCAGCGGTCTTTCCATCAGGCTTTGCTGCGTCCACAGGTTCCTTTACCTTGTTGACAACGAACCGCTTCTCGGTTCGCTTGTTCATGTTGCTGGCTGCATTTCGGAGTGAAGTCCAATACTCCGGATCGACGCGGAACGAGTCTCCGATCTCCATCGTATCGATGTAGCTCTTGAAGTTCGGTCGTTCTTTTGGGACTGGGATTCCCTTGTCGATTGTAATGTCCATATTATTCCGCTCCGCGCTGGTAGTAGTAGTGGACGACATGGCGATCGGCCTCAATATCCAGCTCATGAATTATCCAGGCATCTGCTCCGAACGGCTGCATCTCTGACTCGATGAACAGCTCGCCGCGGATCTTCAGCGAGGCGTCTGAATTATACTCATCACGCAGGAAATTGTTCACATGCCAGAACGTGTCTTCGTCGGCATCATCGAAGATCCACATGCCGCTGATGAGCATGCTGTTCTCGAAGTAGTAGACCAGCTCCATCGGCTCGCGAAGGATCTCACCTCGATACCAGAGATCCTTATGGCCGGAGCTGATCAGCTCGTACTTCTCGGCTTCCATCGTAGATGAAATGAAATCGATGCTCGTGCCCCAGGCATATCCGCTGAAACCGGACAAGTCTTTTGGCGGCATCGCTGATTCCTGAGCGAACGCCAGAGCGACGATGGTCAGGAAGACTGATGATAGAAATAACCTTTTCATGACTGTACCCTTTTATGCTGTTTAACCTACTCACAGTTGACCACAAGATGACACTAATTACAAGGTCTTGAGCGGGTTTCTGACAAAGATTCGAGACCCAGTATTCCCTGGATCTATGATGGGCTGGGCCATGCACATGGCCAGGAGCTTGGATTCCAGCATGATGTCACGTAAAGCGTAGTCCACGACCGCTCCGTATCGCCCCTGCTGCCACAGCTTGGGGGCCAGGGCACCGTCACCGGACTTCTGATAGCCCAGGTTGACCAGGCAGCAGTTGTCCAGGTTGTATCCTTTGGCGTATTTATGGGCTCCGGCAGCCTTCTTAATCTCCAAATAGAGGTCGAAGATCTTCTCGTCCGGAACCGTGTACCCATGTGCGGCCAGCAGCTTGTTGTCGAAGTGCTGGTTGTTGAAGCCAGCGATGATGTCGGTCTTCTCCATCATCTCGAACATCTCGTCCAGGTTGTCTTCCATGAAGATCCTGGGGAAGTCTTCATCGAAATCATAGACCGAGACCACGGAGATCCCCATGCCGATATGGTCTCCCCAGCCTTTGCAGTATTCGTAATTTTCTTCCATGGGCTCGTCTTTCGGTGGGATCAGCCTGGCGATCTCACAGTCATAGATCAGCATTGCGTAGCTCCTGTAGTGTTTTCAAAACGGCTTCCATCAGCTTGATCTGCTGATCAGCGAAGACTTCATTCATGCGGCCCATCGAGATGCGCCTGGCGTAGACTCGATTCCTGAATGTGATCTCACGCTGGACGCACTTGATCTGGGCCTCCAGGGGAATCTCAGCCAGGGGAAATAGATCGTCAGGCAGATCATCAGCCATGCTTATCTGTCCAGTGTTGACAGGCGGCTTCCTTGCTACGGAACATCCGCTCGCAGGCAGGGTGAGGACAGGGCACCGTCTTTGGATCCTTGATCGGTTGAACCTCGACAATGAGCCTGGGATCGTCATTGCATCCGGCGCAAGTCACCGGGTATCCGGCAGCCTCGTCCATGAACATCCCGCATATCTGGCAGCAAGTACCGTCGAGCATGTCGTCTGCGACATCACCCACCGTCTTTCTCCTGAATGCTTTCTCGAAGATGATCTAAGGCGCACTCGATTGCGACCTCGAACCTGGTGGTCAGCTCAGTCAGTTCTGATGTCAGTAGCCGGTTCGATTCTTCGATCAGGCTGGCAGCTTGCTTCATGTCTTCAGCCGCAGCCGCCATTCGATTACCGGCTCGTGTGATCTCCTCAGCTCCTAACAGGGTGATGTATTCACTCATGGACTGCGTACTCCTTCTCGACAGCTCCGGCATTGGGCTTGCCGACTATCATGTTGCGGACCCAGGTGGTCTTCCCGGAGGCCAGCCGGCGAACGTGGCCGCGGCGTTTGTGCATCCTGGGACTCGCATGGGTGCCTCCCTGGTGCGGCTTGGATGAGTAGTTCGGTGAGTGCAGCACGTCAGCCACGATGTCCAGGACTTTGTATTCATAGAGCGGTGGCCTGTCACGCTTCTCACGCTTCTTGTTGAGCTTACTCGGTGCCGGCAGAACCTCGTGCCTGCCCTTATCCAGGGCCAGGGCCATCAGTAAATGTAGCGCGGCGAACACCTCGTCTGCTATGTCTCGTGCGACACGAGTGGACCGCTCTGCTTTGGGATAGCCGCCATACGACGCTGAGCCAAGGGGAAGGATGATGGACTGGCCCAGGCTCTTGAGATCCTTGTTGCCACCACGAGGAAAAAACATGCAGGCCGGAGGTGGTGTCCAGGTGTCGTCGTCGTCGATGTAGCTGACCGGGAAGACGTAGAAGCCAGGGCCTGGTCTTACCTTGTCATCCATGTTCGACAGCAGGTCGGTATGCTCCTGGATCGCCTCAGTCTCTACGCACAGAGCGATCCGCTTTGATGATGGAACCTCGTGCTTCATCAGAGGATCGCACCTGGGATCGTCATACGGGCAGTGATACTCGATCGCGATGATCGGGTACGGCAACCTGGTGGCCAGCTTGAGATCGTCCAGCATGTCCATCTCGTCTTTGGAGAAGATCTTGCCCCAGGGAGGCAGGATGAACTTCTCTGCCTCGTGCATCAGGATCAGCACGTCCCTGGCTGAGGCGGCGATTGCGACAGCCAGCTCGCCTCCCTTTGTGAACAAGTCATCCTGGAAGACCGTCAGGTTCTCCGCGGCCTGGGTGCAGTAGTTGAGTGGTTGAGTCACCAGACGTACTCCCAGACCTTCAGCTCTCGGCCATGGTTCGTCTTTCGGTGGGAGTTCCTGCGCTCGCCGGTCGGCTTCCATCGTCCCTTATCCCTGAACAGGGATCCGGCAGCAGGACCAAGAGACTTAATGTTGTAGTCTCGTTTCAGGATAATTCCCACATCGTCAGCAGTAATCTTGCCAAATTGTCTGCCAAGGGCGCGAGCGATGCGCCGGCCCAGGTCCAGGGCTGCCTTGTTATTGCCAGCAGCAGCTTCCATTCCAAGTTGCTTCAGGCGCTCTGATTCTTCTTCATCAAATAGATCGTCGTCACTCATCACTGAAATCCTCCAGCAGTACGAATCCTTCTCCGCGTTTTTGATAGACGGTGCCCAGGTTAGGTGAGCCCCAGATTCCGCCATCGGACATCAGGCCATGGAGGTTAGTCAGCCACGCAAGATTCACCTGCTGCTGATGGACCGGCAGGTTCTCGCTGAAACTGTTTGCTACATCCTTGATTGACATCACTTCATCCGATTTCTCGTTCACTTAGAACGGGATGTCGTCGTCGAAGTCTTCAGAGTTTGGATCGGCATCGTCGGCATCCGTGCGTGACTGAGGTGGCAGACCATCCTGGTCCGTGTCAGGCTCTTTCCCTTCGCCAGTGTTGTACGGATCGCTCGTTGGATGCGGTGGCCGGTCGCCGGCTTCCTTCTTATCAAGGAACTCGAAGTTGTCTATGCGAACCTCGGTGGTGTACCTGGTGACGCCTTCCTTGTCATCCCACTTCCTGGTTCGCATCTCACCTTCGACGCAGACCTTGGATCCTTTCCGCAGGTACTTGGCGATAGTCTCAGCTCGCTTGCCGAAGGCTACGCATCGATGCCATTCCGTATGTGATTTCTGCTCGCCGCTCTGCTTGTCTTTCCAGCGACGGTTGGTGGCAACTGAGATCGTGGACACGGCATCACCGTTCTCCAGGTATCTCGTGTCTGGGTCTTGCCCCAGGTTGCCGATCAGTATTACTTTGTTCATAGCGGTCTCCTCAAATTTGTCAGCTATGTTTTTTTATCGCACAGAGAGCCCCACGTCTTTGGTTACGGTCATGCCGTGGTGAAGCCCTGGTTTCCCTACCGATTTGGCGATGCCATTCATCACCGTCTTGTTCCATTCCTTGATCATGTTCGCTGGCAGGTCGCCAGCAGCGATGGCCTTACAGACCTCGCGTACATCGTCGAACTCGACGCTGCCCTTCCAATTTGTCCTGGTAGATCCGGTGGCACCCGTAATCGAGCCCCTGGCTGCCGGAGCCTTCATCACTGGGGCTGGCGTTTCCGCGGCGACATCCAGGATGGCCTCAGCTCGCTGGTCGTCACCGGCCTCTGAGGCAGCCTCAGCGTCTTTCAGTGCCTGCTCATCAGCCTTGCGTTGCTCCTCCTCTGCTTCCTTGCGGACACGCTCGTCTTCCTCGGTCTTCCACTTGGCAGCCTTGGTGGACACGATGCCCTTGGCATTCTCGATAGCTTCCCTGATCGGACGGAACTGATCGTTGATCCACTTCACATGATCGTTCAGTGGCCCAGTAACAGCCTTCCTGGCATCCTCCAGGGAGCTGATCTGCCCCTGGCAGATCTTCACGAAGTCGGTCGCTGTCGAGAACTCCTCCACTGTGGTCACCACAGCCTTCTTGGCCTGCTCTGTCAGGTTGTTGGCGTTCTCGATGAACGGCTGTGACTGCGTGAGCAGTGTGGCCGGCGTATGGATTTTCGGTGATGCTGCCATCTGATCTAGCTCCTATGTTTTCCTGAGTCTCTGAGGATCTTCCATGCCAGGTATCTCACTTCCCAGTCATGTAATAATTTTCGGTTGAGTTCATCGTGGTTGATTTTGTATCTCGCGTAGATAGCCCCTTGCTCAATGGTCATCGGCTTCATGTTAGAACATAGAAGGGATTCCATCGGTTGCCTGGGCAACGGCATGCTCGTAAAACGTCCCATTTCTGAAGTGGTCATCGAATACCTCCATCTTCTCGCGGAACAGCTTCTGCCAGGCAAGGTCACGTTCGATTGTCTGGACGTAGATCTGCTGTTCTTCAATAGGGTGCCGAGGATCGTAGCTCACGAACTTGCCTTCGTCCAAGTCGTGTACTTCCATGTGCCCTTGAGTCTGGTTGTGATGCCAGGCTGCCATTCCGAATCGCAGGGTCTTCTTGTGGTTGTCTGAATTATACGGACATTTGATTTCGCAGGCATACTTGGCCGGCTCATCCAGGACACCAGTCTCGCCTTCCAGGAAGTCGGTCGAGTCACCTACCAGGTGAGGCCACATCGGATGGACCAAGAATTCTGCGCGATGCACCTGGACGTTGCGAGACAGCTCGTAGTGAGTGGTCGCTTCCTCCTCGTGGCGCTTGCCCCAGGACATGGCCGGGCTCGCGTCACCGATCCTGGTCTCTGACTCGAAGGCTTGCCGGATCTGATCCGGCGTGGCCTCGAACTGCTCCCACTTGAGAGTCTTCAGCAGGTTGTTCAGATCGTGGACATGACTGCCCAGAAGAATATCGACACGCTTGGACATGGTGATCTTGCCCCAGCGGTCAGCGAACCACTCGTATGTTCGTTGCTCAGCCATCTCGTCTCCTGCATTCCAGCACTATCTGACAGACGCCGCATAGGTGCAGGTCGTCCGAATAAACAACTATCTTTCCCAGGACTCCAGGATACATCCGACCGCATAGGGTTTTGCTGAAGTTGGCATCTGACTTGGGAAGTAGATGGGCGGCACCAGGCCGAAGCCGATTGTAGATGACCAGTCTCATGCTGATCCCCAGGTGCTGTCGTACACCGTCTCCAGGGCACCACCGCTGTCGCGGATCTCGATCCGTTCAGTGATGCCACCATGAGCGATGTCATTCTTAGCGTAATTCATGGCATCGTCAGGGTTGTGGGACGAGTACACCTCGACCCACTCACCCTGCCGCTTCCAGTGGACAGTGTAGGGCTTGCTGCTCAAGCAGCCTCCCCCAACACATAGTCCAGGTACTCGATGAGATAGCGACCGTAGGTCACCAGGTACTCATTCCCATCGAACGTGAACGACTCCTTCTCGGCGTCGTTGGCAGCTTTCCATTCTGCCTTGAATTTCTTCAGCTTGGCTGAAGTCCAACTTACTTGCACAGCTTTGTCGTCAGCCATACGTTGTACCTCCCTGTGAACCAGAGCCAACTTCAGCTCCTGGAATTTTGCTGCTTGAGCCAGGATCTTCTCACCCAGCTCTCCAATTAAATCCCACTCCTCGAATTGTTTACTCACTGATCGTTGCCTTCGTCTTGTACTCAGCACCCATCGCTTCCAGGTCAGGGTACGTCATGCCCCAGGCTTTCGCTGAGACGGTAACCTTCGGCTCATCCTCCGCGGCCTTCAGGATATGGATCAGGCCGGCAGTGTTGATCCGCTTCTGACAGGTCGTGAACTTGTCAGCCGGCAGCTCCTCCATCTTCTCGATGTTGAATGCCTTGTAGATCCGCTCGACTCTGAGGTGCGCTTTCCTGGCACCTGATCGAAGTTCCTTGGCCTGCTCCTCTGAGATCAGCTCGACCGGCTTCACATCGATCGGAGCATCCTTCTCAGGGTAGCCATCAGCAATGTGCGCCAACTGGACAGCCTTCTCAAGGCGACCAGTGCCCTTCGGCCAGGTCTTCTGCGCTCGCTTGATGACAGTCTTCTTCGCCATCTCATCGAACCAGTCAGCCCAGGGGCCCTTCTTGTGCTTCTTCCACATCTCCGATTTGTCACGGACGTTCTCGATCTCCTCGATCGACATGAAGGTGACGTGTGGATGTTTGGATCCTGCAATCTCGGCAACTGCGTAAGCGCCGATCACCTCACCGCGCATCTCCTGGGACATGAACGGATCAGGTGTATGGATGACTCGTGGCTCAGTGCCAGCGTAGTATTTGAAGTTGCCATCTTCGCGATCACGATCACGAACAACTTCAGCCGTGACGCTAACCACAGCTCCGCCATCGGTCGCGATAGCGATCAGGCCCTGGTACATCGGATCACAGTGGCACTCGTAGATCTTGAGCTGGTTGTTGTAACGGGGAATCAGGGCGCAGTGCTTGAGCGCCGGATTGAGAGAGAGTCCGATCGATGCGATGTTGACTACGGCATCACGGATAGAGTGCGGTTCGCACTTCTGGAGCAGCGTGTTCCTGGACAGGAGCTGGAGAGCGAACATCGACTCCTTCTCCCAGGTAACCAGGTGCCCACCTTGGCCGGAGATCTTCTCGAACGGACGACGCGCACCCGTAACGGCATGCTGAACAACGGCAGGAAGGCGTGGCTTGTCATTTGACATATATGTCGGCTCCAATTTCAACTGTACCCAGCCGCTGATTATGACGACTTGACCACCTGATTGCAAGGGATTTGACCACATAATCAAGGCCATATACCATGCTTCTCCAGGGTACAGTAGCAGCGGAGAAGCGGACGCATGAGCGATAAACCATTGGCCGGAGCGGGTAAGCCTCGGATGCCATGGTATCCATTATATGAACGAGACTTCACAGCCGACACCGCATCCTGGCCTCCAGAGGCTGTCGGATCTCTGATCAGGTTGATGAACTACCAGTGGCACAATCAGTCACTCCCAGCCGACCAAAGACAGCTCGCCAGGATAGCTGGCATTCATGATGCTGACGAGTGGAAGGACATCTGGAGCATCTACCTGGGATCGAAGTTCGAGTCAGATCATCCAGGTACGATCGTCAACAGGAGGCTTCATCGAGAGCGTGTTCGCATCGAAAAGAAGGGTAAACAGGCGAAGAAGGCGGCAGAAAAACGCTGGAAAACCGAGACGTTAGATGCTGACGCATATGCGGACGCACATGCGGATGGCATGCAAACCAAGAACCAAGAACCAAGAACCAAGAACAACACTACCTCCCCTTCGGGGAGTGTACCTCACCAAAAGATTGTCGATCTCTATCACGAACACTGCCCGGCCCTACCCAGGGTGAAGGTGATCAACAGCAAAAGACAGGCAGCCATGCGAGCCAGGTGGAAGACATTCAGTGTCGATGTACAGGGTACGCAGAGATCCTTCAATAACCTGGAGACCTGGGAACGCTACTTCAAATTCATCACCAACAACTGTCCATTTCTACTCGGCAACAACGACAGAGGCTGGGTAGCCAACTTCGATTTCTGTATCAGGGAGACTGCCATGGTCGGCGTCTTCGAGAACAAATACGTGGAGCGCAAAAAGTGAATCAGGCAATCAAGCCACCTCCCATGTCGATCGACTCAGAGCAGGCTGTCCTGGGAGGCATCATCCATTCAGGCGGCAAGGCTCTGATGGATGTGCAGGACATCATCAGCCGGGAGGATTTCTACCGATCCGATCATCGTGTCATCTGGGATGCCATGGTGAAGCTCGACGAGCTGGACGCGCCGATGGACATCGTGACGGTGATGGACCACCTCAAAAAAATGGACCTCATGGAGGAGGCCGGGAGCGCAGCCTACCTGACGACGCTATACCAGGAGACACCTGGATCCGCAAACGTCCGCGCTTACGCCAGGATCGTGAAGGAACGATCGGTGAGACGCGACATGATCGTGGCAGCAAACGAGGTTCGCGAGCTGGCCGACGATACCAGGCAGATCGATGATGTCCTGGCAGAGGCTCAAGCTACCGTCATGGATATTGGCCACGACCATTCTCAGTCAGGGCCGGTCGAGATGAAGTCATTGATGCCAGGATGGATGGAAAACCTGGACACCATGTTCCACATGGAACAATCGATCCCTGGTTTATCGACAGGCTACCGTGACCTGGATAAAAAGATCAACGGACTCCAGCGACAGAACCTGGTGGTGATTGCCGGCAGGCCATCGATGGGTAAGACAGCCCTGGCAATGAACATCGCCAATCACGTAGGACAGAGCAGATCTGTTCTGGTGTTCTCGATGGAGATGTCATCCATGGAGATCATCACCAGGTCGGTGGCTCAGCACTCGAAGGTGCCGCTCGATCGATTGCTCTCTGGAAACATCAGCGACGAGCAGTGGGAGAGCGTGGGGAAAGGCGTGGGTGATGCCACCAGCTCGAAGATTGTCCTGGATGAGTCGCCGGCTATGCTGATGCAGCAGATCAGGGCCAGGTCCAGGCGCGTCAAGCAGCAGCACCCGGACCTGGGAGTGATCATCATCGATTACATCCAGCTCATGAGCGGCGACAGCCAGATCCATCGGGCCCAGCAGATCTCCGACATCACCAGGGGCCTGAAGTCCCTGGCCAAAGAGCTGGACATCCCGGTCATTGCACTCAGCCAGCTCAACCGGGACGTGGACAAACGAGACGACAAGCATCCCAGGCTCTCGGATCTCAGGGAGTCAGGATCGATCGAGCAGGACGCAGATGTGATCCTGTTCATCTATCGCGATGTGGTGTACGACGAGACGACCAGGCACAAGAAGGTGGCTGAGGTGATCGTCGGCAAGCAACGCAACGGGCCCACTGGCACCGTGCTGATGTACTACTTCGGTGAGTACACCATGTTCGGTCAGATGGATGGTGACGCACAACAGGAGTTCTGGCATGACCGACACTCAGGTCGTAGATCCAGCAGTCGAGACACCTTCGACGACAAGTTCTGACCAACTCCCAATCGTCGCGCACAAGGGCGGCTTGGAATTGATCGATGCGGAGTGGAAGCTGAACTCAGGCCGCATGGTGAAGTTCCGCCTGGTATCTGACAATGGGCCGCTGGTCGTGCATCCCTTCATGCAGTTTGTCAGGCGACGAGGCAACCGAGTCGGCACCAGGTTCATGGTCGCCATAACCAGGGTCGGTGATGATAAGGTATTCTTCCAGGGAGAGATGATGCTGGCAGGCGGAGGCAATCCCCTGGGCCAGGGCATGTGGGCGAAGTTCTGGCTCGACGAGGATGCGGACTCTCATCCATTCTCAGGCTGCGCTGGCCGGCGCGGCAATGACCCAGGCGATCTATTCGAGGCTGCATTCGTCGAGCTGGATGATGACGACCAGCCGATCGACCAGGAGAAGCGAGGGCGAGTTGAGAGATCGGTCACGCAGACTCATCCTCTGACAAAGTGGTCAGCAACCAGGGATAACGATCGACTCTTTCATCAGTGGTTGTCGGAGACAGTGAAATTTCCGGATGGCGAATATAGAAGCCCGGAATGGTGGCGCACTCCAGGCAAAGACTTTGTAGCCAGGTGGATTCGATGGGTGTGCAAAATGGATTCCAGGGCTGACTTCAAACATGATCAACGAGCATGCGAGGTGTGCCATGATCGAATCAGGCGACCTTACTCAGAGTGGCGATCCACCTCAGAAGATTAGCGTTAGCAAGCATGAGAAAAAGTTACGTTCGATGTGCTGCGTCGTGACCAGGCAACATCCGGTGACCCTGCACCATTGTCATGGTGGATCCATGAAGGAGCTGGGCCCAGGCATTCGGAGTCCTGGTATGGGTGAGCGCAACAATCCGTTCTTTCAGATTCCATTGTTGCTGAAGTATCACACTGGTCCGTTCGGTATCGATGGATCCATGGGAGTCATCAGATGGGAGAGCGTGTTCGGAAGCCAGGTCGGTTTCCTGGGCGAGGTGAATGGACAACTCGATTACGATCTATGGGAGCAAGCGAAACGATGGAGCAAAGAGAACTGGAAGTCAGCGACACGAGTGCAAAGCCATCTGGGCTGAGGCTGGAGTTGCCCTGGCCACCGACTGCGAATCATTACACTGGGTATCGTGTCGCCGGCAAGAAACTGAAGCCATTCGTCCAGGCGTATCCAACCAGCCAGGCCAAAGAGTTTCATCGCAACGTCCAGGCTGTCGTGATGCGAGATCGGGCTGCCAGGAACTGGCGCTGTCCATTGAAGATGTCGTTCTGGACTTATCCGCCTGACCGCAGGAAACGGGACACGTCGAACCTGTTCAAGATGCTGGAGGATGCACTGCAACGTGCGGGAGTTTTCGAGGATGATTACCAGATCGTCGAGCATCATGCGTATCGAACGAGCCATGTTGTAGAACACGGAATGGTGGTTGTCGAGCTGGAGCCGACTGTGCTATCGTGACGACCATGAAAGGCTGAATCGCTCCACCGACCCCTGGCGACCCGGCGTAAACTACGCTTTCTGGCTCCGTGACTGTACCCACTTTCTCGACAGCCAATTCTGGCAAAGATGCTCCGGTCGCCTTTATTCAAGAAGGGCCCTCGATTGAGGGCCCTTTTTTATTGTGGCTCGATACTCCAGATGTACCCAGGTGGGTATCCGGAGACGCCGGCCTTCCACCTGGCTTCCTGGTAGCTGTCCGCACGGATGATGCCGGTGTAGTTGGTGCCTCCCCGGTTGAGGCGCAGCAGGTAACTGTTCATGATCGTGCCACCTGCTTTCGCCATTCTTCAAGTTGGCCGATCGCTTCCTGGACCAGGGTGCGAGCATGATCTAACTCAGGCGAGGCATCTTCGGGAACGCAGATGTCACCGAAGCCGCTGCTGAAATTTCCCTTCTCCTCCTCCTGGTCCTGGACATCGGTACACTGCTCGTTGATCTCCTCCTCGATTCGCCACAGCTTGGCGATGATGGTGACGAGCGGATTAGGTGGCGTCAGATCCTCTACTCCGGTGACCTCCCAGGATCCCTCGGACTCCTCCTCTGCGAAGATGCCACCATCGGCATCCTTGCCCTGCCGATACGCATCATCCTCGTCTTCGGCTTCCACTTCCAGGTAGCAGACCGATGTGGCCAGTGCCCTGATTCTGAACTTCTTCATGACTTGCTTCTCCTCTTGATGATCCATACGTGTTGTATCTTGCGGCGTCTGGATGAATGTTCCTCGACTGGGCATGGACGCTTGCTCAGGTTGTCGTTGACCTGGCCCAGGTGGGTGACGACATAGTGATCGGTGACGTTCACCAGGCAGATGGCCCGGTGGTGCTTCGTGCTGTAGCTGTTGATCCATCCCCTGAGAGTCTTGCCTTTGCAGTCATGGTCATGCAGCTTGATCAGTTCGTAGCCCATGAGATCCAGGACGTAGCGCATCTCGAAGTTGCCGACACCGCGGACTCGCTTCGGTGTCCACCAGGCTTTGCGCCGGCCACCGTTGCGGAGACCGGCGACTTGCCTGGCGCAATACTCGACTCGGTTGCCGGTGAGGATGGAGAGAGCAGCAGGCCCACACCAGGTCCGGATCTTCTCCGGGTTGCGGAGCGGCTTCAGTCGGCAGCGTGGCTTCATGAAATCTCCTCGGGGCAGAGGCAAGGGGTGTCATCCATCTGATCGCAGTGGTCGTCATTGTCCAGATCGACTCCGTGCCAGGGGCAGTCGCGATGATGCGGATTCTCGGTCGCCAGGCTGAACTGATTATCCTTGTCGTGCTGACGGATCGCCTCCTGCATCTCGCGGTTGATCACCTCCATCCTCCGCTTGAAGTAGTTGTTGGTGACCTGCCATCTCCGTACCTCACCATCTCCGGACTGGAGGATGACGTGGTAATACTGCTTGACGATGCTCATGAGTCCGCCTCCGGGTAGAAGTGAGCGAGCCAGGCATGGATGCCCTGGGATCGAGAGTGATACGCGCAGCAGGCTGAGCCGTGCCAGTAGTAGTCATCCTTCGGTACGTGATACTCACCCTGGCTCTGGGCGCGAGTGTTGCCTGAGTAGGTGTAGGACCAGGCACCGACCAGGCGCTTGCGTTGCTCGCCGGTCAGGTCGGCCCTGGCAGTCTTCAGCAGAAGGCGACAGAAGGTGTGGTCGCTCACGAGTCCACCTCCAGGTAGTTCTCCAGGTTCTGCAACCTGGTCTCGATCGACTGCTGCTTGGTGTTGATCTTGTCGAGCTGGTCCTGGGCACCTTGCCTGGCCAGTCGGATGAAGCCGAGGTCCAGGCGGATCTGTTCCGCGAACTCTCGGACTGCCTTCTTCTCTCTCTTGGTCATACTCATGAGATGCACTCCCTTGCTTTGGCCAACCAGGTTCTGGCTGCCTTGGTTGATCCCTTGCGCCTGGCGATGCCACCGAACTTCGGCAGTCCCTTCTTCAGGGCCATCGCTGGGCGCATGAATTGTTCTTCCTCCAGGGCCACAGCCTTGTGAACCAGGCCGCGCTTCGCATGGAAGAAGACAGCATGCAACTTCCTGGAGGTGGGCACGACCAGGGCCGTGATCACTCCCTCCAGGGTGTGGTAGTAGACGATTGATGCTTCCATATTCGACTCCAAAAACTGTACCCGAATGACCATTATACCAAATTGACAACATGACTGCATCTCGACAGGATCACAAAACGTCAAAATGCAGGCTGGAGCCCTTTGGTGGCGTAGCCGACTTGTCCTGAAATTTTTTTTTCGAGATGATTTTGGTGGCGAGGTTCTGGCGAGGTTAATTTGTACTTCGCCGGATGGTGGCGAGGTATCACGGCGAAATAAAAAGGGCTCCCGAAGGAGCCCTTCCGGTGCGGGTACACCTGGAGTCAGGCGGCAATCTTCTCCGCCTGGATAAACCTGTTCCATTGAAGCTGGGTCAGGTCGATGACGTTGGAACCGACATTCTCCAGCTCGCAGGCTCGCTCATACGTGGTCGCTTCCTGGTTCGCAACCTGGGTGATGGCAGATGCCAGGCCCCATTGCGAGTAGTCACGATCCTCGATGAACGTAGTGAGGATAGATTCCTTCTCATCCTCACGCAGATCCAGCTCCTTCACTGCCAGGTCAACTGCATTGACCGGCGACTCTACGTCACCAGTCTCAGTGGTGGCACGAAGACGATTGACCATCGACTGAGCGAACTCAGGCTTGGCCAGCGCATTCATGACATCACCGACCTGGCTGATGATCGCCTTGTCTTCCAGCTCACGAGACTCGTCAGAGATAACTTCAATGTTTTTTTTAACGATACGGCGGCCACCGAGATGGGTGCGCTTGA
>Ga0255055_10002072_pt1 | contig 14259 bp, 11 predicted proteins | sample JV7_2_27_MG_FD_188633 | JGI IMG/M metagenome (GOLD analysis project Ga0255055, IMG submission 188633) | Seawater microbial communities from Jervis Inlet, British Columbia, Canada - JV7_2_27 | ecosystem: Environmental > Aquatic > Marine > Inlet | place: Canada: British Columbia | collected...
TGTGTTTAGAGCATTGCAGAAAATACCCTATGAGTATCCCAACAAAAAGATCGTGATCATCAATACCGATGATGCCTGGGGGTCGGAAATCGGAGATATTATAAACACCCGGTTTAAAGAAATCGGCTGGGAAATAGCGCTTCATGAGACGGTTCCTTATGGAACCAATGAGTGGGGACCCATTTTAACCAAAATAAGAAGGATCAAACCGGCGATTATCCACTTTGAAATAGCGGCTTCCCAAGAACCGATTACGTTTGTCCGTCAATTCCTCAAGAAACCGACCAATACGATTATCAGTTTGGGCTGGAGTATCACCCCCCTTGAGGTATTAACCACTCTGGGTAAGAAAGCTGATGGTGTTATGGGTGAGATGCCTGCGGGTGTGCCCGTACCTGAAACGCCCACCGCCACGGCAGGGGCGTGGTTGGGCAGGTATAAGAAACGATATAACCATAGCCTTCCGGCAGGCTCCTGGGTCACTTACACGAGTTTTATGGCTTGGGCCGAGGCGGTTAAAGCTGTAGGTGATCCTTATGATTTTAAAGCGGTTAACAGGCAATTCAAGGAAGCCGGGTATAAGGGAAACATGGGTCACATCAAGTGGGGTAAAAACAATACCCTGCATGCACAACCCGGTGCACCCATTGTTCACTACCAGGTGCAAGACGGTGAGCTGGTAACGCTGTTCGCCGATCCACCGCTAACACCTTACAAGAATAATAAATTTATTAAACCGCGCTGGATTAAATAGTTAAAAGCAAACGGATGGTTTGTTTGAAAGAGAGGATAAATAGAGAATAAGCAGTTTATTAAAACAAGCTTTGATTTGTACACAGACTGTTCCATTTGCCAATGGGTCTGTTCCAATCGGCTTCGGGGTGGATACAACCCGCATTTATCGGTAGGATGAACAGGATGCGTGTGCGGAAAGGACAACCCTAAAACCGTGTTGAGGTCGGTGTCCTTTCCGTCAACCCTATTAAATACCTACAAGTTGCTTTGGAACCAACACCCCCTAAACCGCGTGAAAAGGGCTTTATCCACCAAAGATGGGCTGAAAGACGCGGATAAAGTCTCCCTCGTTTAGCTGCTTTTGGACCTTCACCAGTTGGCCGTTAATCGATACGGTACCAATTTTCGATTGGGGGATATCCAGTTTTTCGATGAGATCCTCTACCGTCGATCCTTCCGGGACCTCCAATGCAAAACCCTTCAGGGGGTCATGGTCGGGGAATTTATTTCCTAACGTCCCGAACAATCGTATATGCACTTTCATCGAGCTGACCATTAAAAATCGAAAGTTTGATCCATTTCTTCGTCACTGATCACCACAACTTTATTGTGCGGCGGCAGAGGTTCCTCATAGAACATTTTAGGCAACCGGTCATCTTTGAAGCTAAAACCGGCTCTGCGGTTGAAGGCCCTTTCCGCTTTAAGTATGCGGATCCCCAAAGCATGCCAGTCTTTCTCCGAAAAGGGTTTTCCCAGTTTTGCGGCGATCATATTGCAGACATTTGCCAGGCCTTCGGGTGCGCCGAACCCGCTTTGCGCAAAATCACAAATTCCAACGGTATCCACGGCCGCCATGTTGAGCTGGCTGTTTCGGGACGTTTCCACCTGGCCTTGCGCTGAGAACCGGTCAAGCGTTCCCCCAAATTCCTCGAGGTTCTCGGACACAACCCACCCGGCCGTGTGATCAGCGCCCATGGGTGTCGTCGCATAGGTTACCGCCATTCCCTGAATCGCCCTGGGGTCGTAAGCCGCTATGCTCTGACCCTTGACGACGGGGACTCTTGCATGATTAAAATGCCTGCCTACGGCCGCAGGACCGTTGCCAATAATTTTTCCGAATTCCGTTCCTTTGGCCACCTCCTCCAGCATTACTTTGGCCGCCTGGCCGTCGCCGAAAGGTTTGTATCCCGCATCCATGGCAACGGCAATCGCTACCCCGGTGCTAATGGTATCCAACCCGATATCATCACACAGAAAATCGAGTTTTGCGATGATATCCAAATCGGCATTACCGATCATAGCGCCCATGGACCAGATTGTCTCGTATTCCAGTGATGAGGTGACATATTTCCCGTCTTCATCAACATACTCATTGGAGCAGTTGATGATGCATTGGGCACATCCCTTATGTGTTGTTTTACCGCCGCGTTGCTTGATGATCTCGGCCATGGTTTCGCCGCTAATCTTGTCAATCTCTTCAAACTGTCCAAATTTTGCATTACAGGTCGGGAAGGCACCCACCGCATTAATCGGCGCTACGAGAACGGCCGATCCCAGTTGGGCCAATTCTGCACTGGATTCTTTAACAGCCTTGGCATAACGCTTCGCAGGCGCTTTGAACAACTCCGGGTCAGCCAGCGGATCGGTGGCTTTTCCCCCCTGCGCCACGATGATCGCCTTAAGACCCTTTGAGCCCATAACGGCTCCCAAGCCGCCACGGCCAGCCGCTCTACAGGGCCGCCCGTCCGCATCTGTGGTTTGAATGGAGGCGGCGGTCAACTGAAATTCTCCCGCCGGGCCGATACAGGTTACACTGTTTTTTTCTCCGTATGTTTTTTTTAGCTTCGCAACCAGGGCATAGGTCCGCATCCCCTTGTATGCCGTGCCGTCGATGAGTTCCGCATTCCCAGCTAAATCAATTTTAAGGAGGTGACAACCAGCATGCGCAGGTTTGCCCTCGACGATGATGGCGGTTATCCCCAGATGCGCCAAGTCTGCTGCTACTGTACCGCCCACGTTGCTTTCTTTGATCCCCCCTGTCAGGGGACTCTTGGCACCGATAGACAGGCGGCTGGTGTTAACCAGACTTGTTCCGCTTAAAAAGCCCGGTGCAATAATGAGTTTGTTTTCAAGACCCAACGGGTCACATGTTGGGGGAACCGCGTTATCGATCATAATCGATGTCAGTCCCCTGCCGCCCAGACCCTCATATGCCTGCGGGACACTTTCCTTGCGTATGGATCCGGATGCCATGTCTATCGTTACAAATTTCATTACAGTCTCCTTTTTTAATTCTACTTTGTCACATTAAAAATACGCTACACAACTACTAACTCCGATTGTTCTCTAAGCTGTTTTCTATACGCTGATTCAATTGAAGTATGTCTTCGACCCTGAAGCGGATTAGAATTTATTGCAAATTCCCTTACTCAGCCCAGACCTTCTCCCGCTTATCGATGACTCGTGTGGCCTTATGAGTGGCGCGCTCAAGGGTGCCATCGGGCAGGATTTTTATCCGCGGCCGAACTCCAAGGCGGCTTTTAAGGTTGCTTGTAAGTTTGTCAGACAAGTTTTCATCTGAGATTTCAATCTCCGTCTTCTTTTCCACTTCCACATCAAATTTGTCCAGGTGCTTTTCACGATAGATCACAATCCGGTATTCACCCGTCAGTTCTTCCATTCCCCTGACAACTTTTTCAATATCGCTTGGGAATACATTCACTCCGGTAATGATGAGCATATCATCGATACGACCATGGATGTTGATTCTGGTATGCGTTCTGCCACAGGCACACGGTTCGGTAGTGGCGGTTACAATATCACCGGTCCTGAAGCGAATCATGGGCCGCGCTTTCTTTTTGAGGGTCGTTAAGACCATTTCACCTTTTTGGCCTTCGGCGACCGGCTCCAAAGTGTCGAGGTCTAATACTTCAAGCAGGTGATGATCTTCGGTGAGATGAAGTCCGTTTTGTTCTTCGCACATCCCGGCATTGGCTCCAAAGATATCCGAGAGCCCATAAAAGTCATAAACTTTGGCATCCCAGAGTTTTTCAATGGCATTACGGGTGGAAGCGATCGATCCGCCGGGCTCGCCGGCCACAATAATTTTGTTGATGCTCAGATCTTTGGCCGGATCGAGGCCTTCCTTTTGGGCCGTCTCCCCCAGGAACCAGGCATACGATGGGGTGGTCCAGGTGATGCTGGGTTTGAACTCTTTCATGATGAAAAGGAGTCTCTCAGAAGGGATGGTTCCGGCCCAGATACAAAGAGCACCGGTCTTCTGAGCGCCGATGACATCGGGGCCACCCACAAAGAGCGTAAAATTGAGGGCATGCACATAACGGTCGCAGGGTCTCATTCCCATTGCCCAAAAAAGCCGCGCTTGGACATCCTGAAATTCTTCGAAATCTTGCCTTGAAAAAGGCGATAGGGTCGGAACACCGGTGGAACCGCTTGAAGCGGAAACATAGACGATCTCTTCCTCCGGAACCGCGATCATATCGCCAAGATCGGGCACGGCCACCTGCCGGTCCCGTTCGACCTTTTTGTTGGTAAAAGGAAATTTGCGGACATCCTTAAGCGTTTTGAAAGAATCAGGCGTTACGCCAGCTTCTTGAAACGAAGTTTGGTAAAATAATGAGTTTTGATAGGCAAAAGCAATTTCATCTTTCAGGAGCCGCAGTTGGAGGTCTTCCAGCGATTTTCGGGGCATGGTTTCGATTTCTTCATCCCAATATTTTTTCCATTCAGCCATCTGCGGATCTCCTTTGCGTTGATCTGTTCGTTATATTTTAGCCTAAATGAGCGTAAACAAAATGAAGAAACATTTCATCTTTGTAAAGTTATACCATTTATTGTTGTTTAAAGTTCCAATAAGCCCTACTCGACTTTTTCTTCAAAGGCTTTTTTGAAAAGCGCTTCTATTTGTTTCAGTGTCAAAGTCCGTGGGTTTCCGGGTATATCCGGATCTGTTAGCGCCCATTTTGCACAGACCGGTATCAACTTTGGATCAGCCTTGCATTCTGATAAAGTCGTTGGAAGCCCAAGAGATTTCTGCAATTGAACTACTGCAGCTGGTGCCTTCTTTGCAGCTTCGGTTTTACTCAATCCTTTAACTTTCTCTCCCATGGCGACCGCGATATCTACAATTCGATCTACGCATGCAATCGTATTGAAATTCATTACAATCGGCATCATAATTCCCATTGCGACGCCATGCTGGATACCGTATTGTGTGCTAAGCTGGTGACCGAGGGCGTGAATACCCCCACAATTTGCATTCATGGACAGTCCCGCTTCTAAGGCGGCCATTGCCATTCCCTCCCGGGCCTCCAGGTTGCAGCCGTCAGCCACGGCGGGACCAATATGCTTTACGATCAGTCTTATCGCCGAAAAAGCAAAAGCATCCGTTTGAGGCATAGCATAGGGGCTGCAAACGGCCTCAATAGCGTGGCTGAGAGCGTCCATTCCGGTGGTGGCGGTTACTGAAGGAGGCATGCTTGCCGACAACACAGGATCCACAAGGGCAACCCGGGGTATTATTTTCCATCCACCAGGGCACATTTTGTAATTTTTTTCAGTATTGGTTACAACCGCCCAGGCAGAAACCTCGCTTCCGGTACCGGCGGTTGTTGGAATAGCTATCAAAGGAGGAATTGAATTGACAACGGTATCATATTCCTCATAGTCTCGTATTGATCCGCCGTTATTGACTATTATTCCTATGGATTTTGCGCTGTCAATAGAACTTCCGCCGCCAACGGCTACTATAATATCCGAATTCATTTTTTTGTATAGTTCTGCGCCTCTATCTACCTGCACATCAGTTGGATTGGCATCAACATCTGTATAAAGATGGTATTCGATGTTTTTTTTCTTTAGAGATTTTTCCACTTCTTTAAATGAATCCAGGTCTGCAACAACTTTGTCTGTTACTAGAAAAACCTTTTTGCCTTTTAGAGCATTAACACAATCCCCGAGTTGCTCGGTAACTCCTTGACCAAAAACAACCCGTTCAGGACTTATAAACTCGTGTGTGATAGACATTTTGTGCTCCCTTTATTTAACGATTTCAGGTTCAAACTAAATGGACAGAACCTATCGTCATATCGGTTTATTGTCAACGGGTGGTGAGCGCCTCAATAAAGGATTCACCCTGTGCCAGCAACTCTGAGTGATTCTCCGGCGGCTTGCTTTCATGCATCAACTGCCGGGTGTGATCTCTCAGAAAATCCTCAGCCCGCGGGCAGCCTCTGGCCTGCCAATCCTCCAGCGACAGGTTGTCGAAAATGTGGTTGAATTCACGGGCGTTGCGATAAAGCTTGAGTGTCATGTTCGACAGGAGGAAATTCCCGCCCGGACCCACCTGAGCAATTTCATCCATCCCGACGGAAGCATCATCCAGTATAAATCCTTGAGAAAAAAGACGAACCTGCCGGATAACTTCGTTGGCATAAACAATGATGGCCGGCGAAAAGCTCAAACTGAGGTGGTTATTTCCGACAAATGGGGCCAATCCAACCTTGCCCGCGCAACTAATGAGATGATTCATCCATTGGTGGCCGCTGGCGATAAGGTCGGCTCCCCAGCCCATGCCGCTTCCTGAAGTGCCGGCATGGGGCAGGTTGTAATGCGCCATCATCTCTGCACAGGCCAGGTCTATCAGGTAGCTTGTCGGGTCGTAAAAATTACCGGTCCCTTTCATATCAAAACAGGCCGGCAAATTACCGAGAATCATGGGAGTGCCTTCCTTGATCAATTGACCGAGAGTTAACCCGGCCAGTATCTCAGCATTCATGAGCGCCAGCTGCCCGGCAGGTGTAATCGGCACCGAGGCGCCGGCCATCCCATAATTTGAGTAGATAAAGGGTAGGCCGCGTTCGATGGCCACCCACATTTTATCCACCGTTCCTTTGTTGATCACCAACGGGGTGATGGGGTTAAAATAGGGAATAATCGAAGGTTGTGGTGTCAGATCGCCATGCAGGTGTTCCAAGAGATCCAGCACTGCCGGAAATGCACTTTCATCTGAAATCAGTATAATAAGAGGCTTAGAAGTGTTAGCGGCCATCTCCAGAGTTGCATACAGGTCCGAAACTTCCGGCGGAACATCCTGAAAAATGCCAATTGTAGAAATAGCGTCAAAACTTGGCAGGCCATTTCCCAGGCGGACACAGGCTGCCATGTGTTTGCGGGTGAAAGGAACCACTTCGTCGGTTTCCGGATCCTGATAATAAAGCGCCGTTACGCCCACGCCGAAACGCGCCTGATCCGGCAGACGAAATGCCGGCGCTCCTTTGCGATCGTAAACATCAATACGCGCAGGGGCGGCCTGGATGGCCCATTCGACCAGATCCGGCGGTATGCGCACGCGGTCACCGTCAACAGATTGCGAACCGATAGCCTGGATAAAGCGCTTTCGGGCCTCGGGCGAGTCGACCCTCAGTCCGATGGATGATAATATCTGCAGGGAATATTCATGAACCTGTTTTATCTGTTCCGAGTTCATTACGCTTAGACGCGGATGCACGCTGTTTGTTTTTTTCATGTCTCCTTCTAAACTCCCAATTAAGTAAATTTTTAACCTAAATTGAGCGATTGTCGAGGTTGCCGCTCGTAAGATCCCGTCGAAGCGGGGAGCTACAAGGAAGATGTCGTTCCGCTATAGTTGGCTATGCGGGACGGCGTCTGATCCGCCGCAGGCGGAGTAAGATCGGCAATCGCTCAGCTTAGGTTAACCTACACCAACCAGTGTCAGCCCGATAAAGATGATAACCACACCGATGATTTTCGGGACGTAACGGGGTTCGTTAAGTAATACCATCCCGAACAGGGCGCCCAGCGGGATGCTGAGTTGGCGAAATGCGGCGACATAGCTCACATTTGTTACATAGTTCATCGACCCCAGAACCAATCCATAGGTCAGATAAATCCCGATTCCCGTAACGGTAGCTGCACCTTTGAAATCGCGTAGAACCTCGGTTAGGCTCTTGCGTTCGCGGGAATCGAAAGCCACGATCAGCAACTGCCAAATCGAACAGCTGATTCCTTCAAGAACCATATAAACGAGGGTCGCATCGACTGGATTCCATGGCGTCCCCGGGATTTCTCTCAGGCTGCGCAGGGCCGTATCATCGATTACGGTATAGCCTGCGATGCCGACGGCGGCCAGCACCGCCAATAAGCAACACAGATTTTTATAATTTGAGAACCGGAATTGGCGCAGCAATTTTAGCGGTAATATCATGCATCCGGCGACAATCAGGATGATACCGATGATAACCCAGGCCCCCAGCGGCTTGCCTGTGCCGAAAATAAGTGTGATCAGAAAAACAAAGATGACGGGCAGGGAGCGGGCTAGAGGATACGCTATGGATATATCACCGGCCCGATAGGCACCGGCCAAAGCAGCCATATAGGCCGCCAGAAAAAAGCCGGACATGGCGATAAATATCCATACGGATTTGGGAATCAAAAGGATCTGATTTCCGTAATACGGCAAAACAGGTAATACGCAGATCACCCCGATGGTGTTGGCCACGAAGAAGAAAGCCGCTGTGGGGTGCTCCTTTTTGCTGATATAATTCCAGCCGGCGTGGGTGACGGCAGAAATTAGAAGCAGAATCGCAGCGGTTAAAGTCATATCAGTTCGTCATGTTGAAGGCGGAGCCCGGTACGGGGCGTTTGACAAAACAATTTATATAAAAGGTATTCCTATCCCTGACAATTCTGCCTTCACCTCCTCATACAGGCGCCGGTACGCTTCAGATGGCTTACGGGTGTGAAGATCATAACATTCTTGATACTTTTTGCCGGCAGGCGCTTTGGGTATTTCATTTTCATACTTTTCCAGGAGCTGGTTGGCCAGTTCATTGGCCCGATGTGTTTTTATTCCGGTAACCGCTTTGGTCAATTCAACCGTAAAAAGGGCTTCCATGGGGGTGGCGGCGTCATCGATCACCGCTTTGGCCGGATGGGGAGTTTGGATCCCCGCGTATCCTGAAGGAACCTGAGATAATATCGTAGCAGCCGCTTCATAGAAGTACATTTTGGTGCAGGGACCGGCTGCGGCGAACCCTAACGCAATGGCCGGATAACGTGTATTTCGGCTGGCGGCTCGCCCGGTAATGGCAAACACCCACAGCGCTTCTCGCATGGAGTTGCATCCTGAATTAAAGTGAATCGGCAGCGTCAGGTGATAGGTTCCCTGAAACAGGTGCAGGCCGACCAGAAAATAGGCGGTCATTGCCAGAGCCGTCCCGGGTGCCCCGCCGGCGTAACCCCCGATGATCGGTATGGCCGTCGATCCGATGTTGCCATTTATGATTTGGATGAAAGCCAGCCGGTTTAAAGTTTCGAAATTGACTTTCATCTCCGCCAGCACATCAATCAACCAGCCGTCTGAGGGTCGAAGTCCGAATACAGGGTAGCTTCCGGCAATGGTGCCCGTGGCTGTTGTGGAAGAGGAAAGCAAATTCATGATCGGGAGCCCGGGTCTTCCGCAGCGCCAAAGGGCTTTGCGTGCCGCCTGAACCGCATTTATGCTGGCATAAATTTCTAAAGGCGATCCGCCAGTCACCGGCATGCCTTTTACTCTGCTAAAGGCGGGTGTGCTAACCGAATTGGCTTCCGGGATGCTGCCGTAACCTTCAATCTGGGCCATCGCAATCTCTTCAGATGAAGCGACTATTCCGGTTCCCACATGCAACCATGGCAATTGGGTATCCTCGGGTTGGCGGGCTTTAAAATGACGACGATCCCTGCCGTCACCAAAAGAGGCAGCTCCTTCTCGAAAATCCTGTACGGATTGAATGATTTCTTTGCGATCCAGCTGAATGATGCGGTTTGTATCCTCACAATATATTCCCGTGCAAACCAGAAGCTCGATGGCCGCTTCGTAAAGGCGGTCCGCCATAGCGTCATCAGATGAAATCGGGTTTTCTTTATCGAGAACTATGTCGTATTCTTTGACAATATTTCTTATATTGGGGATCAAAGATTTCATGTTGAAATCTTTTTCCGTTAATATGGGACCGCTATTGGCGCGCTCAATAAAATCCAGAAAATTCGGCATCATTTTTCCTTTTTAATTGTAATTTTTATTTTAACGGAATTCCCATCTGGATTAACTCTTCCACCACTTCATCGTAAAGTCGATCATATTCTTCGGAGCGTTTGTGCGTTTTGATATCATATAACTGCGGATAGGTTTTGCCCTGAATTTCAGAAGGGGCTATTTTAATTTGCGCTTCATATTTTTCAAGCAGCCGGCTGCAAAGCTCACACGCCGAATCGGCCTGCATCCCTGATTGTGCGATGCCAGCGGCCAGGTCGGCATTAAATTGCGGCTCGGTCGGTGTGATGCCGTCTTTAACGATACCTCTGGCAGGATGGCAGGATTCGAATCCGGCAAAACCGGATGTCACTACCGCCAACAATTCTGCAGTGGCTTCGTAAAAATAAGTTCTGGTAGCGGGCCCCCCCATCGCATACTGGTTCGCCAAAACACAATAATTTGTGTTGCGGCTGATAGCCCGGCCAACGACGGAATATACCCAGAGCGCTGCCCGGGTCGAGCTGCAGCCAAGATTCATTTCCACCGGACCGGATAAATGATAGTCGCCTTTCATAAAAACGCAGCCGGCGATCTGATAACTGGCCATCACCAGCGCGGTTCCGGGAGCGCCACCGGCGTAACCGCCTAAAATCGGCAAATCAGTCGAACCGACGTTTCCGCCCATGTAGGTGATAAATGCCAGTTTGTTCAGATTGTTAAAGTCAATGGTCATCTCGGCCAGATAATCAATTAACCATCCATCTGAGGGCCGCGCCCCGGTAGACGGATGGCAACCCGCTATGGCGCCGGCAGCTGTTGTGGCCGCCGGGCAAAGGTTTAAAATGGCCAGCCCCGGCCGACCGGCCCGCCATAAAGCCTTGCGGGCTGATTCGATTGAGCTGATAACGCCATAAAGCTCAAGCGGTGATCCCCCCATAATGGGCAACCCCCTTACCGTATCCGGGGCCGGTATGGTGACGGATTTGGCCTGGGGAATACTTGCAAACCCTTCCACCAGGGCCATGGCAATCTCATCCGAGCTTACGACAATTCCATTTCCTAAATGGCACCAGGGCTGTTTGGTGTCTTCCGGCTTGCGGGGCGTTAATACTGAACGGTCCCGGCCTTCACCAAAGGTGCCCGCCTGCTTGTAATGCCCAAGACCTTTTCTGATTTCTGGGCCGTCAAATTGGATAATGCGGTTGGTTCCTTCGCAATAAAGACCGGTTTGCGCTAAAAACTCGATGGCAGCTTCAAAGAGACGATCTGCAAGGGCGTTGTCACCTGAAACCGGCACGGCCGGGTCATATTCGATATCGAACTCCTTGACGATCCTGCGCACATTGGGAATCAGGATCTTCATTTGAAAATCCTTCGGGGTCATGATCGGGCCGGTCACGGCCCGTTCAAAATAATCAAATAAACCGGGCATTGCCTGACTCCTTAATTGTCGCTACTTGCGAATTTATGATGTTTTGAGGCATTTTGCCTTTCAAAATTTCCAGAGCGCGCTGCAGTGTTTCGGTCTCAAGTCGTGCCTGGGCTTCCCTGGTGTACCAGGCGAAATGCGGGCTTAAAACCACGTTGTCCATTTCAAGCAGCGGGTGACCGGGGGTTAAAGGCTCGTGCGCAAAGACATCCAGACCCGCACCGGCGATCCAGTTTTCTTTCAATGCTTTTAGTAACGCATTTTCATCGATAATGGCCCCCCGCGACACATCGATCAGAAATGCTGTTTTTTTCATTTTCCTAAGTTCTTGGGCACCGATGAGGTTTTGCGTTTCGGGAGTGAGGATACAGTGAATCGAGACGACATCAGCGGTTCCCAGCAATGTATCCAGGTTGACAGACGCTACCGTGGGCGTTTTTTTGAGCTCATCACCGGCATAGGGATCATAGGCGATGATCTTCATCCCAAACCCGTCAATTTTGCGGGCCAACGCCTGACCGATTCTTCCAAACCCGATCAGCCCGATGGTTTTTTCCAGCAAATCGATGCCCATCAATTCCGCAGACGGCCAGATCCAGGCCTTCTTTCGCATGCGCTTGTCGATTTGCACCAGCTTTTTTGCGAGACATATGATTAATGCAAACGCATGTTCGGCAATCGTGTCGGACCCGTACTCCGGACAATTCACCACCAGAACGCCGTTGCGTGTAGCGGCCGCCAGATCGATGTTATCCACACCGACGCCGTATTTTAAAACCGCTTTGAGCATTTTGGCAGCCTCAAACACTTTGGCCGAGATTTTTGTGAAACAACTGACAATAATTAGCTCAACATCTTTGGATGCCTTAACCAGGGCGTCCTCATGATTGGTTTCAGCTCTCACCACATCAGCCACGGCAGCAAGTTCGCCCATTACATTTTCAAGATAGACTTCATTGTCGGTTATCAGGATTTTCGATTTCATAAATGTTAATCTTAGCTATTTTTCATATATAATTTCGCAACCGGCCAAAACCTGACGGTCCGGAATCAGGCGAATCGCCTTTAGTGCACTATCGGCAACATCAATCCTTCAGAGGCGATTCAACTTTCCTTGGCTAAAAGGTTTTTGGCGATTGCAACCGCATCAACGGCGGTTTCACCATATCCGTCGGCACCGATTTCATCGGCCCATTTTTGTGTGACCGGCCCGCCGCCGACCAGGACAAAGAATTTTTCCCGCAACCCCATCTCCGACAATGTTTCAATAACCTCTTTCTGGTAGGGCATCGTGGTGGTCATCACCGACGAAAGTCCGATAAAGTCGGCCTTGTGTTTTTGGGCGGCCTCGATAATATTTAAGGTTGACTGATCAATGCCGATATCCACCACTTCAAAACCATTGGTTTCCAGCACGGTTGCCACGATGTTTTTACCGATATTGTGCAGATCCCCTTTAACGGTTGCCAGCAAAGCGGTGCCCAGTTTGGAAATTTTTTGCTTGTTGGCCTCGATAACGGGATTTAAGATTTCCATAGCTGCGGAGAAGCTGTCAGCCGCCATGAGAAGTTCCGGTAGAAAGGATTCGCCCGCTTCAAAATTAGCCCCCACAACTTCCATTCCTTTAGAAAGGCCCTGGTCCACAGCCGCAAGTGGATCAAGCCCTTCATCAACCGCCGCCTGGGCGTTTTCCTTTGCCGAATTTTTGTCTCCCTCAAGGACTGCCCTGGCCAGCCTTTCAAGTAATTTTTGGTTGCTCATCTTTTACGACTCCTCCGAATGTTTAATGGTTGATATTTATGTTGTCTATGAACGCTTTAATAGGTGCCATAGGCATAAACAGCCTCTATCGCCGCTTTGATATTTTCTGCGGGTGTGGTTGCGCCGATATTGCACAATAACAGAATAAAGCGTCCGTTTTGACCGCCAACCTCTATATAGTATTTAACCCGCGCACGGATTTCATCCGGTGCACTCAATGCCAGAAAACCGGCACCGACGCCCAGAATCAGCGGCACCCCTTTTTTCTCGGCATAGTTTTTATAAACAGCCGGTCCAAGTTCGGCGACATCCGGGTCCTGGCATTCCAGAAAATTGGGGCAGGCCTGCAGTTTGAGCTCGAGCATTTCTTCAGGGTTCTTCAGGAGGCTTTCGCCCACCCAGTTAGGTACATATATTTCCGGACCGCATATTTCCCTGAGGCGCAGAACATAGGGTACGATCCAATCTCTGAGAATACCCGTATTGACGATCGGAAGCGAACTGGTGGCATCATTTCCACAGATGCTCCTGGCCCCGGGGAATTTTTCTTTAAGATAAAGGATCCAGGGGGCCAGCAATTCTTCGGTTATGCGATCAAAAAGCTCACTTGCGAAATCAGGCTCCATCAGGATGTCCATAAGCAGTTGTTCGATGCCCCTGATGTTCGCCGCCAGGCTAAACAGACCGCAAAAATTAAGTGCAGGCGTTTCACCTACCAATTCACAGAACAGGTTGTTTATTTCAACCACCGTTGCCAAACGCCCGTCTGAAGCGAAATCCGGTTTTTTTATTTTTTTTAGGTCATTACGATTTTTAATCAGCGGATCCGAGCGATCCACATCCGGCATGTCATGCTCGCTGAAAATAACGGTTTGCCCGATCGCTTCGGCCTCAATGTTATACACGTCATAATCAAGCGTGGGAACATCGATTGCGTATTTTTCCAGGACAGACAGATAGCCACCCACCAAAAGATCCGGATGAGTAAAGAATTCTTTAGCATTCACGCGCAGTTCTTGCATGGCAAACTCATGCATCTGGGTAAAAACAGGAACACGGTCCGGAATTCCGCTCATGGCTCTTTGCAGACGACCCAAACCCTGTTGAAAGTTAGTATAGTCTTTTTTGAACTTCCGCATAACAACCAGTCCCTTTGAATATAAATGATCAGCTCTACCCTGTTTGGTTAGGGCTGGTCCGGGTAAGGTACTTTATTGGAGTACTGACATACCCAATGGATATATGAAATGTAAAGAAAAGAATTGGGATTTTTATATTT
>Ga0255055_10002074_pt1 | contig 14259 bp, 14 predicted proteins | sample JV7_2_27_MG_FD_188633 | JGI IMG/M metagenome (GOLD analysis project Ga0255055, IMG submission 188633) | Seawater microbial communities from Jervis Inlet, British Columbia, Canada - JV7_2_27 | ecosystem: Environmental > Aquatic > Marine > Inlet | place: Canada: British Columbia | collected...
ATAGAAAATACTCCTTTATCGCAAGACGATATTAGTATTTGGGAAGAAACTGAAGATCCCTTCCTATTAGTGAAAAAAATTTGTATAGATAATGGCATCCAAGATGCAAATATTGCGATATCTCCTCAAACTCCCTTCACTGTTTTTTCGAAGATCAAGTCTGCTCTTTCTCATGCTACATTTGTAGATGCTCTTCCTGTAATGGAAACCGCGCGTATCGTAAAAACCTATCAAGAAATCGAATTTTTAAAAAAGGCCAGTCATTTTTCTGCTAGAGGAATTGAAGCAGCGTATGATCAACTTTCGATTGGTATAACTGAAATAGAGGCTTCAGCTCTAGTTGAAAAGGAAATGAGTATCTTATCAGGAGAGCCATCATTATTTGCCTTAGTTCAGTTTGGAGCGAATTCTTCAAACCCACATGGTTCCCCTTCGAATAAAAAATTAAAAAGAGACGAGGTTGTCTTAATTGATGCAGGTACCTCCTATAAGGGTTATGTCGGCGATATCACTAATACAACCGTGTTTGGAAACCCAAGTGAAAAATTCTTGGAAATTTATAATATAGTAGAAGAAGCCAATCATCGCGCAAGAGACGTTGGGAGTGTTGGAATATTACCTTCTCAAGTTGATGCAGCGGCCCGAGATCATATCGTAGAAAAGGGATACGGACAATATTTTACACATCGTACAGGTCATGGCATAGGTTTAGATGTCCACGAAGCTCCGTATATAATCCAGACGAATTTGGTTCCATTGGGGTTAAAAAATGCGTTTACTATCGAACCAGGAATCTATATACCAGGAAAATTTGGTGTTCGCATCGAAGACGATGTATTTTCTAAAACTAATGGCTGTGAACAACTTTCTTCTCCAATTCGGCGTTATTGGGAAAAATAATCCTCATTTCTAATAGAAATTTTTACTTTTAGATGATTAGGGATAGCTTTAATATGTCTTCAATTTTAAAATTAGTAATTCAATTTCCCTAATTAAAATTTAATATAATGATAAATCCAGAAGATCTTCTAGAATTTATTAAAAACCGAAGAAGTATTAGAAGCTTTCAAGATAAAGAAGTTCCGGACATTGAGATTCAAATGATACTTGAGGCAGGAAGATGGGCTCCAAGCGCTTCGAATAAGCAACCCTGGGAATTTTATCTCATTAGAGATAAAGAAATTTTAAAAGAAATCTCGAAAAACGCTATTTATGGTAGACATATCAAAAGAGCACCTTTTGCTATTGCAATCATTGGGAAAACAACAACTAGTCCTAACTACTATATTCAAGACACAACTTTGGTGTCCATGACTATGATGTTAATGGCTTGGTCTTTAGGGATCGGAACTTGCTGGACAGGAGCTCTTAACAGAAAGAAGGTAAAACAACTATTAGGTTTAGACGAAAATGATTACCTACTAACTGTTTTACCAATGGGATATATTAAAGGTAACATTCCAAAACCGACCTTAAGAGCGGCTTTAGACCAAATAAAAAAAGAATTATAGATTGTAGTAAAGAAGGTTTAGTAAGTAATCATTAAATTATCAAGTTCTTCATTGGCTTTTATTAGCAAAATTAGTTAGATAATATATATTTATAGGATCAAACGATACGTAATAATCAAGATTTTCTTTATTCATTAAAATTCTTATTTTTTTTAAGCGATTGGATAGTTCTTCTTGACTTGGTGGTGCTGTAATGCCTTTTGGTTTAACATTCATGATAAACTCTTCAAACAAGATCTCTAAAATTAAATAATATAAATTCTTCATAAAAAATTTAGAAGTTTTTTGGGATTTTATATGCTAAAGAACAAGGAAAGCATAAAGAAACCTTTTCAAAACAAGAGCAATCTATTTATTAATTAGCATAATTTACATATTTAAAATTATATTATGAAGAGGAAATAAAATTGAAAACATTTGAAGATTATTTAGCCCGATTATATAAAATGAAGCCTAACATTTACATTGGTGACGAATTGGTAGGTCGGGATGACCCTCGATTACAAGGTGGTCAAAATATCATAAAAGTTACCTATGACTGTGCTCATAGCGAAGAATATGAAGATTTATGCGTAACTACCTCTCATTTAACTGGAAAGAAGATTAACCGGTTTTGTCACATCCATCAGAGCGAAGATGACCTTTTAAAAAAGCAGTTAATGACTCGATTACTCTGTCATCGTGTTGGTGGCTGTATCCAACGCTGCATGGGTTGTGATTCGTTAAACGCACTTTCTGTAATTACGTACGAGCTAGATCAGGCGTTAGGGACAGATCATTACGAACGGTTTAAGAAGTATTTAGAGTATTTTCAAGAGAACGATTTAGTCGCTAGTGCGGCTCAAACTGATGCTAAAGGAGATCGTTTGAAGAGACCTCACGAACAAGAAGACCCTGATCAATATTTAAGAGTTATTGAAACGAGAGAAGATGGAATAGTTGTTAGAGGGTGTAAAGTTAGCATCACAAACACACCATATGCAGATGAGCTGATTGTACTCCCTTGCAGGTATATGGGTCCGGAAGATAAAGATTACGCCGTATCATTTGCATTACCTACAGATTGGGAAGGAGTTAAACTATTAACGAGACCTGCTAGCTTTAGAAAAAGTAAACATATGGAATTTCCTGTTGGGAATTTTGGGGACGCAGAGACTTTTATTATCTTTGATGATGTTTTTGTTCCAAATGATAGAATTTTTTTAAACGGAAATGGCGATCCGAGGCAAACTGCATATGCGGGTTTTCTGGCACTTATGTTTGCTCACTATCACCGTCATAGTTATACTGGCTGTAAACCTGCCATAACAGAAGTTATAGCGAGTGCTGCAGCATTAGTTGCAGAATATAACGGCATTGAAAAAACCTCTCATGTTCAAGACAAACTTTCTCATCTTATAGGTACTGCGGAACTCGTATTTGCTGCCGGCGAATCTAGTGCAAAACACTCTGAAAAAGCTCCTTCGGGAACACAAGTTCCGGATGAGATTTTAACCAATGCTGGAAGAAGACTTGCAGGAGAAATGATTTACGATGAGTATAAAATATTAGCAGACCTTTCTGGTGGTCTTATTGCAACACTACCTTACGAAGGATCGTTCTTCTCTGAAGATGTTGGCGAACTTGCTATGAAATATATGAAGAGAAATCCAAGAGTTAAACCAGAAAATGTTTTACGCTGTTTTAGAGGTATTGAAGCTTTCGCTGTTTCAGAAATAGCAGGTCTATTACAAGTAGCAGGTTTACATGGTGGAGGATCGCCGTCAATGGAAACTATTACTATGATGATGCGCTATGATCTTGAGAAACTGAAAAATATCTCAAAATACCTCTTCGGGATCAAATCCAGATTGAAAAGATACGAAAGACCAACTGTTACACCAAGAAAACAACTCGAGAAGTTTCGAAAGGCAATGAAAGGAAAGAAATTAGAGAAATAAATTTGATTTCTATTCTTTTTTTTTATTAAATTTTTTTTTAAAAATTTTTAAGTTATTAATTTAGAAGTGTGTGAGGTTAATATGAAAGATGTAAGTGAAAAAGATAATATAGTAATAGAAAAATTACTTGGAATTGAAGATTTTAAAGAAATTGAAGTAAGAGTCGATGATACTGATTTGATGCAGGTTGTCCATTCTAACAAATACCTTAATTATTTCGACGATGGCTTCATAAGTTTTGTACAAAAACTCAATAAAAATTGTGGCGAGTTACACAAAGAAGGAATCGTATTTCCAGTTAGAAAAGTTGAAATTGAATATTTAAGATCGGCTACTTTCGGTGATAAAATACTTATTCACACTCGAGTTATAAAAGTAGGAAACACCTCTATAACTCTTGCGATGGATTGTTATAAAAACAATAAATCAAAAGATACGCTCCTTGTAAAAGGTGTTATTGTAAGGTTAATCATGGACATGAATACTAATGAATTAATCAAAATAACTGATTTTTTCACAGATTATAATCAATAATTACAATTCATTACTCTTTCTTAACGAATTTTTCCAATCTTTTTTTTAATTCATCTGATTGGCCAGTTGTTAGCATTGCTATTGATTCGCGTGCTAAAACGGATTCAATACTTAAATCTTGGTTTTCGTTGATAAACTTCTTAGTATACTGAAGTGCAAGGTGGTCTCTTGACGCAATCATGTTAGCTGTTTTTTTTAAGATTCTTGGTAGACTTGGTGTTGAACATACTTGATTAACCAGCCCTATTCTATGCGCTTCTTCAGCAGAGAGTTCATTACCCATTATCATCAATTCCTTGGCTCTTCCTTCCCCAATTATTCTAGGTAAAAGTTTGGTGGACGCATTAGAAAAGAAAAGTCCTACTCCTACTTCAGGAAGCATAATTCGTGTATCTTCTGCTGCAATTTTATAATCACAGACGAGAGTATGTTCAAATCCACCCCCAATCACCCACCCGTGATAACCAACTATTATTATACCCGGATGAGCTATCATTTTTCGTGTCAAAATTTGCCAAGATTCAAGAAACTCTACTGCTTCTGCAAGTCGTTCTTTATTTGTTAGCAAATCGTATCCATATTTTAGATCTGCTCCAACTGTAAAATGCTTACCATTAGCAGCATAAATAACGCAAACATCGTTATTCTCCGCACTTATTTCAAAATGTTCTATTAGTTTCTTTAGTACTTCTAACGTAATTGTATTTCTTTCTTCAGGCTTATTTAGCGTTATTTTTCCGATGTTTCCACTTTTTTCATATAATACACTCTCTTCCAAATTGAATCCCTCTCATTATTTCTATTTAGACTATCTATTATTTATAAAAGTTCAATTTATGTTATCATAAAAGTTTTTTTATCTAATTAAGATTAGATTGCATAATCCCTTTAGGCTTCTGCTTCTGAAGAATTTTGTGTAGTTAATTCTTGTTTTTTATAATTTATGATAACTAGTGCTACCATAACAATTAAACCCCCAATAATATTCCACAGACCTATCACATCGTTTCGTTGAAAAATTATTGATAAAATAAGAGTTATAAACGGTTGTAAATATAGAAATGATGCAACGCTTGAAGACCTCAATTTTTTAAGAGAGTAACTCCAAATATAATATCCAATTACGAAAGCTCCCAAACCTAAATATAGAGCGCATAGAAAAACAATAATATTCAAAAAGTTATTTAGAAAGATATTCAATTGTCCAGTAATTATAACAAGAATAAAAAACTCGATACTTCCAAAAATGGAAATATTCTTTAGATTTTGAAAATCAGTCCTAGAGCTGTCAAATTGCTTCACTTTTTTTATAGCAATAGTATAAAATGACCACATCAGAGGAGCCAAAAGAGCAAGGATATATCCTAAGAAATTGGGCGAATTTGGTTGAAGGATTCCAATATTACCTCCAGTAATTAATAAAAACGCCCCAAAAGAAGCAATAATAAAACCAAATACTTTATTTTTACTCAATTTTTCTTTGAAAATAGCAAGTGAAAGTAATGTAATAAGAATAGGGTTGATTAAACAATCTACAAGTACGGGTAATGATGGACCAATCAAAGAAATAGCCGAGTAAATAACAAAAAGGTACATAGATACTCCGGTTAAGCTTGCCAACACTATATACATCCAATAATTCCTTTCTGATTCGCTATTAATACCTTTGTCAGAAGATAAAATATCATTTTTAGGATTCTTCTTTCTCAGATACAAATCAATTAAAATCATTGAAATCGCTGCAATTATTAAGCGATACAATGCGATTGAAAGCGGTGTAACGAAATCCATAGCTATATCAACAATTATGAATGAAAAGCCCCAGAAAAAAATCATCACAAAAAGTAAAAAATAGATAAATAGCATATTTGACAAATAAAAGTATTTTAAATGAAAAAAGATTTTGCTTAAATTACGACCACAATGTAGAATACAATCGGAGTTAGAAAAGAATCGTAATTGTAAGATTAAATAGCAATAGACCAAAATAGTATTTATGGTGCTAGAAAAATTAAAACCTGAAATTGTTTGGAATATATTTGAGCATGTAATAGCTAAAACACCTAGACCTTCCCATCACGAAGAAATGATTCGAAACAAGATAAAGTCTTGGTTGACCGAACAGTCTCAAATACACGATTTAGACTTTACTATCAATGAAGATTCCGTAGGAAATCTCTTAATTAGAAAACCTGCTACGAGAGGAATGGAATCAGCTCCTTCTTTAATGTTTCAGGCACATGTGGACATGGTATGTGAAACTGATAGGGCAGATGGATTTGATTTTATGAACTCTGGAATCCCAATTAGAATTCAAGACAATCTTGAATGGGTAGACGCTGATGGAACTACACTAGGTGCTGATGACGGCATTGGTGTAGCACTTGCACTAGCCGCTTTAGTTGATCAATCAATAAAAGCCTACGGTCCAATTGAAGTCCTGCTTACTGTAAATGAGGAAGATGGTTTTGATGGAGCTGCTCAATTAGATCCTGTAGCTCTTGATATACAAAGTAAATTGATGATCAATCTGGATGGTGGTCCTTTAGAAGATATTGTAGTTGGTTCCGTTTGTGGACGAACGGTGAGGTTTTCAAAGAAATTTAATTGGATAGACTATAATGAAAGTGCCGAAATAGAATTCTATGAAATTTCAGTTCAAGGATTATTAAGTGGGCACTCAGGAGGAGATATACACTTACCACGAGCTAACGCTAATAAGTTAGTAAGTAGGATTTCGTCAAATATTTCACAAGAAATGAAAATCTTCGTAAGTAAATGGCAGGGTGGAACGAAATCTAATGTAATCCCTTCTAAATCTTCAATAGTATTAGGGACAGCCTCAAAAAATAACCAGAAATTCGAAAAATTACTTAATGCGGAAATCTCATCAATATTGCAATATTACAAAAAATTTGAACCTAACCTCAAAATAAATTTCAAAAAAACTCTTCCAAGTAAGTTTTTAACAGAGGAGGAATCTAAATTACTAATTTCGACTATTAATATAATCCCTCATGGTGTTTTAAAAATATCCTCTATTTATGATAAATTTATAGAAAGTTCCAATAATCTTGCTATCATTAACACAGAAGTGGGAACTGAAATAATCTGGCTTCATCCACGAAGCATGATCAGAAGCGAATTGAACTCTTTTTGCGTCGCTATGAAACAATTAGGAGAGATCGGAGGTTGGAAGGTGTTTTTAAGGCCAGTCTTACCCGAATGGCTCCCAGATCTAGAATCTAACCTCTTAAGCTATGTAAAAACGGAATATGAGGCCTTATTGAAAAAACCCGTAAAAACTATAGTGATACATGGTGGTTTAGAAACAGGGATGATTAGTACTAGAATAAGTGGACTCCAGATGGTTTCTCTTGGTCCCACTGTAGAAGGATTACATTCTCCGAGCGAAAAATTAAAAATTGCTGATGTTGGAGTGTTATACGCATTAATTAAGAAAGTCATTGAGAATATATTAAAATTAGATCAGTAGATATTTATTACCGCTTTGACTCTCATAAAAAATCACGCCTCTTCCAACGGGATTATTTTTTTTAAGTATTCAATAGCCGCCTGCTTTTTACTCTCTTCCAATCGGCATTCTGAAACTTTCCAAAACCTATATTCGTGATTAAGATACGCGGGACATGTATTTCTTATATCTTCAGGGCAATCTGCGAGTTGCCAGCACTGAAATAATTTTCGTGTAAAGTATTTGTGAAATTTTTTAGGTAATTTCTCGTAGTCAAATTTGGTTTCTCGAAGATATTTATCTAAATCGTTCGAATTATACGTATTCCAAAATAGAATTTTTTTAGATTTGTTTTCCTCTTTTTCCAGAAACTCTAGCATTGCTGCCATTGTCTTACCTGTATAAGTCGTTTCTAATTTGAAGCCTAATTTTTCCCCCTCTAGCTCGTAAACTAAATCTACCGCTTTTTGCCCCTTAACTGTTTTTACGCCGTAATTAGAACCTAAATATCCCTTAATCATCATAAAATCATCCTTATTAACTTGGACATCCGGTATAGATTTATCTCGTTTTCTTAAGAATTTAATGGATTTATTTGCGATTCTAATTAGTTTTTTTGGGTTAACAACAATATCCCTAGAAACATTAATAGCATACACTTTAGTTTTTAATCCTAAGAGCTTACAACCTGCTGTGAGACCTGCTGCTGTTCCGGTTGATCCTGCTGCTACAAAAATAATATCTGGTTCAGGTAGGATACCTTCATCAATTTGATTTTTTAATTCAAAAATCGCATTAACAAAGCCTATAGTTCCTAAATGTGTTCCAAATCTAAGGAGCGGTGATCCACCAACTGACATTAAATAATACTTCGGATGAAACATTCTGAACAACAAGCTTTTGAGAACACCAAGTTCAAACCACCTAGTAAAATGTAATTTTGCCCCAAAATAATGATATAAAAGGAGAGAACGCTGAACATGCCAAGTCACTGGTTGAAGGGATAAAAACAATTCACATTTTAAATCCAGTTCTTTTGCTACAATTGCACACGCAGCTCCGTGATTTGTACCAATTCCTCCCAAAGTTATTATTCCTTTCTTTTTTTTCTTTAGAGCCTCCCCAAAAATAAATTCAAACTTTCTAAGTTTGTTGCCACCATATATTCTATGATCTTTGTCATCACGCTTAATATATATTTCACCATCGTTTAATTTCAAGTAATTTTCTAATTCTGTTAGCCTATCAACATTAGACGGTATTCCTGTTAATATTAAAGTCCAAGGAACTTTTCCCTCTAAATTTGGATATACTTCGAACAAAATTGGCTTTTTACTTTCCATAATGATCAAAATTTGTTATTACAAAAAAAAACTTTTAAAATAGGATATCCAATTTCTCTTTTTTTTTAATTTAGAATATACCCCTTATTATTTTCAGATATTATTCCTTTTTTAATGAACTTTTCTAAGTGCTTTTCAATCATAAGAAGTTCAGCGATTATTTCAAAATCCTTAATGGCAGAATATTTTCGATATATAATATTGCTACTTTTAAATTCATTTAGTTTAATTGGTCTACTTCTTTCTGAGAAGAAAGTGAGAATTCTCTCGCCGCGTTCATACAAGATTAACTTGTATTTTTCAATTTCCTCGTTAATTTTTTTCTTCCCTTCAATTATTCCCCTATGTCCTGTAACCACAATATTTACATCCAAACTTCTAATTTTAGCTATTGATTCTTCAAATTCAATTAAACTTGCGTCAAGATTTCCATAATAGGGATGTCTCGTAAGGTCAATATCGCCAAGAAAAGCTATCTTTGAATTTAGTTCATAAAATGCACAATGTCCTGCTGTGTGGCCTGGAGTAAAAAGCACTTTTAATTTCAACTGATCATTAATCTCAAGAATATCGTTATCTTCAAGTAAAGAGTCTATTTTAATGTTTTGCATCCTCAGAAGTTTGATTAGACTTTTTAATTCGTCTTCAACAGGAGTATTTCTAACATTGTAGAGTGGAATCATTTTTTCGACATTTTCAATCGGTAGGACATCCTTGGAATGACAATAAAACTTCACGTTATTTAATAGATAATTTCCTGAAATATGATCTTCGTGCCAATGAGTGAACAATACGTGGTTTATTGGAAATGTTCTTTTTAATTTTCGGAGATGGATGGGAGAAACTCCCGTATCGATGAGGTGATCCCCAATTAAAAGTGAATTGGAATAGGGATACCTCGCATTATTTTTTCCTTTGATAAAAAAAATGTCAGAAAAATCCTCACTTAACGGTTGTATGAAATCATCCATGAAAGAACATATCCATTTTATAGTTGTAAATATGAATATCAAAAAATAATTAACGATTCTCTAATTGAAAAATTTTAAACTTATTCCAATTGGTTTTAAATACCAAAAATAACATCATAAATCTAAGAAAAGCTCTTAGATAAGCATGAAACATTTTCTATAAACAATATAATTAACGTGATGAAATGAGAGAAGAAGATTTAATGAGATTGTTAGGGGGTTTAGGTGGAGCAATTACTTTAATTGAAACTATAATGAGTATTAACGAGAGGAATGTTGAAACAACTAAAGTAATTTCAATTGTACTTTCAATTGTTCTATCTATAATTATCTTACTTAGCGTTATCAGACCTGGTGATCCTGTACCTATGAATTGGCTATTATTTGTAGGATTAGGGATAGTAATATTAATATTTAGTAGCCTAGCAGGAGGAATATTAATCTTAGTTGCTGGATTTATTGGATATACAGAAAGATAAAATAATAAATAAGTATTAGAAAAAAAGGTAGTCAGAAATTATTTTAATGCGTAATAACAACGTTTAGGAGAATACACTTTACCTTCTTCTCGAAGCTCCTTAATAAATTTCGAAACTTCCTTTGATTCTATTCCTGTTTCTTTAGCTATATCTCCCGGTCTTAATGGATTTTCTGAGGATTTAAACATATTTAGTACTTTTTCTTTTTCCGACATTAGATAACACTTTTATTAAATTGATTTTTTTTTGATATTTAATAACTTTTAGCTAGATAAACGGTGCATGTAGCGGGTTTCCCGCAAATTAAGCAAGTAGCGAACTCGTGTTTCTCTTCATCTACTCTTTTACCTCTAACCTCTGCCCCAATATCTTTTTCAACAACGGCAGCGCAGCGTTCACCATCTAAATCTATAGAACAAAAGCCACAAGCTACAATTTTTCCGTTTTTAATCGCTTCTATTGCTGCATCCTTCTCATATGTCAATTTAATTTGCGATTCGAAGTCGATCATAGATTTTTCTTTAATCTCGTTAGTATAATTTTGAGTAATTTCATCTATAACTTTTTCTAGATCGGGATCCTTCACAAATATCTTCTTTCCATCGTGTCTTTTTACTAAGACCATTTGGTTTTTTTCTAAGTCTCTGGGTCCGATTTCAATTCGTATCGGGACTCCTCTTAATTCCCAATGATAAAATTTGCTTCCTGGTGACTCGTCAGAATCATCGATTTTAACCGTATAATTACTTTTTAACCTTTCATATATTTCCTTTGCTTTAGATAGAACAATATCCTCTTTCTCTTTGAAAAGTATTGGCACAATTACGATTTGGATTGGAGCTAAATCAAAAGGTAAGACTAATCCCTTGTCATCCCCGAGATATGCAATCATAGCTCCATAATTTCTACTTTGAGAAGGACCATAACAAGTCTGATAACCGTATTTCTCTTCTCCATCTGTATCTACAAATTTTACATCAAATGGCTTTGAGAAATTCTGTCCTAACAAATGTGTGGAGGGTAACTGCAGAACTTTTCCAGATCCCATTAAAGCATCAGCAGCATAGGTATGAATGGCTCCTGCAAATTTATCCCATTCTGGTCTTTGAAAAAAGATCATAGGGATACAACACTCATCCTGAAGAATTTGGTAAGTTGATTCCATATCCTCTTTAACTTGCTCCATTGCACCTTCCATTGTGGTAAAAACATTGTGTGCCTCAATCCAATGAAATTCTCGGCCTCTTAGAAACGGTCTTGTCATTTTTCCCTCGTATCTCCAGACTTGGCATGAAAGATATCTTTTATAGGGTAAATCTTTATAACTTCTTATCCACATTGAATACATTTTATATAACGCAGTTTCGCTAGTCGGACGTAGTGCTAAGCGTTCTGCTAACTTACCCGAACTCCCTGCTTCTGTTACCCAAAATAATTCTGGAGCAAAACCCGCAACGTGTTCTGCTTCTAATAAGAAATTTGATTCTGGGATAAGAGAAGGCATTGTTAGTGGGAGATGACCTTTTTTTTCTAACAAATCTTCAGTTTTTTTATACATTTTTCTAATTGTCATGGTTGCCCACTCTCGATAAACGACAAATCCTTTAATATTATATCGAATATCTGCTAACTCTGCCTTATTTATTAGCTCCGTATACCAACCGGAAAAATCATCTTCTTTAGAAACTGTGATTCCCGTTAAAGGAGCTTCATTTTTCTTTTTAGCCATAAACTATCATCAAAATAAATGCATTAAAAGTTAAATATTTTTTGAGCTCTCATAAGTATAATAAAATCGTTCATGATTTTTACACAAATATAAAAAATTTATAAGTAATATTATCCTAATTTTTTACTCAAATAATAAATTTAAGTTGAAAAAAATGGGAAAAGGTAGCACTATTTTAGCAACTCTAGCTTTAGTAATAGGACTTGGAGTAGGAGCTTTTGTTATATATGACAATTTTATTGTAATTCCTCAAGATATTCCATCTGAAAATCAATGGTACGATTTTCATAGTGGTTCTTACTTGGTTCAGGCAAGCGAAGCATGGGGAACTTTATCAGTGATTAGTATTGATTTCGATGTTAGTTCAGGACAAACAGTTCATTTTTTATTTATTGGCCATATTAATTTTGACGACAGTTCCGCTCCTAGTAGTTATGTAGAAGTTAGATTTAAGGTAGATGGTATTATTTTCTTTTTTCCAAGGATCTATGTAAGGAGATATAATACCGTTACTCCAGGAGGTTTACTAATGTCTGTATCTCTGCAACACTATAATACTACTATGACTTCAGGAAACCATTCTGTTGAAGTTGTGTTTAAAGGGGATAGTACATCAGATTCAGTCAAGGAGTTTTCTTTATTTGTCCAAACTTTTAATTAATTTTTTTTTTAATTAAAATCACTAATCAAGATTTAGATTCGCGCTAGTAATAACCGAACCTGTTAAATAATCGCGATCAGTTGAATAGTCAGAAATTTCAAGAAGGAGGATGATCGCCTCGTAACCCTTGGAAACGAGATATTCTTTTAATTTCCTACCAATGGTTTTCAATAATTCTTCATCCGTAGAATAAACAGAATAATGAATAATTGCTCTGGGATTGTCAATAAACTCCGACCTTTTTATCATTTCTTCGTCATCAATTATCGTCACCGAGTCTGCACCGGCAATTCTGGCGATTTTCTTAAGTTCTTCTTCTAGGGTGCCGAAAGTAAAGAATTGTTTGCTCCCCAATTCGATTTTTTCTGCCAGAACTCGTTCTAATTCTTCTCTTGTCTTTTTATCATAGAAGACAGTTAACTCCTTTGAACTAATATCCTTGTATTTACCTAATATTAAATTTTCTTTCTCCTCGATGAAATCTATAATAGTTTCGTAATATTGGTCGTCTAATTTTTGAAATTCTTCCACACATCTTATATAATGAGTCAATTTGTCAATTAAGTCGTAGTAAAATTTCAACTTCGACTTAATTTTTAACTTATCGTCAATTTGTTTGATTTCAGGATAATATTTCTTTAAAATAAGGTTAACTTTTTTAGTACAGAGAGCACATAACTTTGCTATTTTATCTGAGAACTCGATTGATTTATTGGTAAAAAGTCGAAGAATATCGCGCTCTATTGTAGAAAGATCATCAAAAACTTCCGTAATTTTAGTACGATATTTTTTCTCGATATAAGACATTCCTATAGAAAAGATAATCTACCCATATATAACAATTTTTATCAAATCTTAAGGTTTGGATAACTTTTAAAGATCAAAAAAAATAAGATAAAAAAATAGAAAATTAAAAAAACTAATCTGGTTGACCAGATTTAAAAAATCTTTTTAGACCAGCTTCAATCTAATCTGTTTGGAACGGCTTCTTAAAGTGACTTCTGTAACTTTGGCGACTGATGAGACTTCGGCTTGAGTCTTCCGACAGTCACTTGATTTGGCAGCCATATAAATTACACTTGCCGCTAAACCTTTTGGGTCTTTTCCTGTTCTTAATAGACCGTTTTTTGAAGCAGTTGAGAGCATGTCGATCGCTTTCTTTTGGACTTCCATCGGTAAACCTAAATCGTTGCCGAATCGAAAGACTAATTGTTCCGCAGTTATCGGTTTATACCTTAGTGACAACTCGGGGAGCACTTCTTTTACAATCATTCCTAAGCTTCTGTGGACAGTTCTTCGTGGAGTCATGGATGCGTCGCACACTTCTTCCAGTAAACGTGGAAACTCGTGAACTCTGATTGCTGCATAAAGTGATGCCGCAATAAATCCATCGATGGATCGACCCATAGTTAATTTTTTCCGAGCTACAACGCTATAAATTTTCCAGGCAGTTTCTTTAATATATTCTGGAATATTTAACTTGGATGTAAGCATCTTTAATTTAGGTTTTGCTTCCCAAAAGTTTCTTTCTATACTGGAAATTAAGGAATTCTGAATTTTAGAGAGTCGAGAGAACAGAGTCTTTCCTTTTGCGTTAATTAATCGACCCTTTGAAT
>Ga0255055_10002075_pt1 | contig 14258 bp, 11 predicted proteins | sample JV7_2_27_MG_FD_188633 | JGI IMG/M metagenome (GOLD analysis project Ga0255055, IMG submission 188633) | Seawater microbial communities from Jervis Inlet, British Columbia, Canada - JV7_2_27 | ecosystem: Environmental > Aquatic > Marine > Inlet | place: Canada: British Columbia | collected...
GCCAGACCGCCGACCCACACGCCGTCGGGAAGCCCGTCGAGCCTGGAGAGGCCGGGAGCGAACCGGCCGTCGACGAAGACGGCCCGAGGCCCGTCCAACTCGATCCGCGCCGGCTCGGGAAGCGCGGCGCCGAGCTGCGGGCCGTCCCCGGCCGGACGAAACGCGGTACCGGCGATGGGGGAGACGTTGGTATTTCTCCACTCTTCCTGGCGCGTCGTCGGGAACCCGATATCGGTGAAGCGAGCCAGGCTGTCCCGTCGCGAGCGACGCAGCCATTGCGGGCCTCGCCCGGCCAGGTCCTTCTGGCGCTCGCGGAAATGGGTCAGAAAATCGTGGCTCTGCATGGTCGCCTCGCTCACCGTGGCCTCGCCCCGCCCGCTCATCCCGCGCTGGGCGCGATGCCGGCCTGCTCCTGGCCGAGCCAGCCGTAGCCCTTCCGTTCCAGCTCCAGGGCCAGCGATTTGTCGCCCGTGCGCACGATCCTGCCGCCGGAGAGGACGTGGACGATGTCGGGAACGATGTAGTCGAGCAGCCGCTGGTAGTGCGTGATGACGACCATCGCCCGTTGCGGGCTACGAAGGCTGTTGACGCCGTCGGCGACGATCTTCAACGCGTCGATATCCAGACCCGAGTCGGTCTCGTCCAACACGGCAAGCTTGGGATCGAGCACGGCCATCTGGAAGATCTCGTTGCGTTTCTTTTCACCGCCCGAGAATCCCTCGTTGACCGATCGGCTCAAAAAAGTTTCCTCCATCTCGACCAGCCGAAGCTTCTCGCGCAGCAGGGCGAGAAAGTCCATCGCGTCGAGCTCCTTCTCGCCGGCATGCTTGCGCTTGGAGTTGACCGCCGCCTTGAGGAAATTGACCGTGCTGACGCCCGGAATCTCCACGGGATACTGGAACGCGAGAAAGACGCCCTCGCAGGCTCGATCCTCCGGTGACATCGCCAGCAGGTCCTTGCCTTCGTAGGTGACGCTGCCCGCAGTTACCTCGTAGGTCTCGCGCCCCGACAGGACACCGGCAAGCGTGCTCTTGCCCGAGCCGTTGGGTCCCATGATCGCGTGAACCTCGCCGGGCCGGACCTCGAGGTCGATGCCCTTGAGAATCTCGTTGCCCTCGACGGACGCGTGCAGGTTTTCGATCTTCAACATCGGATTGGGTCCTCTCCCATCGCGGGCCTCAACCCACGCTCCCTTCGAGATTGACTGCGAGCAGCTTTTGTGCCTCGACGGCGAACTCCATCGGCAGCTCGCGAAAGACTTCCTTGCAGAAACCGTTGACGATCATCGATACGGCGTCCTCCGTCGGGATGCCGCGCTGCCGGCAGTAGAACAGCTGGTCCTCGCCGATCTTGGAGGTCGTGGCCTCGTGTTCCACCGTCGCCGAGGGATTGGCCACGTCGATATAGGGGAAGGTGTGGGCGCCGCACTTGTCGCCGATCAGCATCGAGTCGCACTGCGAGTAGTTGCGCGCGCCGTCCCCGCGCTTGTTGATCTTGACGAGTCCCCGGTAGGTGTTCTGACCGTGGCCCGTCGAGATACCCTTGGAGACGATCGTGCTCTTCGTGTTCTTGCCCACGTGAATCATCTTCGTACCGGTGTCGGCCTGCTGGCGTCCAGCGGTCAGCGCCACGGAGTAGAACTCACCGATCGAGTCGTCGCCCTGCAGGATGCAGCTCGGGTACTTCCAGGTGATCGCCGAACCGGTTTCGACCTGGGTCCAGCTGATCTTCGATTTGCGGCCCTGGCATTTGCCTCGTTTGGTGACGAAGTTGTAGATGCCCCCGCGGCCGTGCTCGTCGCCGGGATACCAGTTCTGAACGGTCGAGTACTTGATCTCCGCCTCGTCCAGGGCAACGAGCTCGACCACGGCAGCGTGGAGCTGGTTCTCGTCGCGCATCGGCGCCGTGCAGCCCTCGAGATAACTTACGTAGCTACCCTTGTCGGCGACGATCAGCGTGCGCTCGAACTGGCCCGTCTTGGCCGCATTGATGCGGAAGTAGGTCGACAACTCCATCGGGCAACGCACCCCCTCGGGCACGTAGACGAACGAGCCGTCGGTGAATACGGCGGAGTTGAGGGCGGCAAAGAAATTGTCGGTGTGGGGTACGACGGAGCCGAGCCACTTGCGCACGAGCTCGGGATGCTCTTTGACGGCCTCGGAGAACGGGCAGAAGATGATGCCCAGGTCGGCCAGTTTGTCGCGGAAAGTCGTGGCCACGGAGACACTGTCGAAGACCGCGTCCACCGCGACGCCGGCGAGCATCTCCTGCTCCTTGAGCGGGATGCCCAGCTTCTCGTAGGTGCGTAGCAGCTCGGGATCGATCTCGTCCAGGCTCTTCGGGCCGTCCGTATCCGATTTCGGCGCCGAGTAGTACACGATGTCCTGGTAGTCGATCGCCGGGTACTCGACGAAGGCCCAGTGCGGCTCGACCATCGTCTGCCAGTGCCGGAAGGCCCGGAGACGCCAATCCAGCATGAACTCGGGCTCGTTCTTCTTGGCCGAGATCAGACGGATGACATCCTCGTTGAGGCCCGGCGGAACCGAGTCGGCCTCGATCTCGGTGGTGAAGCCCCACTTGTACTCGCGATTGGCGAGTTGCTCGACGGTGTTGTCGTCTGTCTTCAATCCAGTCTCCACGGCGCGGCCGTCGTCCGGGTCGATCGAGCGGCTCGCGGGCTGCAGTTCAACTCGTTCCTCCCAGCGAGGTCGAGCCGTCGTCGACCACCTGGACCAACTGCTCGGCATCCGGGGCAGCCAGCATCTCGGAGATCGGGATGCCCTCGAGAGCGTGCTCGACCTCTCGGCTGATCCGCGCCCAGTTGACACGCGTCGGGCAGTCCGGCTCCTGGTCGCACGCTCCCGGCTCTGCACCGCACTGGACCATGCTGATTGGTCCCTCGATCGCGCGGATCACCTCGGCTACCGAGGTGGACGCGGCGGGTCGGTCGAGGCTGTACCCACCGGAGACCCCGCGATGAGAGGTTAGGACCTCTCCTCGGGCCAGCGATCGCATGATCTTGCTGACCATCGGCAGCGGCAGGCCGCTGCGCTCGGCAACCTCCCGGGCGGTGTGGATCTCGCCGGGCGGGTGCTCGGCCATGACGGCGAGCAGCATGATCCCGTAGTCGGCCTCTTTCGTGATGCGGAGCATACGCTTCTCCCGTCCCGTCCCCATCTGGTGGCACCGAGATCAATCACGACCGAATCGGTCATGTATTGGATAGTGTACCGAAACTGTAGGATATGTCCAGGTACCGCTTCATATGATCGAGGACCGATCCGGTCCGGTTTGGGATCGCTCGAAAACGTCTCATTCCGAGACGATTGCGGAAGGGCTCCCGGCGGCCTGAACCGCCGGATGGGACTCAGGGCGGCCAGATGTCGGCATTCGCGATCTCGAGCAAGTTGCCGTCGGGATCGTGAAAATAGAACGACTTTCCGCGCGACCAGGAGATCTCGCTCAGGACGTCCACGCCACGGCCGGCAAGGCGCGCCTTCCAACCCTCGTAATCCTCGTCGGGCACCTCGAAGCAGGTGTGGACCGAACCGCGTGCGCCGTGCGGCGGAAGCTTGCCGCCCACGGCCGTCGCCTCGGCGTCAAACATGAGAAAAACGCTGTCGCCGGCTCGAAAGAACAGGCTGCGGCCGGGCTCGCGGTCGAGCAGTTTCATGCCAAGCACTTCGGTGTAAAACCTCTCCGTTCGCTCCTGATCGGTAAAGTAAAGGACGGTCTCGAGAACTCGCGTCAGACGGGGACGGTCGAAGGACATCGGCTCGCTCCGATCGAATGGACAACCCAAACTAACACGGAATCGTTCGCCGTTCCGTTCGAATCCGGTTCCTCGCGACACCCTCGCCCGACTGATAACCTCTAGCCTGGACCGTTCCCTACCGCCGTTTCGAACGATGCCCGACGGAGGAGCATGCGCCGAGTCGTCCTGCTAGGACCCCAACGTTTCGAGCCCAACCTCTCGACGACGATCGATGCCTTGGGTTGCGGGGAGCGGTTGGCCGTTGTCACCGCCGGTTGGCAGGAACGCGAGGACGAGACCGAGGAGCTCGCACGTCACGTCGATCGGGAGATCGTCAACCTCCGGCTCTATCGCCGCGCCGAACAGGTCATGGCCGAGGACGAGGAGCTCGCCGCTGCCCTGCGGCGGCGGCAGGAGGGGCTTAGGCAGCTCCAGGCTCTTTACCGATTGCGCTTGTCCTCCGCCCTGGACGCGGCGCGAACACTGATGCGCCGGCCGGGTCGCGATGGATTCGTCGACGAGCACCGGCGGGCGGCGATCCGTGCCGTGCGCACGCTCGATCGCCAGCACCTCGTTCGCGTCCGCAAGATTCACGAGGAATTCGACCGACATTGGCGAACGGCCGAACGGGTGGCGGTCCGTCGCCATCGCGAACCGATTGCCGAGGCCCTGGAGCGCGCGTCGGCGCTGGCGATCGCCGGCGGGCACGTCGCGGTGTTGCTCAGTCGGCTGCGGTTGTTCGACCTCCTGGATCTCGAACCCGAACTGCCGCTCATCGCGTGGTCGGCCGGAGCGATGGCCCTGAGCGAGCGCGTCGTGCTGTTTCACGACAGCCCTCCGCAAGGTCCCGGCGACGCCGAGGTCTTCGAGTGGGGATTGGGGGGCATCACCGGCATCCTGCCGCTGCCGCACGCCGGTCGGCGTCTGCGTCTGGACGACCCCTGGCGGGTGGCGCTCTTCGCCAGGCGCTTCGCTCGCGCCACCTGCGTGGCTTTGGAGCCGGGAACGCGGCTCGACTGGGACGGTCGTGACTGGATCCCGTGCGATCGTGCGCGAGCCCTCAGCCGTCGCGGAACGCTGCGCGAGATGGTGCCCTCGTGAGCCGCGCCCTCCAGCGTTTCGTCGAGGAGGGTCTCTTCGAGCCGGAGCCCCTCGAGCGCTTCCTCTCCGCGCACGAGTTCCCGCTCGTCGAGGGCCGGTCGGTCACGTTCGTCTACCACGGCGCGGCCGACGAGATCCGGCTTCGCCACTGGATCTTCGGTCTGCCCTCCTCGCAGCCGTTCCATCGGGTCGAAGAGACCGACCTGTGGTACCTAGAGATGGAGCTTCCCGAGTGCTCCCGGGTCGAGTACAAGATCGAGAAGGTCATCGGCGAAGAGGTGGAGTGGATCATGGATCCGCTCAATCCGCACCAGGCGCGCGACCCGTTCGGTGCGAACTCGGTATGTCACGGGCACGGGTACGAGATTCCCGACTGGACGCTTCCCGATCCCGAGGCGCGGCCGGGGAGGATCGAGGAGGTCTCGCTGCCCAGCCGTGCCCTGGGTGGCAGGCGACGACTGTTGGTCTACCTGCCCGCGCGCTTTCGCCAGCGACGCCGCTATCCGTTGCTCGTCGCGCACGACGGTCCGGATTACCTGCGCTACGCGATGCTGCGGACAGTGCTCGACAACCTGATCCACCGGCTCGAGATCCCGCCGATGATCGTCGCCCTCAGCGAGCCGGGGGAGCGCAAGGTCGAGTACGCGGCCGACCCGTCTCACGCGCGCTTCCTGACCACCGAGGTCGTTCCCGCGCTCGAGCGTCGATTTCCCCTGATCTCCGAACCCGCCTCCCGAGCGCTCGCCGGGGCCAGCTTCGGAGGTGTGGCGGCGTTGTTCACCGCTTGGCGCTACCCGGGGTTCTGGGGGCGTCTGTTGCTCCAGTCGGGTTCCTTCGCGTTCTCCGACATCGGCGAGCACCGGCGAGGCCCCGCCTTCGACCCCGTCGCCCGCTTCGTCAACGCCTTCCGCGAGGAACCCGGACGGCCGACGGAGAAGGTCTTCCTCAGCTGCGGGATCTACGAGTCACTGATCTACGAGAACCGATCGATCGTTCCGCTGCTGCAGTCGACCGGGATGGACGTACGCTACGTCGAGGCACGCGACGGCCACAACTGGGAGAACTGGCGCGACCGGCTGCGCGAAGGACTGTCCTGGCTCTTTCCCGGACCGCTGTGGATGGTTTACGAGTAGATTAGTGCCTTTCGGAGGAGATCCGCGATGGCCAACGTGACGCGAAAAATCGGTCTATCGCTCGGGGCCGACATCTGCTGGCCGATCTGCTTCGAGGAGATCCTCAAACGCCTCGAGCTCGAGATTCCGTTCGAAGGAGATCGTATCGGCTTCGAGATCGAGCGGGTGACGATCGAGCCGTTCGATCTGCGCCAGCCCTGCTCCTACGACGTGGTCATCGATCGCCTGACGCACTGGTTCCATACCAGCCGCGAATGGATCAAGAAGGCCGTCGTCATGGACGGCCTCTACGTCTTCAACAACCCGTGGTCGGTGCAATCGATGGAAAAGGCCACGACCTACGCGGCGATGATGCGCCTGGGTCTGCCGGTCCCGGACACCTGGCTCCTCCCGCCCAAGGCTTACGAGCGGTCGGACGACCTGGAGCCCACGCTGCACCAGTACGCGCGGCTGTTCGATCTGGACCAGCTGGGCGAGAGAATCGGCTATCCGATGTTCATGAAGCCTTACGACGGAGGGGCGTGGGTCGGCGTGAGCAAGATCGACGACGCCGCCAAGCTGCACGAGGCCTACGACGCCAGCGGCAAGCGGCTCATGCACCTGCAGAAGGCCGTTCAACCCTTCGATCTCTTCGTGCGCATCATCGGCGTCGGGCCGCAGACCCACCTCGTTCGCTACGATCCGTCCGCGTCGCTGCACGACCGCTACAGGGTCGACTTCGACTTCGTCGACGCCGAGGAGCACGCGCTGCTTCGCGATATGACCCTGACGATCAACTCGTTATTCGGGTGGGACTTCAATTCGTGTGAGTGCCTGCGCCAGGACGGAGAGTTCATCCCAATCGACTTCGCCAACCCCTGTCCGGACTCCCAGGTAACCTCGTTGCACTTCCACTTTCCTTGGATCGTCACCTCGCAGCTGCGTTGGGCGGTGTTCTGCGCCACCACGAAGAGAGCGATGCGGCGTACCCTGGACTGGGAGCCGTACTACGCGATCCACGAGCGTGGCCTGCCCTACCGCGAGCTGCTGTCGGCCTACGCACGGCTCGCCAACGAGCGGTTCGAGACCGATCGATTCGAGGAATTCTGCGCGAAGCATCTGGCGCATCTGGACGAGGTGGCGATCGACTTCTTCGGCGGCGAGACGGCGAAAGCCGCGGTGCGCAAGAAGGTCGAGGCAATGTACCCCGCTCACGAGGTCGAGGCCTTCACCGAGCATTTCTGGGGCCTGATTCAGTTCTGGCGCAAGACCGAGTCGGAGCGGATCGGGAGATCCTGATCGGACGAGAAGGGAGAGGCGAGTTGAGCGGTTTCCACGAGCGGTTCCGTGCGACGGCGCTCACTCTGGCGCTGGTCGTCGCGCTCGCCGGCGCCGCGGCTGCGGAGACGGGGCCGGCGGGTTGGGTCGAGGTCGACTACGGCGCTCTGGTCGACACGCGGGCGTTGAGTCATTCGGGCGAGCCGGTCGGGGTTGTGTTGAACAAACTCGGTGGCCGTCCGCTCCCCCCTCCGGGTGAGCGAGCCCAAGACCGGTTGACCCACGCCCTGCTCGATCCGCTGCTCGAGCCCTACGCGTTCGTGATGCAGGACGCCCTCGACACGATCGCCGCTGCGCCCGATCCGCCGATGGTCGAGGTCGGATCGCTGTGGCAAGCCGGCGAGCGGCAACCGGCTTGGAGCGAGTTGCTGCGCGCCCGCCGTTTTCTGGTGGAGAGTGACGGTGCCGGTCGTTTGCGGCTCTTCCTGCCGGTGGTCGACGCGACCGAGGAGCCGGCGGGCGAGCCCGCCGATGCGGCGCGTCGCGCCTGGGTGGCGGCGTGGCCGATCCTGCGTCACGTCCTGGCGGCCGAGCGGCGACGGCTCGGCGGTGACTCGGCCGAGCCGGTCAAACTGCAAATCGAGGTGCATGCCTACCACCACGCCCGGGAGCGAACGCGCTTCGTCCTCGGCGTTGACCCCTACAAGGTAGAAGTCGAGGACACCCGCAACGACGGACGCCGGCCCCCGCTCGACGTGGCGGCGCTGCAGGAGTTCCTCGACTCGGGCATGCAGCTCGAGGGCGCCCGTCTGGAGGAGGACGGGACGCTACGTGTGCTGGCGAGCCGTTCGACCGCGAGCGCGTCGATGCTCGGCCGGCCGATCGACCTGGCCGACTTCGCGGTGGCTTATCGGGCGGTCTTCCACGGCGGCCTGGCCGAGCCGTACATGAGTCTCGATCGCGGGTTCTCGCCCCAAACCTCGCTGGTCAACTACGGGGGCCGGTTGAGGGACACGTCGCTGGGCATGGTCAGCTTGCTGTGTGACATCCGCTTCAAGACATTCAGTCTTGGTATCGACATCGTCAGCGGCGAGGACGTGCGCGAACAGGTTCGCGGGAACTTGCCGAGCTTTCGCACGCACCTGGAGCGCTTCGCGGAGGACGAGCGGTCGGCCGCGATCCAGGCCCAGCAGACGCGGCTGTGGTTCTACCCGGATGCAGTCGATCTTACCGTCTCTCCACAGGCCGACGTCCTCGTCATGCGGCGCGTCCGCATGTCGGCCGCCTCCGAACGAGTCCTTGGCGAAACGATGACCTCGGCCGAGGGAGAAGATGCGCCCTGGACTCGAGAGACGGTCGTGGCGATCAACGAGAACTACGACGCGCTGGCCGCCTCGTTCCCGGAGCTTGCCGATCTCGATCAGGTCGTGCGGTTGCTTTCGTTTTTCAGCTGGCTACGCCAGGCCGAGAGCGTGGGGCTGCTCCTGCCCGATCTCTCCGTCTTGCTCGCGCTCGAGCTCCCCGAGCTGCACACCCCGCGCACCTTTCCCCAGCTTCTGGCGTTCAACGCCCTGCCGGCGGTCGGAGACGAAGCAGCGGTCGCGTCGTTCGATCGCGTGGCCGTCGGGGATGCGTTGGAGCGTCTCAGCCCTCGTGGGAGGCGGCAGCTCGAGGCAAGGCAACGATTCGATCGCGCCGTAGCGGCGTTGGACCGCGAGAATGCCCAGCAGGCAGCACTGCTGGACGAGCTCGCGGGGTATGACGCGGACCGGCGCGACGACGGCACCCTCGATCTACTGGTCTACCGTGCCGAGAGGCTGCGCATGCACGAGCTGGTGTTGTCGACCCTCGACCGCGAGCGAGGGGCCCGCCTGGCCGCACGGCAGCAATCGGGCGAACGGCTCCGGATCTTCAGCGTCGGCATCGGCGGTCTCGACCTGGGAATGAACCAAGCGGTGGCCCGCGCCACGGGTCGCAGCCTGCAACTCGGTCTCGGCGCTCAAACCGCCAGGCTGGCGGTCGCGGACCGCGCTGAAGCGTCCCCGGTAGCGAGCACCGCCCTCCGGCCCGCCCAGCCGCCGCGCGAAGATTGGCGGGACGAGCTGGCGCTGTTGCCCGCGACGAGCCTGCCGGATCACGGCTTGGCCGGGGAGCCGTCGCGCTCGTTCGGCGAGCTTCGAATGAGCGAGGGTCACGACGAGGTCCTCGCGACCGACGGCACGGCGACCCGTCGAGCCTGGTTCCAGACGGTGACCGGTGTGGACGATTCCGAAGTGCGCAGCCGCAAGGTTTTTGTCGACGGCGGGGGACGTGCGACAGGGTTCGAGAGGTTCGAGGACGGACGGTGGCTCCTCTATCGAGTCGAACGCGAAGCGAACGTGTTGAGAGCCCGGCCCCTGGCCACCGAGGCCTCTGCTCCTGCTTCGGATGAAGCCGGCGGCACGGCGCCTCCGCCCCCGGGGCTGGTTCGACTGATCGTCGAGAGTGGAGTCGGAGCGGACCCGAGCATGCTACGCCTACGTCTCGAGCTTTCTCGGGAGGGGGTACCGCGGCAACTGGAAGCCGATTTTCCGCGATCCGTCCTGCAGCGGCTGGTCGTGGGACGTACGGTCGATCCGACACCGTCCGAGCCGATGCCCCTGGCTCCTTTGCCGCCGGCGATGGGCGCGGTGGACGCAGTGATGTTCCAGCTCGGTGCGGCACAGCTCGGGCCTCCCTGGGAGTTCGGGGCGACGCCGGTGCCCGGCGAGGAGGATCCGGTTCGGCTGGCGCGCGCGCTCAATCGCTGGTCGAGAACAGGGCCGCCCGAGCAGGCGGCTCCCCCGGCAGTCGCAGGGGCCGACCCGCTGTCCAGTCCGCAAAGATGGCGCGACGCCCCGTTGCTCGGAGGAGGCGGTATGTTGCTGCTGCCGCGGGAGGGCTTTCGCGGGCAAGCAGCTTCGCTCCGCGACGCTCTTGAACGGGGATGGGTGGCGGGCCCGGTTGCCGACGAGCTGCCGGCGGAGATCGATTCGCCGCTGGTGGTACTGGTCAGCGACGAGCCTCCGTCGATCTGCGCATCACGTCTTCGACGGTTGTCGGGCGCGCCGGTCATGCAGGGAAAGCTGCTCGCGGGATGGTGTTTGGCAGGGGAGCTGCGGCCCGACATTCCCGCGTCGCTGATCAACGAGGGAAAGCTGGCCGGCTTCGGGATCGCCGGCTCGACGATCATCGATCTCCGCAACGCCCCGGAGGCGCTCGCCGCGTTCGGTCAGAGCGTCACGAGCCCGCTACTTGCCGGCGGCCGCGTCGAACAGCTCGGAGGTCCGTTTCTGTGGTTCTTCTGAACCTCGGACGGGTATCAGGAAAGCTCGAGCGGTAAAGCGCTTTCGCTCCGAGTGGCACCGGAAGGTGTTCGTCCGAGGCGGGTCGTCAGCTGCTCGGCTCTCTCTCTCGCGTCGGGATCGAGGTCATGCTGCGCCAGGGCGAGGCGCGCCGCTCCGAGCGCTACCGTCGGGTCGAGCTCGACGGCCGACGAAGCGATCTTGAGTGCCAACGCAGCACCGGGCCTCGCTCCCGCGGCGAGTAGCGCTTGACGGACGGTCGACGCGGCACGCTCGCGGTCGCCCTGCTCGACGAGGACCTGGGCCAGCCGGAGAAGCACAGCGGTGTCGGTCGCGATTCCGGGGACCCTGTCGGTCAGTTCGATCCACTGGGAGGCGGCCTGCTGGGTCTCGCCCGCGCGTAGCTGGTGCTGGATCGTCTTCAGGATGGCGGGCGCGGCCTCCGCGGCCCGCCCGAGCTCGACCGCGACGCCCCAAAAAGCCAGGGCCGCGTCGTAGTTGCCGGGTGCCTTGCGTGCCTCGGTGGACAACATCTCGAATGCGCGATCGCTCTGGCCGGCAAGCTGAGCCTCGAGCGCCCGATCGACGGCTTCGTTCGAGATGACGGTGCTGCGCACCTTGCTCTCGATAGCGGCGTGGAGATACTGCTCTTCGATCCGCATCGCTTTGATCAAGCCCGCAGCGCCCAGACCGAAAGCGAATCCACCGACGTGCGCCCAGTAGGCCACACCGGCGCCGTCGCCCATGTTTTTGGTCAGCATCGCCAGGAAGAGCTGCTGGCCGAACCACAGCGGCAGCATGATCCAAGCCGGCGCGGTGAAGGTGCCGCGAATCAGCAGACCGAACATGTAGAAGAAACGAATCGGGGTCGTGCGATAACGTATGAGAAAGGCGCCCATCACTCCGGCGATGGCCCCGGAGGCGCCGATCATCGGCACGCTCGAACCGGCGTTGAAGCCGACATGGAAGAGCGCGGCGACGATGCCGGTGACGAGGTAGAAGCCGAGATAGAGCGGCCGCCCCCACACGTCCTCGATGAACGGGCCCGCGAGGTAGAGGATCAACATGTTGCCGACGAGGTGCAGCCAGCCGGCGTGGAGAAACATGTGGGTCAGCAGACCTACGAGGGAGAAGTCGTTGGGGACGAGTCCCCAGCGCATCAGTGGATGGGCGTCGAAGGATTCGAGCGCGTTCTGGGTGAGACCGTCGAGCACCTCTTGCTCGGTCTCTCGCACGGCGGCACTCTGAGGCGGCGAGCCCGCCATGGTGCCGATGGCGCTCACAAAGGCGTCGAACTCCTCGTCGGCGCCCTCGGCGGGTAGGAAACGTTTGCGGAAGTCGGGATCGAGCTCGAGATAGGGATGTTCGAGAGAGTACTCGAGGGCCTGCCTCGCGTCCTTGCTGGCCTCGACGTCGTCCTCGGGGAACAGGGCCTGTCTTCCGGTCATGAAGAAGGCCAAGAGGCAGAGGATCATCACCCCGAAGGTGACCCAAGGCAGGCGTCGGACGCCCTCTTCTTCGTGCCCGATCGGGAGCAGGATCACCGGATCCCTCGCGTCTTTTCTCGACCCCCGTGTACCGGGACAAATATAGGCGGGGAGGAGGTCAGGGCCAGCCGGGCGGGTCGTTGCCTTGACGGCTTCTTCTTGGAGGCCGGAGTCCGAGACCTAGCGCCCCTCGCGAGGAACGGGCGGGTTGGACACCTCCAAGCTCGGCGGGGGCGCTTCGTCGCGCGACGACGTGTCGCGCTCCTCGCTCCGCGCTGTCCTCACGCGGCACGATGATGTGCCGCGCGCGGACACCGAGGCCCCGGCGAGCTTGGAGGTGTCCAACCCGCCCGTTCCTCGCGAGGGGAGGAGCTGTTAATTCCGAGGACCCCGGTCTCGGGTGACCTGCCCGGCCAGGATTACGAGGTCGGGGTTTCCAGCTTTTTCTGGAGCTCGCCGGTTTGGTACATCTCGGTGAGGATGTCGCATCCGCCGACGAACTCGCCGTCGATGAAGATCTGCGGGATGGTGGGCCAGTTGGTGTAGGCGCAGACGGCGGGCCGAATGTTGGGGTCGGCAAAGATGTTGCGAACTTCGAACGGTACGTCGAGATGGGTGAAGATCTGCATCACCTGGTTGGAGAAGCCGCACTTGGCGGCGTTCTTTTCGCCTTTGGCGTAGACGAATATGCGGTTCTCGGAGATGTCCTTCTTGAGTTGCTCGGTCCACTGTTCGACGGTCTGAACGCTCGGTTGATCCATGATCGGGTCTCCTGGTCGGGTCACGCGCCGTCGTCGAGGACGCTTGTTTCTAGTTGCAGCGCGTGGACGGTTCCGCCTATGAGTCCCTCGAGACTGGCGTAGACCATGCGGTGCTGTTCGACACGGCCCTTGCCCTGGAACTGGGACGCGGAAACGGTCGCCCTGAGATGGTCGTCTCCGGAGAAGGCGGCTACCTCCACGCTGGCGCCGGGCAGCGCGTCCTCGATGCGGTGTTTGACCTCGTCGACGATGTTCATACGGAAAAACTCTCTCTACGAGCTTCGGATTATAACAGACGGACTGTCGAACGACCCGCGAGCGCTTGACCCGCGGAGGGTTTTTGGCCAATCTTGCGCGTCGTTCGATCGTTGTGGGAGCAGGCGACGAAAGGAACTTTGTATGCGTAAGGGCGCGGAACATCGTCCAGGCCCGGTCTGGGCCGGGCTGGTCGTGGCATCGGTGCTGTCGGTTCCTGCAGGGGTCGTGGCCCACGAGGCGAAGGGGGAGCCCGCGCCGATGCCCACGATCGAAGATGCGACGGCCGGGACGGAGAAACGCAGCGGGCTGCTGGACCTATACGTCGACGATGGCCGGGGCGTGGTCTGGCTCGCGGTGCCGGCGCCCGTGGGACCGCGGGGAGAGGTCGGCCGCTACCTCTACGTGGAGGGACTGGTTAGCGGTTTGGGGTCGAACCCGGTCGGTCTCGATCGGGGACAGCTGGGGCCGGCTCGCCTGATCGTGTTGCGTCGTCTGGGTGGCCGGTTGCTCGTCGAGCAGCCCAACTTGGGTTTCCGGGCGCTGGAAGCGAACGCCGAGCAGCGACGCGCGGTGCAGGAATCGTTCGCGACGTCGGTCCTGTGGGCCGGGGAGATCGCGGCTCTGAACGAAGACGGCCGCGCTCTGGTCGACTTCACTTCGTTCGTGGTGCGCGACGCGCACGGAGTGGCCGCCCGGCTGAAGGCGAGCGGACAGGGTGAGTTCGCTCTGGATCCCAAACGGAGCGCACTGGCCGAGGAGAATTGTCTCGCCTTTCCCGAAAACCTCGAGCTCGAGTCGGTGCTCACATGGGACGGGCAACAGCCGGGAGATCAAGTGCGCAACGTCACGCCGACTCCGGAGGCCGTTACGCTGGTTCAGCACCACTCGGTCTTGCGCTTGCCCGGGCCCGGCTACGAACCGCGTCGATTCGATCCGCGCGCGGGATCGTTCGCCGTTCGGTTCGTCGATTACGCGACGCCGCTCGACGCGCCGCTCGAGCGGAGGTGGATCGTCCGGCACCGGCTGGAGAAGACCGACCCGACACGGCCTCGATCGACGGTCAAGGACCCGATCGTCTACTACGTCGATCCGGCGACACCGGAACCGGTTCGCTCGGCGCTGATCGAGGGCGCGGGCTGGTGGGCGCGGGCGTTTGACGCGGCGGGCTTCATCGACGCCTTTCG
>Ga0255055_10002076_pt1 | contig 14256 bp, 11 predicted proteins | sample JV7_2_27_MG_FD_188633 | JGI IMG/M metagenome (GOLD analysis project Ga0255055, IMG submission 188633) | Seawater microbial communities from Jervis Inlet, British Columbia, Canada - JV7_2_27 | ecosystem: Environmental > Aquatic > Marine > Inlet | place: Canada: British Columbia | collected...
CTCATATGCTTCATTTTTAAGTGTTTAACCTTCGATTGTTCTGAAATATATATAAGTTTCGCTCATTCAATTGTTATTTGAACGGTACCATTCAATTGAAGATTGATGTATGAGAAAAAAAAATGAAATATGAACACCGACTATCATAGTAATAACCTTTAATTTTAGTTGAATTGATAAGTTAGAGAATTTATAAAAAATTATCCATCGTTCTCTGATTTTTAACGAAATTTATTAGTTTACTGCTCTGTTTCCAGTATTTGTATTTTACCATGAATCCCTCTGCCATTTTTTTTGTTGAATCGTTAAAATTGTCAAGGATTAGAGGATTTCCTTTCGCCATGGCATCTTTAACAGTCTCACGGATAACCCATACTCCTAAAGGAACGACATAACCGCCTTGTACTTCTCGAAAGATTAGAACTCTAGCTTGTCTTCCAATCCCATATAGATACTCGCAAACCTCTTTTCGAGCCGCATAATAAGCACCTGTGATATTGCTCGCGTAATTCTTTCTGCCCTTGTAGAATTCAAAATCGGTCATTATCTGAGGTTTTAAGCTACGATTATCTCCATCAAGAGAGATATTCCATAAAGTATTAGGAGCCCATACCTCATTCATCTCGTAAGTAAATTTACCGGGAAAAAGAAGTATCTTAAAATGGTTATCTAAGTAAGTATTTTCAAATATGCGATAATCGTTAATTTCAGGAAATTTTTTTATTTCTTTAATCAATGCTTTAGAGATAATATCGTCAACAGCAGTTATACTCCATCGTGTTGGAACAATTCTGCGTCTAGCTTTTTGACCCAATAACCCAGCCGAAAAAACCCTCTTAATTGTTGATTCTGGAACCTGTCCTTTAAAGTAGAGATATTCTGACACTGCATCAGTTGCATTTAAATCTGTATCGGAAACGACATAATCTACTTTTGGATGAATTTTTGTATTTTCTGTAATTTTTATCTTTTCAGTTATACCAGTAGGCCCCATAGGTAACGCGTGATTATCCATCATCATTCTAAGATTCATTTTTTCTAACTTTGTTTCGGTATCTACCGGACGGGCTGCCATCGATAACTCCTGTGAGGTCTCCAGTAATCTCTGAATTTTTAAAGAAGGTGTGTTTTTACGACTTTTTTTTCCAATATTGACATCGATTTTAAAATTATTACGCACCAAACTACTCCTATACCTAACAATATCAATTAAACTTTTTCCAAACCACAACTCGGGGGCATCTAAAATGTGATAATCTGAAATGTTTAAGTCTATTTCAAATTCTTGAAAGGGAACCAGTGGACCAAGATATACTTTTGGATAATTAAAATGACCGACGAAAAAGCCTGGGGGGCTGGGTCCAAATAATTCAACATCTCGAAGAGTTTTATCGAATTCAAATGGAACAAGAGACTTTAAAACAGATTTTTTTAATAAGATTGGACAAGTTTTCTTACCACATAACAGTCTCGCTCCTTTGCAACGTAAGCAAATACCTTTTTCTGTTTGAGGTCGTACCAATCTTATGTCTCTTTAATAGTTATTCTATCAATTAAAAAAGATTCTATTATTATTAAAAAGGTAGACGAGTATAAATTTTTAATATTTGTATTAAAGAAGCAACACACAAAACACGATTATTATTGGGAATAATCATTCTTAATCCAGTCATCAATTTATATAGAATGTAATCTAATAAGACTTATTATGAAAGCGATTGTATGCACAAAATATGGACCTCCGGATGTTCTCCAGCTCAAAGAGGTAGAAAAACCTACTCCTAAGGACAATGAAGTTCTGATAAGAATACATGCAGCAACAGTAACAATGGGGGATTGTGAGATGCGAAGTCTCAAATTCTCTTTCTTGTTGAGGTCCCTCATGCGATTAGCATTTGGTTTCAGAGGACCAAGAAAAAAACGCTCTATACTAGGACAAGAGTTAGCTGGTGAAATTGAAGCAGTAGGTAATGAAGTAAAACAGTTTAAGAAAGGAGACCAAGTTTTTGCTCTCGCCGGCTTTAACTTTGGTGCTTATGCTGAATATGTATGCCTGCCTGAAGAACGGAAGGAAGGAGCAGTGATATTAAAGCCAGACAATATGACCTATGAAGAGGCTGCCGCCGTTCCTATTGGAGGATTTGAGTCATTGCATTATCTTAGAAAAGCAGATATTCAGAAAGGACAAACAGTTCTTATCAGTGGAGCCTCTGGAAGTATAGGTACAACTGCGATACAGCTCGCTAAATACTATGGGGCAGTAGTAACCGGGGTAGGCAATCCCAAGAGTTTAGAAGTGATGAAATCCCTAGGGGCCGATAAAGTAATTGATTACACTAAAGAGGATTTTACCGAAAGTGGTGAGACCTATGATGTCATTTTTGATGTCATAGGCAAGAGTCCGTTTTCAAGTTGTGTAGGTTCGTTAAACGAAAAAGGAATCTACCTTTTAGCCAACCCAAAGATTTCATTGATTAATCGAGAGAAAAGGGCGTCAAAGAAAAGCGACAAGAAATATATAAGTGGAACTACGGGCACCACAACTAATATGACTGAAGATTTACTCTTCCTCAAAGAGCTTATTGAGGCGGGGAAGCTAAAATCGATCATAGATAGACGCTATCCGTTAGAACAAATAATCGAAGCTCATAGGTACGTCGAAAAAGGGGAGAAAACAGGGCATGTAGTAATAACGGTGGAGCATAATAACAAATCATAATTACTCAATTATTGGATAACAAGAATTATTAATACTAAGGTAATAAAGAACTTTGTTCTTCTGTCTCTGCAAGAAAAAGGTCTACAATTGCTAACCATTTATTTTTTGATTCCAAATCGCTTAAAATTTTACTTGTTAATTCTTTTCCTTTCTTAAGATATTGAAACGCTAATTCAATATTTTCCAGTGCTATATAACAAATTCCGATTTTGATATAAGTCTGATAGATAAACCAATCATTAGAATCAATTTCTATGGCTTTTTGGAATTCTTGTATAGCTTTTTCGTATTCTTTAAAGTGTATTAAGATTTCTCCGTACGTATCGTGATAAATTCCTTTTTCTGGTTCTTTTTTTACAAGTTCGCGAAGAATTTCTAATGTTTCTTGTTTTTTATCCAAATAAGATAACCAGTACGCTTTATAATTACGAAGAGAATTATCTTTTGGATATTTTTCGATTAAGTCTTCAATGATTTCTAAGCCCCCTTCTACATTTTTGTCTTTTTTAAGAGTAAAGGCCTTCTTTATCATGATATCGATTTCTTTCTCCGGAAATAGCTTTAACATGTTTTCTAATTCCGTTAACACATCGTTATATTGGTTGAAATAGAGTAAGATTCGTATTTTTGAATTATATAAATCGTAATTCTTTGGAGTTAAGGAGATTTCATTTTCAATTTCTTTAATTTTTTCCATGTATTGAGATTCTAATGCTTCGGAATTATGCGATTGCATAAAATCCGTCATATTTTGCCAAATAATTCCTTCTAGTTTATCATGTGTCTCTATTAATTCTTTTTTTATCTCAATTTTATAGGCTAAATATTTCATATATCCTGGTAAAAATTCTCTCAATGATTCTCTGAAATCCTTATGAAGTAAAATTTCACAAATTTCTTCAAGGATATCATCTATCATAGAATTCAGGCTACCTAACTCTGTAAATTTTTCTAAATATTTGTTTGCTGCTATATGTTCTTCAGTAATAGCTCGAAGGATCTTCTCTAATTTTTCGTCAAAATGGAAATAATAATATTTACTAGGAGAAATATCTAATTTAAAAAATTTTAAGTCATATAAATCGCTTTCTACAATCTCATTTACCCAAAATTCTAAAGTTCTCTTTTTGATATCATAAAATCTTGAAAAATTCTCAAAAGATATATAATCAGGATAAAAATCGGGATGATTAGTTGAAATAAAGAGCAAAATTTTATGAAAATCCTCTTCATCTTTTAAAATTGTGCTAACTTTTAAATAATCTAACTTTAAAACCTTATTGAGAAACCTAAATTTAACACGATCATCAGTTATATTGAACTTTTCAAAAAACTGGGATGCCTTTGTTGTAATTTCGTCGATTCGTTTTTTCTCTTCTTCTAAAATTGTCTGTCTGTCCAAATCATAACTTTGCAGAATCCTCGAATATTCTAATTTTCCTGATTGAGTAATTATATATCTTTTATTTTCTCTGACGATAAATCCCTTCTGATTTAATGAGCTTAGAGTTTTTGATAAAGAAGATTGATTTATAGAGAATGGTTCTTCAAGAAAGTCAGATCTTATACAAAATCCATTATTGTACACCATCCAAATAATCCAATGAGCATAATTTCTCCCTCTTTTTAAGATTACATCTGGGGGGAAACTCAATTTTCGCTCCCTGACTCTTTCTCGGGACAACTCTTGAAATTTCTTTATCCCTTCTGGAGTTATCTTGTATTGTCCTCTAGTAAGCTTCTCTACAAAACCCTTGAGGATCAATTTTGTTAAATGACGGGATATTGTAGAGATTGGAATTTCAATGGGCTTCTGCTCAAAATTCGACCATTCACAACTTTCATTATTGGCTAGCATCCAAAGAATTATGTGGTCATAATTCTTTCTTCTAAGTTTTGAAGGATTAATTATTTCTTCAGAGGGATAATTAACTTTTTCCATGATTAATGAAAGCTAAATAAAATGATTATTAGGTATACATTGGGAACATTTCTATTTATATCTATTTTTAGGAATTTCCACATTATTTCGGAATTTTCATGGAATTATCGGAAGCTCAACTATATGTGGATGGATATTAAATCTTTCATTGATCATCAATTTGATGATAGAATTAAAATAAAAAACAATTGAGTTGGAAAAAAAAATGACCGAAATAAAAAAACTTACAAAAATCGTACTTGTAGTGGATACTATTTTTTGGTTCTTATTTGGGATACTTCTTACATTTCTGTATGATATCGCCTTGAATCCTGAGGGTTGGACAAATCCTTATCTCGCAAGAATGTTTGGGGGCGTTAATTTAATATCTGCTATTTTCGCAATTTTAATGCTACGCAAAAATGAATGGGAAGAAATTAAATTAACATTTGAGTACTTACTAGGGATAATTATATCGACACTAATCATTGAAGTTGCCGTATTTACTACATTCTACTCCACTTTTGGAGCTTTGTGGAGATCACAAGGTTTATTTCCTATAACTGTAGAGACTGTACTTTTAATACTTGGAATTGTCTCTTATATCAAACAGAGAAGCTAAATGCATAAAATGAAAATATTACAAATTAAATTTTTTTTCTTTTTTTTTATATGTATTCAAAGAATCTCTACAATAGATTTAATACAATAATTAGCTTAGATATTCATAAGAGTATAATCCAAACAAATGAGTATATGTCCCATCCTACGCTGAATCAATTAACAAGAGTGGAAGAGCTTTTTGATTCTGGTAAGCTTGATGAAGCTCTTGAAATATTGAACGATCAAAGTCAATATGAGGGGCTTAATCTTCAGCAAAAAAGTCATTTTCAGTTTCTTAAGGGATTAATTCTCTTCTATCTTAATAAAGGCGAAGATCTCATTAGTTTAGGCGAGACTATTTATAAAGAAGGTCAAAAATGTAATGATAATCTCCAATCTTTTGATGGATTATTTTTTATTATTACTGGATTAGCTATAGCTGGTAAATTTGAGGAAGCGTTCAAACTTTTTGAAAAAGCTGAGTTAGCATTAAAGCATATTTCGAATGTATCTAAAGAAATTATAACTCAAAGAAAAGTTCGTCTAAGTGTAGCAAAAGCCTTTGTTGGATTGCATGGTGGTAAAGTAGATTTGGTTGAGAAGTCTTTAGAGTGGATTTTAGATTCACAAGAAAAATTCGATAAATCATTCGAAATCGTCTGGGCTAATCTTATAATGGCGAGTTATTTAGGACGAGTAAAAAGCAAGTTTGATCTTAGTAGGGAGCACATCAAAAAAGCATTATCTCTTGCAAAGGAAATTAAATTTAATCATTACTGGATTGCTCTATGTCAACTCTATTTTGGAGGATATTATATGTTTATTGGCGAAATGGATACAAGCTTGAAATATAACATAAAGAGTTTAGAATTATTTAAAAAGATAAATAGTAGTTTTAATATTGCAATTCTATTAAATAATATTGGGGGTTTATATGGTGAAATTGGTGAATATGAACTTGGTGTGGAACATTTAGAGGAGAGTATAAATCTTTTAGAGCAGATTCCTCAAGGCTTTTTTTCTATTGAAGGCACTATTGAAAGTTTAATAGCCATAGCCGTTGAATATGGAGATATCGAATGTGCTCAAAAATATTTTGATCGTTTGGAAAATATTTATAACCAAAAAAGAAACGATAGAATTGAATTTGGTTACAAATTCGCTAAAGCCCTAATTTTAAAAACAAGTTCTCGAATCCGAGATAAAGCTAAAGCTGAAGAATTATTTAAAGAACTTATAGAAACTGATACTATATTTTTTGATGATATTATAAAAGCTCATATCCATCTTTGTGACATACTTCTCACGGAATATCGTATAGAGAATAATATTGAGGTACTTAATGAACTTAATTATTATATTTCCAGGCTATTGGATATTGCTGAAAAGCAACATTCATATCTAGTTTTTTGTGAGACGTTCATATTACGAGCCAAATTAGCTATAATCAATTTCAATATGAAAACAGCAAGGCGTTATTTAACTCAAGCTCAAAAAATAGCGGAATCTTATGGTATGAAACGATTAGCAATGAAAATTTCATACGAACATGATGAATTACTTAGAAAAACTAAAATGTGGGAGAATTTAAAAACTTCAGAAGTATCTCTATCTGAACGTTTGGAGCTTGCTGGTTTGAACGAGCAAATGGAAAATATGGTAAAAAAGCGAATGATTGAAATTCCAGAGATATCAAAAGAAGACCCTGTTATGCTATTAATCTTAACGGAGGGTGGTAATCTTTTATTTTCCAAAAAATTTGTAGAAGATTTTTCTTTTGAAGATGACATCTTAGGAGGTTTCCTAACCACCATAAATTATATTATTAGTGAGGTATTTTCTGAAGGGCTTGATAGAGCAGTTTTTGGTCAATATACGCTTCTTATGATGCCCGCTCAACCATTTTTAGCATGTTATATCTTTAAAGGAGACTCGTACTTTGCTCACCATAAGATTAAAAATTTTCTTGATTCCGTACAGAATGATAGTGTTATTTGGCAATCTTTACAGAATTTTTTCCAAAAGAGTAAATCTATTCAATTAGACGATATTCCCTCATTTGAATTATTGATTACAGAAATCTTTGTTGAAAAAAAAAAATAGAAGAATTGTATTATTCAATCACTCCAACTCCCCAAAATTTTATATTAAACTAAAACTAATCTTACATTGAAAAAGAATTATATTTTCATTAAGAAATAGAAATCTAATGAAGAACTCTGAGGAATTTCGATTTAAGGTAGTAGTCATTGGAGATGGAGCAGTAGGCAAAACATCCTTAATTAAGAAATTCACTAAAGGGACATTTGAAACGGATTATGTAAAAACGATAGGGGCTCAGTTTTCAAAATATAACAAAGAAATTAATGGAGATATGATTAGATTAATATTCTGGGATATAGCAGGTCAAGAAGATTTCAATTTTCTGCATCACCTGTTTTATAAAGAGACAAAAGCGGCAATTATAGTATGTAGCCTTGAAGAAAACGATTTAGGAAAAAACAGCTTCAGACATATAGAAAATTGGTATGACCAACTAAATAAGTATTGTAGCGGTATACCTGTTTTATTATTTGCCAATAAAGTTGATTTAGTAAGCAAAAATGAAATTAACAAAGATAAAATTCAAAAAATCGTTAAAAAATATAATTTTTTCGAATATTTCACTACTTCCGCAAAAACTGGAGAAGGTGTAATCGAAGCTTTTAACATTATTATTGAAAAATTATATTTCAAGTATAAGCAATTTTCTACTAATGGATAACTCCGTTTAAATCAAGACTTTATTGGATGATAATAAACTATGATTTTCTAATATTGAGAATAATTATTCTTAATCCAGACATCAGTTTATTATAGGATGCATTCTAATAAGACGTATTATGAAAGCAGTTGTTTACGAAGAATACGGACCAGCGGAAGTTCTCCATCTTAAAGATGTAGAAAAACCCATTCCCAAGGATAACGAAATACTGGTAAAAGTATATGCGTCATCAGTAAGTTACTCGGCAAGGTTAGTTCGAAGTGGAAAACACCCAGATAAAAAATTATATACTCTCGCATTGCGATTAATGTATGGTCTCAAAAAGCCAAAACGACCAATCTTAGGGTATGAGTTTGCAGGAGAAATTGAATCCGTAGGGAAAGTGGTCACACTTTTTAAGAAAGGTGACCAAGTTTTTGGAACTACCACCGGATTGAGGGATGGTGCTTATGCTGAGTATGTATGTCTGCCTGAAGTATGGGAAAAAGGGATGGTAGCAATAAAACCAGCTAATATGTCCTTTGAGGAAGCCGCAGTCTTACCTGTTGGTGGAACTACGGCGTTGAATTACCTAAGAAAAGGAAATATCCAAAGCGGGCAAAAAGTGCTTATCTATGGCGCATCTGGAAGTAACGGTACGTATGCGGTACAGCTTGCCAAGTCCTTTGGGGCGGAAGTTACCGGAGTATGTAGTACCACGAATTTAGAATTGGTGAAATCTCTGGGAGCTGATAAGGTAATTGATTACAAAAAAGAAGATTTTACAAAAAGTGGAGAACTTTACGATCTCGTTTTTGATGCCGTTGGAAAAGCCTCTTCTTCAGACTGCAAAAAAGCACTAACTCAGAACGGGATATATGTGACAGTTTTAAAGGGATCATATCCCGAAAAAGCTGAAGATTTAGTTTTTCTAGGAGAGCTTATTGAGGCGGGAAAGCTAAAACCGGTAATAGATAAAAGATATCCGTTGGAACAGACTGCCGAAGCTCATAGATATGTCGATAAAGGGCACAAAAAAGGAAATGTAGTAATAACTGTGAAACATATTTAGATGACAATAATCGAAGTAAGACAACCATTAGAGGAATACTCATGAAAGCAATTATATGGACAAAATACGGGCCTCCGGATGTTTTCCAGCTCAAAGAGGTAGAAAAACCAACTCCCAAAAACAATGAAGTATTGATAAAAGTATTAGCGGCAACTGTAACAGCAGGGGATTGTGAAGTTCGAAGTTCCAAATTCCCTCTCTGGTTATGGATCATCATGCGATTATATATTGGTCTCAGAAAACCAAAAAGAATAACTATACTAGGGCAGGAACTAGCCGGTAAAATTGAATCAGTAGGCAAAGATGTAACACTATTTAAGAAAGGTGACCAAATTTTTGCATCACCATTTTTTGGTGCTTATGCTGAGTATATGTGTTTGCCTGAAGACGGGGTGCTGGCAAGAAAGCCAGTTAATATGACCTATGAGGAAGCCGCCACCATTCCTACTGGGGGATTTACATCATTGCATTTTCTTAGAATAGGAAATATCCAGAGCGGGCAAAAGGTTTTGATTAATGGTGCAGGTGGAAGTATAGGTACTATTGGTGTACAGCTTGCCAAGTACTTTGGGGCTGAAGTGACTGCTGTAGATAGCACGATGAAATTAGACATGTTGCGCTCTATTGGTGCAGACAAGGTCATAGATTACACTCAAGAAGATTTCACAAGAAGCAATGAGACTTATGATGTTATTTTTGACATTGTAGGCAAGAGTTCATTTTCAAGAAGTCTTAGATCGCTAAACAAAAAAGGATTCTATCTTATAGCTAACCCTACGCTGTCAAAGATGGTTCGAGGGAAATGGACTTCAATGATTAGCAGCAAGAAAGTAATAACTAAGATGGCAAAAGATAATATTGAAGATCTTAACTTTTTTAAAGAGCTTATTGAGGCGGGGAAGCTAAAAACAGTCATAGATAGACGCTATCCGTTGGAACAAATTATCGAGGCTCACAGCTATGTTGACACAGGGCAGAAAACGGGAAATGTAGTAATAACTTTTGGACCATAATATCAAAATCTAACTTCTTGGCACAATTTTAAAAATTAATATCAATCAAAAAAGGAAAGATAGACAAATGAAAGCGATTGTATGTACAAAATTCGGACCCCCCGATGTTCTTCAGTTCAAAGAGGTAGAAAAACCTACTCCTAAGGACAATGAAGTGTTAGTAAAAATTCATGTAGCTTCCGTAAATGCCTCTGATGTGGAGATACTAAGAGGTAGGTACCAACCCCCTTTTTCTCGAAAACCAAGATACGAGATACTCGGATCTGACATAGCGGGACGGATTGAAGCGGTTGGTAGTAATATAGAGCAGTTTCAACCGGGCGATGATATATTCGGGGACACATTCGGTTGTGGTTGGGGCGCTTTTGCGGAGTATGTATGTGTACCTGAAAAAGTATTAACGCTGAAACCGGCGGGTATGACGTTCGAGGACGCAGCGACCTTACCTCAAGCAGCAATCGTTGCCTTGCAGGGTCTTCGCAAGAAAAGACAGATTCAACCAGGACAAAAAGTTTTGATTAATGGTGCGGGCGGCGGTATGGGTACGTTTGCAGTGCAGATTGCCAAATTATTCGGGGCTGAAGTGACTGCTGTGGATAACGCGGAGAAATTGGACATGCTCCGCTCGATTGGTGCAGACCATGTCATTGATTACACTCAAGAAGATTTCTCCAAAAGTGGACAGCGTTATGATCTAATTCTTGATGTAGCGGGACATCATTCGATATTCGATTACAAGCGTGCTTTGAATCCTAAGGGGATTTTAGCCGTGGTTGGAGGTTCTAAGGGGACACTTCTCCAAACTGTGTTCTTAGGACCATTGATTTCAATATTCGGGAGCAAGAAGATGGGTATTCTGGGGTGGAAACCAAACAAAAAAGAAGATTTAGCTTTTCTAATAGAGCTTCTTGAAGCCGGCAAAATAGTTCCTATTATAGATAGACGTTACCCATTAAGTGAAGTTGCTGAAGCACTCCGATATCTTGAAGACGGACACGCCCAAGGAAAATTAGTAATAACTGTGGAACGCAATAACAATACCTAACAAAACATTGCATTTTGAAGAAATCGAGGGTTTTTCTTGCCAATTTTATATTTTATAATTTTAATACTGAATTTACTTTATCCTTAATCATTGAGCTCTTAATGACTAGTATCAAAATTAATCGAAATATTCAATCTCCTTTTGTAAATGTATATCTCGGGAAGAACTTCCAAGAAGGATATTAAATGTTCCAGGTTCCACAACCCAACTATGGGTTGAGTCATCGTAGAAGGAGAAATCGCCAAGTTTCAAATTGAGCTCTACAGTTTTTCTTTCATTTGGCTCTAGTTTCACTTTTTCAAATTGTTTTAATTCTTTTGGAGGGCGATCGGTACTACTTTCAATATCTTGAATATATAATTGGATAATTTCCTCCCCTGGTCGGTTACCTGTATTAACGATATCAACAGACACAGTTACGGTATCGTTTTTGGAAAATCTTTCTTTATCTATTTTAAGATTCTCGTAACTAAAATTTGTATAAGATAACCCGTATCCGAAAGGAAAGAGCGGTTCAATTTGTTCTTTATCAAAATGCCGATATCCAACATAGATTCCTTCATTGTAAAAAACATTTTCTTCAACTCCCGGAAAGGTTCGCTCAGATTTATGTGCAGGAGAATCTGAAAGTTTTTTAGGAAATGTTAAGGGTAATTTTCCCGAAGGGTTCACATCACCAAATAAAACATCTGCAATCGCGTTTCCTACCTCCATACCTCCGTACCACGCTTCAACAACCGAAGGAACGCTATCAATCCATTTATTCATAGATATAGGGCTCCCATTTATGAGAACAACAACGGTATTAGGGTTTTGCTTTACGATTCTCTTAATTAATTCAATTTGTTCTAACGGCAGCTCAAACGATTTCCTGTCTTCGCCTTCAGCATCCATACCATGCTCATGATTGAGTCCAGCGAACAAAATTACTACATCTGCTTTTGATGGAGTTTCTATTATTTCTACTCTATCCCTACATTTTTGTTTTAAACCCTCGAGAGGTGAAATCTCGTATGGAGGAAAATTAGCTGAGCTACCTCCGTCAGAGAATATACCACCTCCTACTAATTTAAAATCTGCATTTGGACCAACGATAGCTAACTTTTTCAGTTCATCAATATTTAACGGCAATAAATCGTTTTTATTTTTCAATAGTACTATTCCATTTTCAGCTATCTTGCGAGCTATTGCTTGATGTTCGGGTGTGTTTCTATTTCCACTAGGGAGCGTGTTTTTATCGTCAAATAATCCAACTAAAAACATAACTCTTAGTAATCTTGTAATATTGTCATTAAGGGTCTCTTCTGAAAATTTGCCTTCCTGAAAGGCGTTTCTCATATTTTGCTTGCTTAACTTTTTTGATGTGGGCATTTCAAGAGACAATCCTGCATTAACGCACCCTTCTGTACTTGTGTAGGCTGTACCATTCCAATCTGAAACTGCAAATCCTCTGAAACCCCAGTTTTCCATCAATCTTTCTCTCAGTAGATTATAATTCTCTGATCCATAGATTCCATTTACTTTATTATAACACGTCATAAAGGACCAAGCATCAGCTTCTTGGACGGTCGCTTTAAAAGCAGGTAAATATATCTCTTGAAGTGCTCGTTCGCTCACTTCTGAATTAACTGTAAACCTATTTGTTTCTTGATTATTACATATAAAATGTTTTACACAAGCAGCGATTTTCTGGCTTTGAATTCCTTTTACTGTAGCAACAGCAAGAATCTTATTTAAATGTGGGTCTTCTGTTTGATACTCAAAAGTCCTTCCATTCATTGGAGTTCTTTGAATATTAATTCCTGGAGCAAGTAGCATATGAGCGCCGAGTTCACGAACTTCTTCTGCTACAGCCTTTCCAAACTCGTAAGATAGTTTAGGATCCCATGTAGCGGCCCTACAAATAGCAGAAGGAAAATAAGTGCTCTTTGTTTTACCCATCCAGTCAGGTCGAACCCCATGAGGTCCATCGTACATCGTAAATGATTTTACACCCAACCTTTTAATAAATTTAGTATGCCACATTAATCTTCCCGAACATAGCTTAAACTTTTCCTCAAGAGTTAATCTGTTTAATAAATCATTAACTCGGACTTCTATCTCTAAACTTTCATCCCTAAACGGAAGTTGGGATAATTCTTCTTCTGAATAAGTTTTATTCACTTTATTTAACCATTTTCTACTTTTGATTAATTTAATGAAAATAAAAGAAAAAATATATTTTTCAATATTTTATTCTAGTATCAAAATCCTCTAATTGTTGCTTATTCTAGTAATAATCTTACATAATTGAAACTTATTGTTTCTTGAATTTTGCTAAAAAATAAAGGAATAAATGACTAGCATCATTGCGTCATTTCAAATAAAAAAAAATAACTCTTTTTTTAGTTTAAAATTCTTACATTCTTAAGATGGATAGAATTCGATAATGGATTGTTGGTAATGATTAAGGTTTCTAAGCTTGGAAGGTTAGCTAAATTGTCTATTTTTCGGATTTGATTATTTGATAAATCCAGGTGCTTAAGGCTCTTTAATCTCTCTAAACCTTCAATATTTGTTATTAGATTATTGCTCAAATCTAAAGTTTGCAAGTTTTCTAAATTTTCCAGATTTTCAACTTTTCGAATTTTGTTATTACTTAGTAATAGTTCCTTTAATTTTTTTTGATGATCTAGGTGCTCAATTTTAGAAATTTGATTACCACCTAACTCTAATTCTTCTAAATTAATAAGAGCATCTAATCCATTAATTTCTTGTAGCAAATTAGATTCTAAATGAAGTTTTTTTAATTTAACAAGACGATTCAACTTTTCAATATTAGTTATATTGTTCATCTCTAAATAGAGGCCTTGTAGATTGGAATATTTTTGTAAGTTTTTTATTTCGCTTATGCGATTAATGTCCAATTGATTTAAATAGAGATTGTTGTTATTTATGAATATTTTCTGCTTATTTATCTTGATATATTCCATAGAAGATAGTTAGAAACTCCCCCTTTTTAGTAAATCGAATAAAAATTATAACTAAAACGATTTGTCAATTTATAATTAAGAAGTAACATATAAAAAATTAGGTGTCTCCTTCTCTAAGATGGAGTAATCAAATTTTTCGGCATAATAGTTCACCTTTTCCAACAGGAA
>Ga0255055_10002078_pt1 | contig 14249 bp, 15 predicted proteins | sample JV7_2_27_MG_FD_188633 | JGI IMG/M metagenome (GOLD analysis project Ga0255055, IMG submission 188633) | Seawater microbial communities from Jervis Inlet, British Columbia, Canada - JV7_2_27 | ecosystem: Environmental > Aquatic > Marine > Inlet | place: Canada: British Columbia | collected...
CTTCATTTCGCGAAGCGTTTCGCAACAGCCTCCTGTGGCCGGCTACCGACGTGGTGCTATACAGCCGGCCCTGGGGATTTAGCCTGGATGACATCCGGATAACAGTCCACCTTTGGCATGGAGAAATGGACAAAGTTGTGCCGCTGGCCATGGGACACTATCTGGCGAATACGATCCCCGATTGCCAAGCCACCTTTTATCCGGATGAGGGCCATTTTTCTATTATTCTGAATCGCCTCCACGAAATATGGCAGATCTTGAAGATCTAAAATACCTTCAGAGGCTCAAGAAATAATTGACCTTTTTATTACTAAAATTTGATTATTTCACTTCCGGCCAGTAAAAATGCCCCGGTGCCGTACTCCATGCTGTCTGTCTTGTTGACGAGTCTCGCACCGTCACCGGGGAGCTGCACCCAACCCAGCCTGCCGGTGTCATCGACGCATTCCATAAGCCCCTGCCATGCTTTTTCAACGACAGGAAAATAGGTTTCCCGGTCAAGGATTCCGTTGTTGATACCCCAAGCAAATGCATAGCAAAACAGTGCACTGCCGCTGGTCTCGCAGGCAGGAAAATTATCAGGATCCAGAAGACTGGCTCGCCAGAGGCCGTCTATGTGCTGAAGTTTAGAAACAGCTTCTGCCATTTCTTTAAAAAGCTGTATAAATTCTTGGCGGGCATGATAATCGTTGGGCATAAACTGCAACACCCGCACAATGCCTGCCATGACCCAGCCGTTGCCGCGCGACCAAAAGATCTTTTGTCCATTTTTTTCCCGCGGACCTGCCCCATCCGGCTGGATGATATAATTCTGATCCCGGAAAAATAAGGCGCATTCCCTATCATAGAGCAATTCGGCAGTACCCCACCATAAAATATTCATGAAATCAAGATACCGTCGATCTTGGGTTGCGGCACTGAGCCTGGCCAGCACCGGCGGTGCCATAAAGAGCGCATCACACCAATACCACTCGTCCCTGCCCTGCCTCGGTTCGGCAATCATGCGGTCGAAGGTTTTTTGTATCGCCTGGATCATTTTTTTATCTTTGTAAATAAAATACAATTCCGTATAAGTCTGGCCGGCACAATGGTCATCGGCCAGCCGGGGATGGGGCCCTGGTATCCAAGCATTTTCCTCAGCCCATTTCGAGGCCGCCTTTAGATATTGCTGATCGTTTGTCGATTTCCAGAATGCCATGACACCGATAAAAAATACACTGCGGATCCAACCATTGTTCAGAATCTTTTCGCGCCTACCGCTGAGCCGGGTAAATGAATCCTGCAGGTTTTGCACCTGCCAGTCACAAACCTTTCGGAGGATAGAAATGGCATCCTTAGCTGAAAAATCCATGGATTCCTTATCAGTAGGAAGAAATTGAGGAATATTAGATCGCGTGGACTGATGCAACATCCTTTTCTTACTCAGATGTTGATCAGCTTAAAATTTCGTGAACGGCCCCGGCAACTTGTTGAAGATCATCCTCGGTCATTCCAATCCAAAATGGCAACCGTACCAGACGCTCGCTTATTTTCTCAGTATAAAACTGGTCTCCGTGCGTACGTCCGTATTTTAACCCGGCCGGTGATGAATGAAGGGGCACATAATGAAATACAGCATGAATATCAGATCTTTTTAACTTCTCAATCAGCATATTGCGAATCCGCAAATCCGGCAGAAGCAGATAATACATATGGGCATTATGCAGGTCGTCGGTGGGGATTATGGGACGACGCACGGTGCCCTGTTTTTCTAATCCGGCAAATGCCCGGTGATACCAATTCCAGATTCTCATCCTTTGCCGGTTAATCGACTCCGCATTTTGCATTTGGGCCCATAGAAACGCTGCAATAATATCACTGGGTAGATAAGAGGAGCCAATATCAACCCAGCTGTATTTATCGACCTCACCCCGGAAAAATTTGCTGCGGTTCGTGCCTTTCTCCCATATTATTTCGGCTCGCTCGATGAAGCCGGGCTCATTGATGAGAAGTGCTCCCCCTTCGCCGCTGATCAGGTTTTTGGTTTCGTGAAAACTCAAACAGGCCAGATGTCCAATACTTCCCGGCGAACGTCCTCTGAATTTAGACATGATGGCCTGGGCGGCATCTTCAATAACACATAAATTGTGTTTCTTGGCGATGTCCATAATGACATCCATTTCACAGGCGACGCCGGCATAATGAACCGGCACCACGGCTTTGGTCCTGTCGGTTATAGCTGCTTCTATCTTGGTTTCATCAATATTCAACGTATCCGCTCGAATATCAACAAATACCGGGACGCCGCCTCTCAACACAAATGCATTCGCTGTTGAGACAAATGTAAAAGAGGGCATGATCACCTCATCTCCGGACTTTATATCGGCCAGGATCGCTGCAATCTCCAATGCGGCTGTACAGGAGTGAGTCAACAACGCCTTCCGACAACCGACGCGTTCTTCAAGCCAGGCCTGACATTTCTTAGTGAATTGGCCATCCCCTGAAAGATGAAGGCTTGAATGCGCTTCACTGATATAAGCCAATTCATTTCCCGAGAGATAAGGTTTGTTAAAGGGTATTGTCATGCGGTGCACTCCATGATGATATGCGTATAGGGTATCCGTATGAAATCATGATGAATACTGACTTGAACATCCTTAAATAATTTTGAAGCCAGATGCAGATACTCATCTTTTGTCCTCACATACTTACCACGATCTTTGGACAAAATAAATCTTGTTATCCGTGACTGCTCTTTAACAAAACACCCATCCAGTGTAATCAGCCTGCCGCCGGATTTAAGCGCGGTTCTGGCGACCTCAAAAAGCGCTGTGGCATCATCATCATTTAAATGATGCACCACCCCGGTTGCCAAGGCGATGTCGAAATCAGATAATGAATATTCTCTGATCATCTCTCTGTCAATTTGGGCCGTCAGAAAAATACCCTGGTTTGCAAAACGTTTCTTCGCATGCTCGATATAGGCTTGATTCATATCTAGGCCGACATACGCAACGCGTGGCAAGTGCAACAGAATATCAGCAGTACCGCAACCAATATCTAAAATTTTGTCGCTCTCTTTGGGCCGAATATATTTTGCCACATATATCGAACGCGTGTCGCGGGCGATTATTTTTGAAAATAAATTATATATTATCGGGAAATTTAAGATTGTGCGCATGCTTGGCGAAAATCTTGTCTCAATTTATTTAAACGCTTTTCGGGCAATCAGGAGCAAGGAGCCCCCAACCGAAAATGACAGACCCAATTTTATAATTAAGCGTTCAAAATCAAGAATTCTTTTAAATAGTGTATTCATGGAATGATTTATCTTTACCTCAGACATAGGGTCATATGCCCCAGCAGAATGCCTGTTTTTAAAACGTGATATCAGCATTAATGGGAATAGCAATGATACAAAAGAAGTCATCCTAACTACAAGAAACCCCGCATTCTCAACTTTGGCCCTCAACTCCTTTGCCGTATACCTCCGGGCATGGTGGCCGTAATCGTCTGCCTGGCTCCAGAGAAAAGGGTGTTGCGGAACTGTTAAAATAATCCCGCCGCGTTGACGAACCGCTTGATACATTTGTATGAGGACCTCCTGATCCTCTTCGATATGCTCCAGAATATCAAAGGCTCCGATCACATCGAACTCCTCTTCATATGGAATATTACGCGCATCCATCTGGGAAAAAAAGGCTTGCGGAATGCGTTTGTGAGCGTATGCCAACCCTTCGACGAACATATCACAACCATATAAAACAAGCTCTGGGAATTCATGTCGAATACCGGACAAAACAAAACCGGTCCCGCACCCGATTTCCAGAAAATTGCAGGCTCCTGGGAAATTGCTTTTCAAAGCCCAACTCAAAAGCCGATTGCGGGATTCAAACCAAAAATTCCCCTTTTCTATCTCTGTCAGATCATCAAAAAAGCGGGCTTCAAACCCGCCATAGCTATCGATAAGCTGCGGTGCAAAAAAGGGGTATTTATCACGCATTTCAGGCAGATAGCCACACTTGGAACATTGCCAGGTTTCCGCCTCAAATCGGTATCCACAGCTGATACAAATTTTCATTTTTGACTTCCAACAATAACTCCTGCGACAATCATAATAACACCTATTATCTTATATGGCGTCAGAGGTTCATTGAAAAAAACATTGCTCATCAACAGTACCAGCACAAAAGAAAGGCTGACAAACGGATATGCATAACTCAGTTCAAATTTGGTCATGGCAGTCATCCAGGCCAGCCCCCCAATAAAGGCACCAATGATAGCGGACAATACCCAAGGATCAAATAGCATTGAAATCAGAAAAATAAATTTTTCTAAAACTCCGGATGTTACCTCGGCATTATTGCTTATTCGCCATTTAATTATTAGCTGTGCATATGTTGTTAATAAAACTGCACCAAAGATAAACAAATGATTCAATTTTTTTACCTCTATCATAATTTTTAACTTGCGATTGCTAAACCAATACCATTTTCGCCATAATTATTACCGTTATATAACATATAGGTGTTTCCTTGATGTTCAAATACGTAAGGGTAGCAGATCATCTCTGCATCCCAACCACTTGGAGAAACATCTATTCCGGCAAGATGGTCTATGCGAGTCCAGCTAATACCATTATTTGATTCAGCACATCCGATACGATACAATCTATTACCGCCCCTAAAGGAGTAATACATCAAATATTTTCCATCAATTCTTACGATAACAGGTCTGGCAAAGGCGTATTCGTCTTTTTGATATTCTAAGCATAACTTATTAGAAGTTTTCCAAGCGACACCGTCGTTTGATTCGGCATGTTTGATTGTATAATAGTGTATAGGCTTTGAGTCAGTTTTTTCCGGTACCCATTTTGTGCACGACACATACCACATTTTAAAGGTGCTATTCTCGATAATGACAAATGGAGCTCCGGTGATATAGGGATCATTTTGATTTCGCCCTAAAACAGGAGCTTGAGAATACTTTTTATATGTGTTGGTGTCACCTTCCGATATAGCCAAACCAATGTGGAAAGAAAAGGGAACGGTAACCGCTTTTGACCAACCGGTATAGTACATGTATTTTTTATCATCATATCTAACGACAGAGGATGGCATCACACCGCAATCATCAAAAGCACCCAAGGAACCTAAATCAATTGTCGGTTTCTGTGAAATTTGAAGAATTTTGAAAGGTTTTTTAATATTGATATCAAAAAATCCGCCCCTGGCTCTATTAAAAGAATCTCTAGCTGCAAAATGAACTCTAAAAATATCATTGCCAATTTTTTCCGGTAAAGGATTTTGTACATGTGTTTTCATCCAGTCATTTGGATTATTTTGACCGGGCTTGAAAATGCAACCCATTTTATCCCAGATAAACATTTCTTTTACACTTATTTTGTTTGCCTCAAAACGGCCATAAATTTATCACTTGAAAATTTAGCTTTTGGTGTTCCTTCAACAACGTAAACACCTTTAGGGGCCGTGTTGTGGTTTATTAATGCATTAGCTCCAATAAAACATTCTTTTTCAACGGTAATATTATGAGTAATAGTGGCATTCACCCCGATAATGCAAAATGGTTTAATAATAACATTTCCGGCAACACATACGTGCGATGAAATCCAGCAGTGATCCATTATCTGGCTGGAATCTCCGATTTGATTTCCCGACCACATAACGACGTTGTTGCCGATCTTGACGTCCAGATTAATAGATTGGTTTTCTAAAATAAAACAATTTTCACCTACTTGAATTTCTTCTATTTGAGGTATTTTCGAATTTACATAGCTGATGAATTCATATCCCTTATTTTTGGCCTCTTTATATTTGCTGTATCTTATTTTATTCATATTTTCCCACCCTAAAGGCACAAACATTTTAAAATCCTGGGGTGACCACTCTTTTGTAATTGTTTCAAATTCAACTACAGGTAATTGGTTAAACTTACGAGTTTTTAAGAATTCCTTATCAACAGTGAACCCACAGATATCATGAGGACTATCAGAAGTAATGTACCGGAATGCAACATCAGCGCCTCTGCCGATTCCGAAAATAACAACGTCGGCCATTTTTCAATTCCCTTGCTGGTTTAAATATTTTTCGGCGAGCTTTCTCCGGTCAATTTTACCGTTTGAATTTTTGGGTATTTTTTTTTCAAAATAAAAAATTGTTGGCATCATATAGTCGGGTAAAATATTCTTAAGATCATTTAATATATCTTTTTTGGCTTTTTCATAATTTAAGCTCATTACAGCAATTATTTGGCTAAACCCTCTTTTTTGGCTGTGGATCAAAGCAACTTCAGCAATATAGCTCAGAGAATGACAAGCGTTTTCAATTTCTTCCAGTTCGATTCTATAGCCCATATGTTTGATTTGATGATCTTTCCTTCCTTTTATATAGATCTTTTTATCATCCGTGTCATACCTTACAAGATCACCTGTTTTGTAAATTATTTCCTTATAATTATGATTAAATGGATTCTGAATAAAAGATTCTTTTGTTCGTTCATGATCATTATAATATCCTTTTCCTACATTAGGACCCATTAAGCATAGCTCGCCCACTTCACCATTTTCCACCAAATTATGATTATCATCAATTATAAGATAAGAGAAATTACCAGCCATCTGACCCAGTGGAGGAAAACCGCTTATATCGTTAAAATCATCGTTGGTTAATCTGTAACTGGAACACATACACGTGCATTCTGTCGGTCCATATACGTTGTAAAATTCACATCTGTTTGAATACTGGTCGAATAATTCTTTTAGTTTTGCCTTCGGGTAGCCTTCACCTCCAAAAATAATTTTTTTTATGGATTCCAGGTTGTCATTGCGAAGTGCTTTCATTGTCTGCAAAAAAATCAGAAGCGACGGCACTGAAAACCATGATGTACATTTTAGTTCATCAATTTTTCGGATGAGTAATTGTGGATCAGTCGCCGTGCCGTGGGTAAAAGGTACAAGACTGGCACCGGAAAATATGGATCCATAAAAGTCGAAAACGGCATTATCGAAATACAGCGGATTGACGTTAGTGAGAATATCTTCAGAGTTAATCTTAAAAGCTACTGTGCACCACTTTATAAAATTAATTACATTAACGTGAGTCATTAAGGCCCCCTTCGGGATCCCCGTTGACCCGGATGTATACATTATATACGACGGGTTTTCGCCCGTTATCAGGAAAGTTTGATCCAGATTGCCATCGGGAAAATTTTTACCTAATTTATTCGGCTCAATTTGATTATCAATAATTAATTTAGCATCCAAGCTGCCGGCAATAATGCTCAACTTTTCTTTTAAGCTGGTGCTTATAATCAGAGCTTTGGGAAGGCAGGTACCAAATATTTTTTTTAGGCGTTCAACAGGACTTTTAGGGTCAAAAATTGTGTATATAGCACCGATTTTTAATGCCGCAATCATCGAAATGAATGTCTGTAATCGCTTTTCGCCTGAAATGGCAATAACATCGCATTTCTTTATTCCGATATCCAGAAAATATCTTGCCAGTTGATTGGAGAATGAATTTAATTCGTTGTAAGATACTTGACTGTTATCTTCAAAAATAATCGCGATTTTTTCTGAATGATTGTTAACAATATTTTGGAAAAATATCCCAAGATTATATGCATACATGCTATCTATCCCCAGTTAGCAAAAACAAAAAGTATTCACCCCATAAGCGCATATGATTCATAGAGTATCAAGATATGATAAAACCATGCGGCAGGCTAAAATTGAAGTTAAATCTATATTATTAATCCACCGTCAATTTCAAAAACTTTTCCAGTTATGAAGTCATTTTCTATAACCAAAAGAATTGCATTTGCGATCTCACCTGGCGTACCCAACCTTCGCAGGGGAACCTTTTTTATAATTTCTTTTAAAACATTTTCCTTCATAGATTTTTTGGTCGATTCAGTATCAGTAAAGCCGGGAGATACGCTAACAATACGAATACCTAAATATCCTAATTCTTTTGACCAGGCAGACGTAAGCGCATTTATGCCGGCCTTTGCGGCCGAGTATGCGCCCTGACCGGGATTTCCGGCAGCGCTAACGGAACTAATATTAATGATAATGCCTTTGGTTCTTTCCATGACCATTTTCTCAACCACATTTAGCGTAACGTAAAAAACTGAACTTAAATTGGTATTAATTGTACGGTTCCATTCTTTAATATCATGTTTTTTTATGCCATCAGTTCCTACACTAATGAGAGGTTGGTTATATATGATTCCGGCATTATTAACTAGGATATCAATTTTTTTAAAATCTTTATAAAAAGATTCAACGTTCACTTCAACTTGTTTGGGATCTGAAACATCACAAGAAAAACAAGAAATTTTTTTATGCTTTTGATGTAGCTTCTCTAAATGCTTGGCATCTTTATCAAACACCCCCACCCGGCAACCTTTTTCGATGAGTTTCTCAACGATATCTAGACCAATTCCTTTAGCGCCACCGGTTACTATGGCAGTTTTTCCATTAATTTCCATTTTAATTTGCTACCTCTTTACATTTCAATACGGCTCTAATTTCTTTTAATGACACCATCTTTTTTATTTCATCAAAAGTGAGCTCTATTTGAAACTTTTCTTCAATTACAGATATTAATTCCATGTGTTTCAATGAATTCCATTCATCGGTTTCTTCCATTTTTATATCTCCTTCGAAGCTATTAATATCAACATCAAAAATTTCATTGAAAATATTAAATAATTTCTTTTCCACTAATAATTCTCCTGGTGATTTAATTTAAACAAGATATAGGTGAAAGATATGAAATGTTATATTCATGGTATTCAATTAATTGTGACTTGCGGAGTTTAAAAATAATCATTACTACCTATGCTAATTATTTAATGAATGATTTGATCATGTTTAACTGGAAAAAACTGATTCCCTTTAAAATAATTTTGAAATAAATATTATTCATTTGACCTTTTTAATATAAAGAATTTTGGCTTTTTCGTTGCCAATTACCGCGTGGTCCGGAAACTTCCCTTGAATTACGGAGTTAGTTCCGCTGACATTATTTTTACCGAGTCGCGTCCCGGGTAAGATAGATGTTCCGGCGCCTACCCAAGAGCCTTGGCCGATGTAAACCTTTATTCCTTTTTTGTTTGGTTGTTGCATAATCGGAACTTCTGGATGAGAAAATGAGTGTTGATTATCACCAATAAATACTCTTTCAGATATTGTCGTATTTCGACCTATTTCAATTCGATTGGTACACGATATAAACAAATTTCTTCCAATTTGGACTTCATCATTAATAATTACTTTGGACTCATACTTATAGTCTTTGGGGTCAAAATCACTTTTATATTTATCATCAATAAAATCATATAATTTTGTTAAATCTTCATAAGCATGTATATAAGCAAATTCTCTAATACTGACATTATTTCCAATATAAACATTATGCGGGTTTAAAATCCTAAATGGAGGTCTTATTTTCGCTCCGGCACCAAACTGACCAAACATTTTCTTTTCTTTTGCCGTTAATTCACTATCTTTTTCAATTAAAATCTCCATGATATTGCCCATTCAGACATTTAAAATAAACCATTTGAAAGGTTTTTAAGAAATTAGACTATTTGTTTCCTTACAAGAATTGTAAATTCGAATAAGGGATAATCATGAATTATTGAAACATACTTTGAGCAATTTGATTTACAAAAATCGAAAAGTAGTAAAGGATCGGCATAATATAATTTTCTTTTCATAAATTCTCGATCTGAATATTTGGTAAGCACATTAAATGCGAACCCTTTAATCGCTATTCTATCAAACTTCCTAATCGTATCAAAAATGTATTGCAGCCAGCCTTTATTCTCGCTATCCAATTTGACATTAAAAATTCCACTGGCAATCAAATAATCAGATGATTCTAAATTCGAGTCATCGTTAATCCATTTTATCCGGGGATTTGAAAATAATTTTTTCCCTGTATCGATCATCTTGGTAGATAAATCATACCCAATGTATGAAAATTGATTATTACGACTCGCTAAATATTCATAAAGGGCACCATAACCACAACCATAATCGATTATAGAAAAGGATTGGATTTTGGGGTCTATAACTTTAGTAAGCTGCTCAAATCTTATTTCTTGAGATTCTTCCGAATTCCAATCCACGCCTTTGGGGGTGTGACCAAATTTACTCAATTTTTTTTCATAATAGTCACGAACCTTTTTTAAGATTATTCTATTTTCTTTTTTATCCATTACAAGAGTAGCATAAGCGGATACACATTTAGCCTGTAGAGATATGAGTGTTTCCTAAAAGTTTATTTTTTTTTCGATTAAATACAGAGGGCGGCTCTTTGTTTGTTCAAATAGCTTTCCGATATAAATACCAATTATTCCCAGGTTAATAAGGATCAATGAGGCAAAGAAAATCACCAAAGTGGCGATACTTGCCCACCCGGGTTGAAATCCACTTTCAATTGATTTTATAACAATATAGGCAATAAAAATAATAGATATTAATGCAAAGAAAAATCCTAAATAAATTGACAACCGCAGAAGTTTGCTAGTTTGTGATATTATGCCGTTAGTCGCATGAGAAATCAGTTTAAAAACCGTATAGGAAGATTTGCCCTGGTGTCTTTTGTCATGCATGACCTTTAAATACGTATTTGAATAGCCTAACCATTGCAATACAGTTAAATACGGTCGATAGTAATCATTAATTTTGCTGTATGAATCGACAACCTTTCTGGTAATCAGTGAGTAAGCGCCTATTTTGCCATGACTGTGCAAACTTTTATTGCCAATTAGTTTATTAAATACTTTATTAAACCAAAATGCGGATAAATTTCTAAGATTATTATGTTCACGATAATTTTTTACTGTAAAAACAATTTCAAAACCTTCTTTGGCCTTATTTAACAGGTCAATTATGTATCTGGGGTTGTCTTGCAGGTCGCAATCCATAACCACAACATAGTCACCATTTGATTCATTTAACCCAGCGGCTATTGCATAGTGTTGACCAAAGTTTCTGCTTAATTTAATCCCTTTTATTCTTTTATCATTTTTACAATTCTTTTCAATTACCGGCCATGAATTATCCGGGCTACCATCTTCAATTAAAATTATTTCGAAGTTTTCTGTAATCTGGGAAACTTCATTTTTGACCCTTTGCACCAATTCATCCACTATGAATTCTGCTTTATAAACAGGTGATACGATTGACAAATAAGGTATTGATTCCATAATAATTCGTCAAAACCTATTTTCTGGCCTCGAAACTTTTCAAATAGTTTTTCGCGTTTTCACCTTCATTAAAAATAAGATCAATAATGCCGACAGCATGGTCAAACGGGGGATAGAGTTGATTATATTCCGGATATCCCGAATAATCCATATATTTTAGCTTGATACCGTTATTCTTGAAAAGCGCTTCGTCAATGTATCCTTTGGCGGCAGGCCCCGAGAGATATTCTGATGCGCCTGCTTGTTTACACAAATCAATAAGTGCCTCATTTCTGCCATCTGACAGCTCATAATCCATTGACCAGGATATCTTCGTTTCTATGCCCAGTATCTCACAAATTGATGCAATAAACCGATAGTTAATTCGGCTCAGATATTTCTCGTGGCATCCCAGATATAGTTCCTCAAATTGTTCTTTATAGCTGTTGAAGTATTTAGCCCTGGTATAATTATGTACGATACTTTTCCAGTGCTTACGATTCCATCCCATATCACTAATACGGGTATCTTTAATTTTCTGATAATATTGCCCCTTGACCTCCACAGGTATTGTAAGCCAGATGGGTCCATTATATGTTTTAATTCTGTTTCTATTTCTCCAATCTCTGCGGGTATATTGAACAGTATCATATAAAATGAATTCATCTACCCTATTCATGAGGTCAAAGTACCCTTTCCAGGGGATATAATTTGACTGCACTATCCCAACTTTTTTATTCACGTTAAGTCACACCCAATTAAAAGTTTTTCTGAGCGCCAGAAACAGGTTTAAACCTCACTCTGAGTGCTTTTCCGTGCTTACAAGAAACAATTTCTTTTATTGCAAAATACTTCTCTAGCCTTTTCATAGCTTGTTCAAGATATTCATTTTCCACATAGACAACTTTAACAGTCGATAGTGCTTCGGCCCAACCCTCCCAATCCAAACTCGTTGGATTCCAGTTCTGATATATCTTTTTAATTCGTTCTTCAACGCTGAAATCACTCCAAGGATAGAGAAAAAGGTTAAGGTATAGGTAAAGATGAAGATCCTCCTCATAAGTGTATCCTGGCTCTTCCCTGTTGCCAAATGGAGGATACGAAACATTATCTCGTCCCGTCAAATAGGCACTCAACAGGTAGCGCTCGCTTAACGCCTCGATGCTTATCGGTGAAATGCCCATCGCCATAAAGGGCAACCCTTTAAGGTTTACCATTGTGTGGTAATTCAGCACAGGATCTAAGGTCATAAAGCCTTCACCCGGCTTCAGGATTTTTTCCAGGCAATCGATTCTCTCGAGTATTCCAAGCTGTGCCTCGGAAAGCTGGCTTGTGGCATCAGAGCTCCAACGAGAGTAGCCGACATCAACAGTGGTGCGTGCCAAAATCAGTATCGGTAGAATGATGGCTGAAATGTAGACCAACTTTCTACCGATTTTAAATTTCCCTAGCCGGGAACGCGCTAAATCGAAACCAGCCAGAATGCACCAAAGGCTGGCCGGAATTCCCAGAGAAAGACGCCAAAAATGATCAACAGCCTGCATAGAACCCACCAGCACGCGCATATGCAAAACAATCGCGTATGCAATAGCCAGAACCACCCAGGTTCTCATCATAACCGATTTAATTTCCGACGGTTTGCGCAGAACAAAGTACGCAACTCCGATGATAAATGGGATTTGAAAACGCAAAAACCAGTGGTAGTCCTGAAAAGGAGACCGTCCAGGGGTATAATCTATCCGCTCTATGAAAAGAAGAGACGCTGTGTTTGCAATGAATACTAAATTATTTATAACAGCCGGCACGGCCAAAACAACGCCCACGCCCATAGCTCCGGCAAGATATAAAGCTTCGCGTTTACGTTTTAAGGCAAACGAGAGCGCCATATGCCCTGCAATCATTGCGAATGCAAAAACATAATGGAAAAAATAAAGATAAGTAAGAAGTCCGGCTGCCCCACCAGCCAACATAGATTTCCTCCAGCTTGGAGCAGCCACAAACCGCCAGTAAGCAACTAGAAACAGTATATATGGCAGATACGTAAAGAGACCACATTCAAGTTCCACCAGCGAGAAATGATAGCCTGCAATAAAGGCCCTTGGGATTACCCTATCTAACCGTTCAAATTCCTGACCACCAAACCACAGCAGGTTCAACAGGAGGAAAGTTCCCAAGATGGATGCGGCCTGAGAAAACTCAAATGGACCGGCCCTGAAAATGCTATAAATGAGAATGATCATCAAAGAAAAATTGAAAAGCCCCCATATGAACATAGCAATAAAATAATTTCCAAAGAGATGGATTAAGCCTCCCCCCAAAAGCGCCAGTAGGCTCCCCAGCCCCCAACCTTTATAGTCCGGATTATAGCTGTTCCAGGCGTCCGAAAAAAATTTACCATATGCCACCCTGTTCAAGCCCGGGATGACAACGAGGTCGTCCCAATCAATATTATGGAAATCATCCTGGTTCTCTATAACAGAAATCATCCGGTGACCAAGAGGTTCAGAGACCCAATAAGCCTTAAAAAAATAGGAACAAATACTCAGGGTCATAGCAACGATGAACAAGGGCGTTGTCCATTTTGGCAATTTTGACGGACGGGTCATACTTTCGCTTCTCGATTCTTGAGCCAAAAAAATGGGTTTCTACCTAGATCTTGCATGAAACAGCATTTTTCAATTGAAAAACCATCTGGGTTTCCTGTTATAAAGGGGTTTAGCAAACGCCAACCCAAAAAACAGGAGGTACCCAGATGGTAAAACAACGAAAAAAGAATACCAAGAAAAAGCGTAACGGTAAAGGTTTTAAAGAAAATGGCGCAGAGGCCAGAAAAATCAATGCTTCAACGGTATATGAGACCTGCACTGAGCAGCTAAGTCCATTTGGCGGGCTTTTGGCGCTGATAAAATTTTTTAATTTGGTCAGATTTAAAGATGTTTTTGACTCCACGTATTTAAAGCCTCGCCGAGACCCTAAGCTGGGCCACCACTTGATGGTCGTGGGCATATTGATGCTACTGTTTATCAGCTTTAATCGGCTTTGGCATTTTA
>Ga0255055_10002079_pt1 | contig 14239 bp, 19 predicted proteins | sample JV7_2_27_MG_FD_188633 | JGI IMG/M metagenome (GOLD analysis project Ga0255055, IMG submission 188633) | Seawater microbial communities from Jervis Inlet, British Columbia, Canada - JV7_2_27 | ecosystem: Environmental > Aquatic > Marine > Inlet | place: Canada: British Columbia | collected...
GAAATTAAGAACTATTACGGTTTACGTTATGGAGAATGAAGAAGTAAAGTTTCATATTAAGATATTATCCAAAGATGTAAAACCATATTGGTATTCATTAGGTCAGTTGAAACTTATGAAGATAGTAAAAGAATATAAGAAAGATAAAGAGATTGGGAACGATAGACATAATCCCATTGTCATTGGTCTACAAAATCCACAGTATAGTAGGATATATGAACAAATACAAGGTCTTCATGGTATATATCCTGCCATAGCTGGAAATATCGTAGAATTTGATGAATTGTTTTATAATGTGTATATTAGAGTTAAGTTAATTCAAAGAAAGTTAAATTATGGTAGGAACTAAAATAGTGTTTGCAATTATAGGTATAGCTGGAATTGCTATGTTTATTGTTAATTATAAGAAGACAAAGAATGTTTTACTGTATGGTGTAGCTCTTGCTCTCTTCGTTGGAGGATTTGGCGGAGGTGCTAGATTATTCATGTATGATACTAGGGTACTGGATATTATAATTGTAGTAATCTTCATTGCGATTGTCGGAATGTGGGTTGTACTCTTATGGGTTCTACCTCTTATTAAGAAAATAAATAAAAAGAAAGAGGAGAATGAGAGAAGAGAAGCGGCTGACACCGAACCTTTTGGATTCGTAAGAAATACTCGTAGAGAAAGAGATGCAATTCCAAAAGGTTCGGTAGTTAGACATAAAGATACTTGCTTCGTAGAAGAGACTGGACGTTTATATAGTTACAATGAGAATACAAAGAAATGGGAGATACTACTGGATTGGATGTAGATAAGAAGGAAGAGAAAGTTTGTCCAAGATGTAATACGGTGTACATAACAAAGCATACTTGTCCTCATAGACTTCCTCGTAAACCTTTAGAAATGAGTATTAAAGCGTATGAGAGTCGTATAATACGTTTAGATAATACATTTTATACAATCCCTCTATATGTATTTAATGCTGTTAAAAGAATTATAGATACTTATGAAGACGGACAACTCATAGAGAAACAGAGTCATTGGGAATCTAAGACAGAAATGAGAGGAGATGAAGAGGGTATTCATATAGAAGATAAAACTGAATATACAGGAGATGAACCGGTAGATAGAAGTTGGGAAGCAACTGGTCAAGGTAGTAAATGGAGTAAATCTAAAGATGATGAATAGTGTAGAGAGAGTAATACATGATTTGCATTCAAATGGTAGTTCTTTCAAGGAAAGAACACTTGCAGTAATGGAAAAATCTAAAGATAGATATATATTCTCTACCAATAGTGTAGATAGTACGTCTAGATCACCAAAGACAATATTTATCAATACAATAGAACTGGAAGAGTACAGAGAACTACCACAAGGAATCTGGGAATTTCTTGAGGATAATACTATAATAGAAAATCTAAGATATGGAGAGTCTAACTACTTTGCCATTTGGTATCGTAAGTGTATAGAAGATAAGTTTTATCTTGATGTAAGACATATGATAAGTCATTATAATCGTAGGATATTAAGTGAACCTCATAAAAGACCAACAGATGCTAGTGATCGACATAGACTTAGTTTTGAAGGTATTAGAGTTAGTCCTCCTAGGCATAGTAGAGTTTCAGAAGAAGATGTTCTCAGAAAGAAATTTGAGTGGTTACAAACTAAACTTGATCTTGAAGGTCTTAAAGAACTTAACGAATGGTATGAAGAACTTAGATATAGAGAGGAAGTATAAAAGATTGTTTGAAACAATACTTTCAGTTCAAAAGAATAAAGAAAGAAGAAGTTGTAGGTTTGATGATCTATATATTAATATAGAGTCATTAGAGAAAGAACAACCTAATCTTATTCTATTAAGATTTCGTGAAGGACTTGTACCTAAAGAGGGATCAGCAATTACCTTTATTGAACTTAATGATAGTACAAAGAAGTTTATAATAGAGCAACTAGAACGTAAACTGAATGATAATGCACAAAATATTAAAAAGAGATGGCGTTGAGATAAATGTAAGACCAATTACTACTGAACAGAAAGATAAGTGGTTAAAGGATCGTACTAGGAAGATAGAAGGTTGGTGCAACTCTCGAATCTGTGAAACGTGGAATGAAATACAGGCAATAGAGATAGTAAATGCTTTACAAAAAGAACATGAGGAAATTAACAATAGCGTTTGATTTTGATAACGTCATCCATAAATACCGAAAAGGATGGAGCGATGGTACTATTTATGATGATCTTAATAACGAAGCAGTAGGATTGATGCTCGAATTAAATAAGCAGAATCATCCTGTGTTCATCTTGAGTACCAGAGATGCAAAGCAGATTGTAGATTATATGAATGGAATTTTCAAGGTTGTAAAATTTGAAGAGTTTACCGATAAGTTCTGGAATAAGACCAATATAATTGGAGTTTGTAATCACAAAGCCGTATTCGATGTACTTATTGATGATAGAGCTATTAGTTTTAATCCTCAACATCCTCCAACGTTCGAAGAAATAGTAAATTTTAAACCTATAAAACACCTATGAGCGACTTTAAATGTATTAAATGTGGAATGGATTTTCCCAACAATGAAGTGATGCAGTTGCATAGTGAAGAATGTAAAGGTGCTTCAATTAGTATGGATATTATTAATACTATAGCTGAAGGAGGATCAAAAGTATCGGGCAAAATAGGTTTCACTTGTGATATATGCGGAGAAAGTCAGATGAGAAATGATCTAACTAGAATTAAGGCAAGAGTAAAATGGTTAGAAGATAATTGTAGATGTAGATAATAATGAAACAGAAAGTAAAAGAATTAAGAGTACAGATTGATGGTCTTGCTCAATTAACTAAAGGGTTGCACGAACCTGTAAATTACACTTGGGATGAACCTCTTGGTGATAATACAGGAAGAACTAACTCCTTTATACAGCCACATTCAGAAGAGATAAAGGATGCAGTGAAGTCTCTATTTCTAGCTAAAGCATGGCTTGGTAAGGTATTAGGATCACTTGGAGAAGAATCACCATATCCTAAAGATGGTTCAAGAAAGACAATAGCAGATATTGAACCTACTGCGGATCAAAACAAAGGATTTTTACATGAGCCTAATGAAGATGAAATTCCTTGGTTAAGTAAAAATCATATTGAAAAAGTAGATTGGTTGAGACAGGAGATTCAGAAGATTGTAAAAGAATGGGAAAGAGAGCCTATTTCTCCTATGTGGGCAGATACCTATAAAAATAGATCAATGGGTCATCTTTCAGAAGCAAGATTTTGGTTAGGGTTTGAACTTGAACGTATAAAGGAACAGGAGAATTAAAATTATGAATGAACAAAAAGTAATCGAAGTAGAAGGTATGAAGTTAGAAGACATTAAGATAGATGTTGATGTTAACATACCAGTTGGTAGTATTATAAGTGTTGAACAATATACTAAAGGAGAATTTGAAGATATGTATGTTGTTATTATAACTGAAAAGCTTATGCTTATAGAATTGCTTCCGAGAGTTTATACGCTTGTTAAACTTGATAGTGGTCGACTACACTCTCCAATAAGAACTATAGTTACAAACTTTAAGTCCTCTAAGGAAGAATTAGTTAATGGTAAGGTTCTTAAAGACTATATAGAGTACGGTTTTGTAAACTGGTTAATTGTATCTAGTATTAAAGTAATAGATAATATAAAAAACTTAAAATTATGATATATATTTTACTAGCACTAATAGTGCTTGCTTGGTCTGTACGAGGTATAGAACAGGCTGTTCTATGGAGTAGAAAAGGTCACGAGGCGTTCAACTGGAATGAACATCTACTCTTTGTTATTAGCAGAGGATTATATATTGGTACTATAATTACTGCTACTTTTATTGAATGGTATTGGGCTGCTGGTATTGCAGGTGTCTCAATACTAATGTTTCCTTTGTTTCATAATGGTTCTTATTATGTAGCAAGAAATAGAATTGCAGAAGTTAATGGAGATATTCTTCTTCCTTACCCAAGAGGATTCATGGATTATAGTGAGGATAGTTCTGCTGCTATTAACTTTACTTGGAAAGTAAGACTTGTATTCGCAATTGTTGGTTTAGCACTTTTAACACTTTTAATAATACTTAAATGAATATTGATAATTTTAATTATGATGTACTTGGTAGGAATGTCCTAATAGACATTGGAGCAAGTGTATCAAAGGGAGGTATTGTATCACCTGATCAGTCTAAAGAAGCTGGAAAGTTAGCTGCTGATGAAGCTTTTAAAGTAGTATGTATTTCTGACGATGGTATAGAGGCTCTACAATTAAATGTAGATGATATAGAGAAAGGATACTATATTTATCTACATCCTCATTCACTTCCTGTATTTCGGTTTGAGAAGAAGGGTAGAAGGTATGCTTTAATCGAGATACAAGACATTGCAGGATTTGCTCCTGATGGTTTTGATAGAGACTTATGGCTTCTGGAAAAAGAAAAAGAGAAAGAGGCTGAGAAAGAACGTATAGAGAAACAAAGAGCTAAAGTACGTGAGTCTATTCGAAAGTCTTAGAGAGCAAGTACCAAAACGAAAATTTGGCATCAAACCTAGAAAGAAGGTTCTGGTGCCTTTTCGTTTAATAAAGAAAGAAGCAAAGACACTTGTACAGTGGTGCTCTTGTATTAATGATATTACTCTACATGCTAGAGTGTGGTACGCTGGTAACAGACGGGCGGTACGTTGCTTAAAGTGCTCAAAATATACTTTAGTAGAAAATAAATAGAAAGTTCTTGCATCTTGTAAAAAATTTCTTATTTATACCTATATATAGGGAAAAATTCAATGGGTATGAAGGTAAGGCAAATATTGAATATAAAGAATTTAGATGATATAGAAGGACATAAAGACTATATTGATCTTGAAGCTGCTGATAAAGATGTAATAGCTACACATAGAACTCTTGTAGGTAAGGATTATTTTAAACTGGAAACAATATTTGATGATGGGTGTACGGACACGAAAGATCAAGAGCTTAGAGGAAATTACTAAAGAAGAACCTAATCCAGTAATGGCAGGTAAAGCATTAAACCATTTCTTTAGTCATATGAAAAATCGACTGGAGATAGGAGAGATAGAACAGAAGATACCATACTTCGGGAGGTTATTATTAAAAGACGAAAATGGAAGAGTCATTAAACAAAACAGTCATAGGAATGGAGTTGATCGTCTTAGACGAAAAAGGACTCCCAGTAGCAAACCCGGCACTTAGGGCAATACCAGTATTTAAAGAACTGTTCGCAAGAACTAGAAGAAAGGGAGAACATCATTATCAAGCAAGAGCTAGGGCACTTTTAGAGGTGTCCTATATTTATTATATGGTAGATATAAGAAGCTTTGCTTTTCAGCGTTATCCTTTAGAGACTAACGATTGGGAGAGACATCTACTTGTAGTGGAAAGTTTAAAGATAGAGGAAGGTTGGAGGCCAGATGATATAATAGAGGAAGCAGCCGACTGGTATAAGGAACATCATAACACCTCTACTGTAAAAATGTTAAAAGCTGGATTTGTTGCAATAAATGTTACAATTGATTACCTTGAACACGTAGATTATACAGCTAGAGATTCAAAGGGAAAGTTTCTTTATAAGCCGAAAGAGGTTATGTTGATGTTGGGAGATATAAAGACACAGAAGAATGTGCTGTTAGAGTTAATGCAAGAAGTTATACAAGATTTGAATTTAGGTGGTCGTCCCAAAGGGGGTGGAAGTATTGGTCTCTTTGAGAAACCCGATAAGGAGTTAGTAGAAAGTTATGATCCCATTCCGCAAAGTCTTTAGAGTAAGACTTACAGATGCTACTTATAGTGAAGTAATGGAGTCTAAGTACATACTTAGAACTCCTTCTGCTATAGTGTCTATTGAGGATTATCTTGCTCCTGGATTAGATGGTGGTTATAAAGACAAGCCTAAAACACAAATTGATTTTGCTAATGGTACTCAAATTGTAGTACTTGGTAGTGTTGATGAAACTTCGAGAAAGTTAACAGATTGGGATAAGAAAGATTCAATGGGATTAAATGGAGAAAAGTATTTATCATAACATCCGAAATGAGGATGGACTTTGGGTTAATAGTGATGTGTTTCGTGATTCAGCTAAACACTTTATTAAATACAAGCGTTATACAGATGCCTTACCTAGTCCTGATCCTCATTCTGACTATCAACAATATTGGAAACAAGAAGAGAGAAGATGTATAGAGGGTTATAAAGTTGCTGGTGCTTATATAACTGGTGACCATTATAACTATCTTAATTATTCTCCTATTCGTCTTACTGATGAAGATAATCTTGCTGGTGTAGTTAAAAGTGGAAAGAAGAGTTTTGCTGCTGCTAAGATAACTACTCTTCCAGATTTTTGGGATGGTGACTATGATTACTTCCATGTTCTCAATATTGCACGTTGGGGTATTCACCCTAAAATATTAACTAAACTAAAGCTAGGAGTTACAATACATCCTGATGATATACATGGAGGTAAGCATGTTTGTGTAGCCAAAGCAAGACGTAAAGGTTTCTCATTCAAAAATGCTTCTATAGTTGTGAACAGAATGAAGCGGATACCGGAAAGTGTATCTGTTATTGCTGCTCATGATAGTAAGTATCTATATCCTAAAGGTACAACAGCTATGGCCGATTACTATATTGACCATATGAACAAGCATACTGCTTGGACTAGAAGAAAAACTATAGACAGATTAGATCATCAAGAGGATGGTTACATTATAAAGATTGGCGGTGTTGAAGTTACAGAAGGCTATCAAAGTAGTATTATATCAGTATCCTGTCAAGATAATCCTGATGCTATCCGAGGTAAGGATGGAACTCTAGTATTATTAGAGGAAGGTGGAAAATTTCCTAATGTACTTCCAACTATTGATTCTACTCTTCCTACTTTAGAAGATGGTATTTATGTTACTGGCCAAATGGTTATCTTTGGTACAGGTGGTGGAGATAATATTAACTGGGAGGGTTTTGAGGATGTCTTTTATAGTCCTACCTCTTATGGTTTTATAAGAATACATAATGATTGGGATAAGGGAGCACAAGGTAGTTACTGTGGTTTCTACTTTCCTGACATGGTTAACAAGAAGGGATTTATAGATAGGCAAGGTAATAGCGATAAAGTTTCGGCTAAAGTATATCAAGATCAGTTAAGAGAGGAGATAAGGAAAGATACTAAAGACCCTGATCGTGTAAGAAGACATATGATGGAATATGCTAATACACCCTCCGAAACCTTCTCTCGTGCTCATACTAATATATTTCCAGTTGAGGAACTTGAAGAATGGCTTAGGGTTGTTAATAGTACTAAACTATGGACACAAGGAGTACCCGGATTACTTAGAGGCGCAGATCATGGACTTCAATTCTACCCTGATTATGAACTTAGTCCAGTTCGTACATATCCACATAAAGGTATCAGTGATCTAACCGGTGCTATTGTTCAGTACTACCAACCCCATAAAGAGAATAATACAGTTCCAGATAATCTATATTGTATCTGTCATGACCCTTATGATTTTGATAAGAGCTTAAATTTAGAGTCTTTAGGTACTACGTATGTAATGATGAATCCTAATGACATTGTTCCTGGCTTTAAAGGTGGTGATCTTATTGTTGCTAGTTACATTGGTCGTCCAGAAACATTAGACATCTATAATGAAAACCTGTTTAATCTAGCTATGTACTATAATGCTAAGATAGGCATAGAGAATGATAGAGGTGATGTAGTAGGTTACGCAAAAAGACATAAACATTTGTTTGCTTATTTGGAAGGAGAGTTTGAACTTGGGTGGAGTGATAGCATGAATAATCGTCTTGGGCGTGGGTATGGTATGAGTATGGGAGGTGGCAAGGATAACAAAAAGGTTAAGACTGGTGATATATTCATAAGAGACTGGCTTAATTCAGTTAGGTCTGTTCAAGAGGATGGTAGAATAGTGAAAAACTTACATACTATACTCGATCCGGGACTATTACAAGAACTTATTAAATATGGTAAAGGTAACTTTGACCGTGTATCAGCAATACGTATTGGCATGTACTTTATGAAAGAACTTGATTACTCTAATAAAGCACCAAGTCGTAACGCTAAAAAATCTGTTTCAGAATTCTTTAAATCTAAACTCTGTGCATAATGTCTAATAAATCATTCCTTAAAAATCTTAATCGTGCTGGTGCTACTATGCGTCCACAACATACTGTTCCTTTTAGCAAGAAGAAAAGTAATGATAATGGTGAACCTTCTGAATGGGGTATCAATGCTGTAGATTACTATTCTCGTCAAACAAGTATTACTGCTTCAATGAGAACAGAGATGCGAGTACTTTACAACTTAGCTTCGGGTAAACTTGATGAAAGTGATTATAGTCATGTTCTTAACCCATTAGGAGAAGTACAGAGAAAGAGAGAGTCTTTACAGGGTGATCCTGCAAAGTTGCGTAATTATGATATCATAAGTACAGTAATCTCTAGAATAGTTGGTGACTTTATGATGAGGGATACAAACTATCAGGTTATAGCTACTAATAGTGATGTGGAAGAGCGAAGGCAAACTGGACTTAAGGAGATGATGAGAGAGATGCTAGTGCAGCAATTTAGAAATGAACTTGCAGGACAAGGTATGGATACAGGTTTTACTGATGAAGATGTAGAATTTGAAGTTAATCAGATACTATCCCAAGCTGAAAATATACCTGATACAATGACTATGAAAGGTCAGGAAGCATTAGAGTATATTACAAAGTATAATGAGATAGAACGTAAGTTAAGAGAAGGTCTTATAGACTATATATCAGTTGGTCGAGTATTTTCATATAGAGATGTATTTAGAAATGATACAGTATATGAGATAGTAAATACAATGGAATTTGACTATCTAGCGAATGAGGATGAAGAGTTTGTTGAGAATGGTGAGTGTGCTACTCGTTCTATGTTTCTTCCAGTAACAGAGGCTATTGATTTATTTAGAGAAGACCTTAGTGATGATGAGATTGATTGGCTAGAGAAACATTATGGTGGTTATCTTTTTAGTGGAAGTCCAGAAAACTCTGCTAGTGATCTTGATACTAATTGGAGAGCACAAGATGTAGATTCCTTCTACAATAATGTGTTAGGCATAAGAAGGAATAAAGTAAGTAATGGAGTATCAGTTAAGCACGTAACATTTAGATCTAAAAAGAAACTAGGAAAACTGACTGGTATAAATCCATTTGGTGAAGTTATAGAAATAGAGGTTGATGCTGACTTTAAACCAAGACCTTCCGAAGAAGTTGAATGGGTATGGGTAGATGAAATATGGGAAGGTAATATAATAGCAGATGCAATGTTCAAGAGAGTTGGTCCTATTCCTTTACAGAGGGGAACGGCTAATGATCCTAGTGCTTGTACATTACCTTATAATGGAAGGACGTATGGTCATAGAACTGCTCTTCCAAATACTCCTGTTAAAATTGGTAAAGCATATCAGGAAATGTACAATATCTTAAAGTATCGACTTGAAAGAACTATTGCTAAAAATAAAGATAAGATTACCTTAATGCCTTATGGTCTAGTACCTGATAATAATGATATAGATATGTGGGGTATGTTATATTATGCAGATACTAATGGTTTTCTATTCGTAGATGAAAGTGATCCTAAAGCTTTACAAGCATTGCAGCATGTAAGATCACTAGACTTAAGTATGAGAGAATACATTAAGTTTCTTCATGATATTGCAATAGGACTAAGAGCAGAATATTTAGAGATAATAGGAATACCACGACAAGCTATGGCTGATATAAAGGCTAGCGATGATGTTGGTAATACTTCAGCAGCTCTTAATCAAGGTGCTCTAATTCTAGAACAAACATTCGTAGCTTATGAAGAGTTTGTAGAAAAGGACTATCAAGCTTTACTTGATCTTAGTAAGTTCGCTTGGATTGATGGTAAGAAGGAGAAGTTTATAAATGCTAATGGTGAATTAACATGGCTAGATATAGATCCCTATATGCATGTAGCTACAGACTTTGGAGTATTTGTTAAGGGTAATAAGCAAGAGAGAGAAAGACTGAGAGAGATGAGAGCACTAACACAAGCCTTTGCACAGAACTCTGCTACTCCTACAATGATAGGTCGTATCCTACAGGCTAATAACTTCGATACTCTTATGAGGGAGTTGGAGAAAATGGAAAATAAGATGCAACAGCAACAAACTAATGCACAACAAGCTGAACAAACTCAGAATCAATTAGTAGCTCAAAGTGAACAAGAGAAACTTAAGTTTGATTATTACAAAGTGGATGAAGATAATCAAGCTAAGAAAGATGTAGCTTATATTAATAATCAAGGATCAGTTGCTACTTCAATGATTGGTAATGCATCAGAGGATAATACTGATGCAATAACTCAAGGTAATGCAGTACTTGATGATCTATATTCTAAGAGAGATGAAAGTAATCTTAGATATGCTGATATACAACAGAAGAGAGAGAAGAGTACTACAGACCTTAAGATAGCAAAAGAAAATAAAACACAGCACGAATTACGTGCAGGTAAATAAACAATAGTATGGTTGATGATATTCAAATACCAAAGGAAGTTTTTGATAACCAGTTTACACCGATAAAAGCTGATGCTGGAGGTGAAACTGGTGAAGGTAAAACTACTGAACAAATTGCGGCCGAAGAAGAAGCTAAAAGAGTAGCGGCTGCTAATGCAACTGGTGAAGGGACAGGTGATCCTCCCCCACCCGATCCTTCCCTCCTATCGGCTGCTGATCCGAAGTTGGTTACAAGTTTAGAAGGATTGCTCACAAAAGAGGATGGCACACTAACAGAAGATGAAGAAAAGGTTTTAGAAGATAATCTAGAGTTAGTAAGATCTATAGCGAACAAAGAGGTTCCTTTCGTTCAACAATTAATGAGTGAAGAAAATCTTGTACAAGAAGGAGACTTTGAGGATACATATGATGGACGTGTTTCTTATCTTAAGGCAAGAGACGCAGTAAGAGATAAGGTAAATATAGATAATTACTTTGCTCAAAATCCGGGATTACAACAGTTCAAGGAACATGTAATTGATAATAAGTTACCTATCTCTACATTTTTAGCCCAAGTTAATCGTCCTGCTGTACTTGATACAGAGATTAGAGATGTTACAGAGACTATGGGAGATGATGAGAAAGCTAATCTTGAGAGTATTAATGAGCAGATAGTTAGAGCTAATTTAAAAGCTACTGGAGTTGACATAGCTACTCAAACTGCTATCATTGAAGGTGCTAAGACTGCTGGAACTCTTCGTAACCTTGCTCTATCCAGTCAGGCAAACATGAAGAACATTTATGAAACTGAGATTAAAAGAGTTAATGATCAAATGATAGCTCAACAAAACGCTGCTAAAGGAGCGAGGGATGCAGAGGATCTTGAGGTTACTAATCTTATAAAGTCTGGTAAACTTACTGATTCTTTTACTATTCCAAAGACTGATGAAGTTACATTTGGACAATATATGGTTACACCTATTAATGATAGGGGTCAAACTATGGCTGATTTGAAATATAGTAAATTAACGCTTGGAGAAAGAGCTGTTTTGGATTATATTGTATTCAAAGAAATGAAATTGCCATCTGTAGCAAAGACGAATGTTATGTCGAGATTTAAGGTAGGGAACAAGCAGAACCAGAAGAGACAAACGAAAGTTAAAGTTTCTGGTGGTGGTCCTAGTCTTAGTACTCTTGATTTTGTAGCTATGGCTAAAGAACGAAATATTATATAAGAAACCAACTAATCCATTTAATAAAAGAATAGAAGTTTAATTTAAAAAGACGAAAGAAACAATGGGTGCATTTAACACTGATTTACAACTGTATGAAGCTACTTTCAATGACAAAGAGTTTACTGCAGAAAACAACCTGGCAGCAGCGATGCTAACAAACAGCCAATGGTTGTCACCTGCTACTACTTTCCTTTATGGTTCAGGTAGTGAGCAGTTCGGAAGCTATAACTTCCCTATGTTGTATTTAACTGAAGGACTTGGTAAGATCGCTAAAAGCGTATCTATTGATACTGAAGACCTCAGTTATAAGTGGCCTGTATTGGGACGACCTAAGAAGGTGTCTACAATTGCAAGGTCTGTTTACACTGCCGGCGATAAACCTGGTTCTAATTTCCAAGAGTTTATTGTTCCGTTTAAAGATCGTTGGTTCTTCAAAGGTCAAGTAGTTTATACTCCTTCTGGTTTTGAGTGTCGTGTTCAGCGTGATCCTATAAAGCAAGGTAATGAGTATATTTATTACATGGTTATCATAACCAGTAAAGCTACAACTTGGATGCCACTCGCTGACTTACAAACTGGAGTTAGATGGGGACAAGGTATCAGGAAGGTATCGAAGAACAGATCACGAGGTGGTGAGCACAGAAGCTACACTCCTTACCCATTAAACAATCAATTATCTGTAGTTAGAGATACCTACAATATAGTTGGTAATATGGGTAATAAAGTTATGGTTTATTCCATAAGAGCTGATGGCAAAGAGTTTAAGTCTTGGTCACAGTGGGAGATGTATCTGTCTGACTTGCAATTGCATGAGAAGTTAGAGCATGATTTATGGTACTCTACGTACAACAAAGATGCTGATGGAGTTATTCATACTATTGATGAAGATAGTAGCGAGGTAGTACCTTCTGGTGCTGGCCTCCTTGAGCAAATTGACAATGTTGATACATATGTAGAGTTGACTGCCAATAAGATTGAGACTGTAATTAATGATTTAGTGTACAACGCAAGTGGCGCACAAAATGTGGTTATTGATCTTTGGACAGGTACAGGAGGTCTTAATGAGGCTTCAAAAGCAATGGAAGGTCGTATGACTTCTCTTGGTTTCAATCATGTTGATACCAGTGGAGTTAGTCAACCGGACGCAGGTGGAAAGAGAACTTATTACGGTTTCTACTTTGATAGATATAAGACTCGTGAAGGTCATACCGTAAACTTCCGACACCACCCAATGTTTGATCGTGGTTCAAAAGCGGAAGCTTCTCCAGTTCATCCAATTGACGGACGACCAATGGAATCGTACAGTATGTATGCTATCGACAGTTCTACTTATGATGGTGAACCAAACGTTCAGTATGTAACGGAGAAAGGTCGAGAGAGTATTGAGAAAGTAGTTCAAGGTATGGCTAACATACCATTCACTAAGAACAGTGACTTCGCTGCTAGTGATATTGATGCTAGTTCACTTGAGAGAATAAAAACTCAGGGTATTGTAATAAAGCGTCCAACAAATTGCATTAAAATCTTCAACACGATTTTAGGGTAAAACAAGTATAAATGGTAACAACAAATGATGGAGGAGTTGCAGTTGCAGCTCCTTCTATTGTTAAATCGAAAGTAAAGTCCGAACCACGTAAGGTAAGATACAAAGAAATTACAGTTAGGGCAAAGAGGAACTTTACAGTTCTTCCAAAACAAGTGCAGAATGAAACAAGAACTAGAGTTGGTGCTTTTGCACTTCCCGAAGAATTATCTGCATATAGATGTCTCACTGATGAAGAAGTAAAGGAATTTGGAGGCAAGATTATTGGTATAACTCCTGGTGAAGCTGGTTATGCCAAGGTATCTAATGAATTTTTTAATAACTTTGGAATTTACATTCCATATGATGAAGGTTTTCCAATTAAGATTCCTATTGATGGAAAGACAGGTGAGATTGTACTTGACTTTGAAAGAAGAAACTACGTAAATGCCATAATGCAATACAGGCATGTTACACATCATACTAGAGTAGCAAAAGACTTTGCACAATATCAAGAAGCTACTCATTTATACGTTGCTTATATTGAGGATAAATCAGTAGTTAAGCAAGGTAACATTAGTAATAAAGAGTTGAGAAAGCAAGCAGAAAGATTGTATCTTTCTTTAGTAGATGAAAAGGAAGATACTAAACTAGACTGGGTGCTTGAGATTTTAAGAAGAGGTATTAAAACAGATAGTTTTGATGATCCACCTACCGGTTATGTACCTCTTACTTTGGTAGGTGTTCATAATGTTGCTGATATGCCACGTGATGATAAAGAACTGGCAATTGAAGAGTTTAAGATAGATCGACTAAAGTACTTCTTGCAAGTAATGGACGATGAGGATCTTGAATGGAAAGCACTTCTAGAGAGATGTGTTGCCGGTGGAGTATTTGGACGTAAAGGTAATGTTATAACATACGAGAGAGAAGTAGTTGGTGCTACTGATGAAGAA
>Ga0255055_10002080_pt1 | contig 14232 bp, 12 predicted proteins | sample JV7_2_27_MG_FD_188633 | JGI IMG/M metagenome (GOLD analysis project Ga0255055, IMG submission 188633) | Seawater microbial communities from Jervis Inlet, British Columbia, Canada - JV7_2_27 | ecosystem: Environmental > Aquatic > Marine > Inlet | place: Canada: British Columbia | collected...
CAAGGCCCCCAGAAGCATCATATTCGGCAAGCGTTTTGTGAGAAGGTAGGCGGACGAAGCGGGTGTGACCAGCATTGCCAGGACGAGGGCAACACCAACGGCTTGAAGCGAGATCACGATCACAACGGCGAGCAGAACGAGCAGTAAGTTCTGAAGGAAAGTCACCGGCAATCGCAGCGTTTTCGCCAAGGTGGGATCAAACGAGAGGACAAGAAATTCCTTATAAAAAGCAAATACTGTCAGCAAGACCAATAACCCCAATATTCCCATTAGCATGAGGTCGGAATTAGATACCCCGAGTAAGTCACCGAAGAGGATGTGTGTCAGGTCGACGGCGTAGCTTCGTTGGAGTGAAATGAGCGCCACGCCCAAGGCGAAAGCTCCGGCGAAAACCACGCCGATAGCCGTATCATCCTTGATGTCTGTACGCCTGCTGATGAAACCGATCAGCAGCGCGGCCAGCACGCCGAAAATTAACGCGCCTACGGCATATGGCCACCCCAGAAGAAATGCAATCACCACGCCAGGAAGAATAATATGGGCGAGCGCGTCGCCGAAGAAGGCCATGCCGCGCAGCACGACATACGAACCGAGAATGGGACAGACGACACCGACGATGAGAGAAGCCCACAGCCCACGCAGCATGAAGCTATATTGAAAGGGTTCGACCAAGAAAGAGAGCAGATCGCTCATGATCTCAGGACCTCATCATCTCCCTCGCAGCAGGTATCACTGAGTATCAGCGCACCGTCAGCGCCCGGAAGCATATGAACCTGGTTGCCGTAGGCTTGCATCAGCGCTTCTTGAGTGAGCGCCTTTGCCGCCGGCCCGTAGCTAATTAAACGCCGATTCAGCAGCATTACTTGATCGAAGCGTTTGGCAGCGAGGTTAAGGTCGTGTGTGGCGGTGAGCACCGTTACACCAGCTTGATGCAGGTCATTTAAAATATGTAATATAGCCTCTTGGCCTGGGATGTCGAGGCCGGTGAGAGGCTCGTCGAGCAGCACGACTTCCGCCTCCTGCGATAATGCCTGGGCCAGGAAGACCCGCTGCTGCTGTCCGCCGGAGAGTTCCCCGATCCTATGATCGGAATAAGCTTGCATATCGACGCTCTCCAGGGCATCACGGACGATAGCCCAGTCCCTGCGCGTCGGCCAATGAAAGAAGCCGATTTGATGGATACGCCCCATCATTACAACCTCGGCAACGTTTGCCGGGAAATCCCAATCGACCTGGCTGCGCTGAGGGACATAGGCTATGCAGATATGCCCCCCCGGTCCATGACCAAAGATGCTGATCTCGCCTTGTGTTGGTTCGATGAGGCCAGCGATTAGTTTAATGAGGGTTGTTTTGCCCGCGCCGTTTGGACCAACGATGGCGATGCGTTCGCCCGCCGGAATGTCGGCATTGATTTCTTCAAGCACGTTGACACCGTTGTAGCGCAGGGTGATATTGTGCAGGTGGATTGGTGAGGCGCTGGCGTCATGTTCTTGAATGCGGCCAATTATTTTCGGCATTTTCGGAGTCCCGGATCGCGATAACTTTTCAGGAGCTATTTTAAAGCAGTGACGATCGCGCGCACATTGTACTGCATGAATGTCAGGTAAGTGCTGGCAGGCCCATCGAGATCACTAAGGGAACCTGTATAGAGCGGAACTACCGCCACCGAGGTGTCTATGGCCATTTGTTCCGCGATCTGCTTATTTGAGGTCACGCCAACGAAGATCACCTTGACCCCATATTGGCGAATACGATCCTGGATGTCGGCCAATTCCCGAGCGGAAGGAGAAGCCGTAGAGCTGAAGGCGGGAAGCAGAGCACTGAGCATCTCGAAGTCATAGCGTTGGGCGAAATAGCCCATGAGCAGGTGATCGGTTACGAGTTTGCGTTTTATTTGTGGAATTTCTTCCAGTTGGATCAGGATCCATTTGTGGAGATCTTCGATTTGATCGTGAAAGGCGTCGGCATTCGCCTGGAAGGCGGCACCGTTTCCGGGATCGAGGGCGACGAGTGACCACGCGGTGTTATCAGCCCAGACATTTATATTCAGCGGATCGAACCAGACGTGGGGGTCAACTCCGGTGTCGGTATGAGCTTCCAGGGCATAATCCGCGTTTGTATCTGTTTGGTCCGGAGTGAGTTCGCGGAGTTGTATGCCCTCCGAAAGAGAAACAATGGGTATGTCATCTGGAAGTTGAGCCAGCGATTGCTCCAGCGCCTCTTCCAAACCCAGCCCATTGATGAAGACAACATCTGCATCATGGAGCATTCGCAGGTCGCCCGGAGTAAGTTGGTAGCCATGTGGGTCGGTCATACGCGGAATGATCGAGTCGAGTTCGATAGCATCCCCGCCGACATTGGCGACCACATCGGCGATGATGCTGGTTGTCGCAACCACACGTAAAAGGTCCCCATCCTGGATTTGAGCTGCTTGAATATCTTGTGGTTGTGTGAGGGGAAGATCTGCGTGGTATGCAGAGCCGTCGGCAGCGACCTCTGCCCCGCGCGAACACGCTGCCAAAAGGACGGCGAAGATCAAGATTGGGGTATGCGAGAGAAAGAATCGTCTCCAGCCTAGCACTGTATTAAGCCCCATGGCCCATCCGTCCAAAGGGTGGCTGGATTAGAAGTTGGCCTGCGCACACGGGGCTGACCGTGTTCAATAATCGCGGCTTCAAGTGATGGCATCATGATCCAGTCGTACTTTACTGGCACTCGCGGCATAAACCGACCAGTTCGAGCAGGTGATCTTCAATGACGAATCCAGTCTCGTTTTGAACCTGTTTCATAAGCGGCTTGAGATCTTCCGTTCCGGCGACCTCGATCGCCTGATTACAGCCGCGGCACACCAGATGGTGGCCGTGACTTAATTCGACCCTGGCGTATCCGTGGCATTTGTCCCCGAAGTGGATGCGGCGGATATAGCCATATTCCGTCAGTAGCGCCAGTGTGCGATAAACCGTTACCAGCCCGATTGAGGGGCAGTATTTCTTCGCCTGCGCGTGCACCTGCTCGGGTCGCAGCCATCCATCGGTTTCATTGAGGACGCGCATAACTGCAACGCGCGATTGCGTGAGGCGATACCCCGCGCTTTTTAAGTCTGACAATATCTGTTTGGATGATTTTGAATTTACCATAATGAAAATAATTATCAATAAAAATAATATCAGCTTGACAGTAATGCGTCAAGAACGATGTGGACGGCGTGGGTCTGGGCGAGGCATTGTCGTTGACGAAAACTGCCGGCGCGACATACGAGCTCGCGCCATGCACACAGCACACAGCATTCGCGCAAAGGATATCCCAAGGGGAAAGGTGCCCCAACACATGCGTCAATATAGGATTGGTTCGCGTAATCAGATCAGGGGTTGTGAAATCCTGATGCCATCAGGGAGTCGGTGTCAGAGAGGGTGTTGCCGTCGAAATGTACTCGCCCAGGAGCCACCCCTCAAAGGTTTCGCCGAACTTCGTTGAAAAGCGAATGTACCACCATATAGATTCATCGACCTGCTCAGGACCGGCGAGGATGAGAATGTCGCCGCCCTCCTCCACAAAGCCGACATGTGCGCCCTGTGGATTGGGCACAACTCGTACAACCGCGCCAGTGCCGCCGGTGTGGCTCACTTGAGCGGGCTGCGGGGTGGGTGTGGGGGTCACAGTGGGCGTCGGAGTTATGGTGGGTGTGCTGGTGACGGTGGCGGTTGGCGTGATGGTGGGTGTGTTGGTGACTGTAGCGGTCGCGGTGGGAGTTGCCGTAGCGGTTGGTGTAGGTGGGGGCGTGGGCAGAATTGCCATCACCGAGGCGCCCAAGCCGACGGCGCCGAGGATTGCCACCAGACCCATTAGAACCATGGCTGCGACCAGGGAACGAGAAGCCCCAGTCAGAGGTCGGAACCCGAGTGCGGCGAGCACGGCGACGGCGACAACGATTGCCCATGCCAGATGCAGCGCGAAGGTCAGTGCCGCACCCTGCCATAGCTCAGGCTCGGCGCGAAGCAGCCCGATGGCGGCGGCGCCGAGAGGCAGGAATAATTCATAAGCGACTGCCGCGCTTGGGAGTGGAGCCAATCGTTCTTCGCGTGCCAGATAATAAGCAAGGAGACCTGCGCCAAGCATCACCATGCTGAAGTCGATAAGGTTGAGTTCTATGTGCCCGTAAGCGAGCAGAAATAGCGTCTCTATGCCTGTTGCCAGGCCACCTGCAAGGCCGGCGGTTATGGCCAGCAGCAGCCCTGCGACTGTGAAACCGGCGAACATGCGCACGAAGAAACGCGGTGAGCCGGATACCGCCGAAAGTGCGAGACCCATGAGCGGGCCCATTCGATGGGCGATGAGTGCGCCGGCGACGAGCAATGCTCGCTGTTCGAAGCGGAAACCAATGCCGATCAGGAGACCTGCCAGAAGAGCGAAGATGAAGAAGCCGACATTCGGGGAGACGATTTGACCAAGCTCTTCGAGGAATGTCTCCCGTTCGTCGGCACGAAGCTGGGTGAGCATGCGGCGGGCTCGCCTGCGGCGGGCGGGAGAATGAGTTTCGAGTGGGTCGTATGGTTCGCTCATATTTGTGCTCATCGTCGTAAAGTGGCGATCAGGCGTGCGGGATGCTCGAGTAATTCGAACGCGGCGTTGATGTCTGGAACGACAACGTCAGCGGAAGTGAGAGACTCGATTGCCAGCCCTTCAACCGAGGCAACCGCGATCCCGATTGCTGCTTCGCGCAGCATACCGGCATCGTTGGCGCCCTGTCCGAGGGCAACAACACTCTCTGCGCCCAGATCGTGCACGTAGGCAGCTTTCGCTTCTGCCTCGCCGCCTTCCGGGATTCGCACAGCCTGCAGTCCGAGGTGTTCATCGATCTGTGATTGACGGCCGTGTGTGTCGGCGGTGAGCAGGTGGAGCTGCAGTCGGTCGCCCAGGTTGAGCAAGGTTTTGGGGACGCCGTCGAGCAGCTGTCCATCGAGAGCGAGAGTCCCATTGACGTCGGATACGAGATGTTTTAACTGGATCAAACCGCGTCCAGGGATATTGACTTCAATCACGCGCCCCTCCCGACATTGGGAGGATTATAGCATTGAGTTTCCTTCCAATGAAAGAGAGAAGAATTCGGTGATTGGGAGGCAAGGAAGCTGCGATGCGCATCGAACAGCAGACGAGACATATTAAGTTGAAAGCGAAGGATACTGGCATCATCGATCTTGAAGCGCCTCAGGCGCTCTGCTATAATCGCGGTATAGGGCGCGTAGCTCAGCTGGTTAGAGCGCACGGTTCACATCCGTGAGGTCGATGGTTCGAGTCCATTCGCGCCCACTGTAGACCTCACGGCTCGTCCAATTCGCGAGCCGTGAGGTCTGTGGTTTAACCAAAATTATGATTTGATTAAAGCGGAGACCACAAGGTTCAAATCCGTGTGACCCAGAATTTGAGATTCAAAGGGGGTCTCGCCAATATCCGGAACCATAGACCACATGGTTCCATCCAAATGAGACTGATTATCTTAATCGAATTTTCCAGCTCAGTATTTCTCTGCTGAATCTTCTTCATTTGGAAGGACGACGACACGGCTCTGAATCGTGTCCATCGTTGTTTCCAAAATTCCTGTGCCGGCTACCTCAGAATCCAAAGCGGGGACTACGCGGTCTGAACTCCATCTATTTTATAATCTGCTGGGATATATGAGCAGCCGGATAAGCGGAAATACCAAAATGCCTGATGAAAGCCATAGAAGACCAGTGTCAGTCTGTGGCTGACATATTGCCATGCACATAACTTCATCGCCAAATGAACGCCTCGCTCATTGCCCCAAACCTTGTATACCTCGGCCATCCCTCCACGACCGACAAAGGAATCGACACGGTATCTGTTGCGGATGGTCTTTCCGGCAATATCGCTCACTTATTCCTCCCGCTTAAGACCATGCGTAAGTAATCATGAAGCCAGTGAAACGACCAATGCTCATCATTAAAGGTTATCGCTTCCGATATTGGAGCTTGTTTTCATAACCGATCCGAATCGTGTCCCCATCTTCTAATCGCGTCGGGCCAAAAATCTTCTCGCCATTCACATAGGTTCCAAGAGTACTCCCCTCATCTCGGATATATACCCCCCTTCTGGTGTGAATGATAGATGCATGTCTCCTTGAAACACTGCGGTCTGAGAAGCGAACTGTATTTGACCGGTGGCGCCCAATCGTGAAACCTGAAGATGGCACCTGGTATGAAGCCCCAGCCATTGTTCCGTCAATAACTACAAGCCTAGGTGATCCTTTTTCCCCGAGCGCGGGAGCGGTTACGCCGGGCCATATTTTACGTTCAGATTTATGCTTATCAATAAGACCAACTTCGATGCGAGTATCTCCACTCCGAGATGGATGTGGTGTTCGCCGGGCCTGTTCGAACGCCTCCTGAAGTGCGTTTGGGGTTTGGTGGCGCAGATTTGGATCTTTATTCAACGCCGCGAGAACCACTGAGTCGACCTCGTGGGATATGCCGTTATTATGAGTCCGAAGAGATGACGGAGGGAGGTTGATGATCTCCCATCCGATGCGTTCGCGTGATGTTGTGCCCGGGGTCGTGGTCCCATCTCCAGTAAATGGCACTTTGCCTCCTGACAGTTCCTCATATAAAGTAACCCCAAGGGCGTAAATGTCGGTTCGGCCATCCACTTTCGCCGCGGTGAACTGCTCAGGGGCCATGTAAGGAGGAGTCCCGCCTGCGGCTTCATCACTTGCGAGTCTGGCCACCCCAAAATCGGTGAGCAATACTCTCCCATCCTTGTGAAGTAAAATGTTGGCAGGCTTTACATCGCAATGGAACACCATGTTTCGATGGGCATATTGCAGTGCAGAACAGATAGGCAATAACGTTCTCGACACTTCTTTCAGCGCAAGTGGCTTTTTACTTTTCGCGATCACATCTCGCAGATTGACCCCATCTACCCAATCCAAAACAATAAACGCCGTATCCCCATCGGCCTGGAACTCATACAAACGGACAATGTTTGGGTGATCAAGCTGTTTTAGAAGATTGGCCTCCTTCATGAAGCGCTTCATCCATCTGGGGTCTCTAGCAAGATCCTTTCTCAACACCTTAAGGGCAAGTCTCGCCGATCGGCTTTTATCCCAAGCCTCGTAAACAATCGCCATTCCACCTGATCCGACTCTTCGTCGTATGTAGTATCGGTCGATCAGGGTCTGTCCCGAGATGTCCATTAATTTAATAGCCCGCCATTAGATCCAAATACCGCATTGACGCATAACTCATCGATACTGGGCTGTGTGCGTAAGAAAAAAGGATACACATATTCAAATCGTAGTTCGATTCCGAAATCTCGCACAAGATCGAGCACATCTTCGTTATCTATGTTATATATCTTTGCTGGCGGGCTATCACCCAATCAATGGTTCTTAGGTCCGAGCCTCAACCATCAAACACACAACGAAAGCCTATCTGCGGCCTCGCATCGTCAAGCTTCTTCCCCCACCTCGAGGTAGACGCCAACATGTGAAACCCGGAATGCCACCCCCCGCCCCTAGTAACGACTATATTCCCGGAAGCGGTATTTATTGGATTCTTATCTCCGCTCGATCTTGAATAGAAATCCTCAGACCAACGATCTAATACCCACTCAGAGACATTCCCTGCCATGTCGTAAATCCCATAAGGTCCAGGGGAAAAGCTACCAACAGGAGCTGGTCCTGCATAGCCATCACTACCCGAATCGTCTTTCCAATAGTAATTTTCCGCAGGGAGGATGCAGTTTCTATCGCAATAATTGGCGCCGTACTGGGAGCGAAGTTCCTGGAGTGCGCTTTGCATGGATCCAGACATCACTGGATCACCCCAAGGATACAAGTCACCCTGGGGACCTTTTGCTGCCTTCTCCCATTCTGCTTCCGTTGGCAGCCGCTTCCCTGCCCAACCGCAGTAATCGTTTGCGTCGTGCCAGGTGACACCCACAATAGGGTAGTCGTCATAGTTCAGGTAATTGGCGTATTCGGTGTTGAATGCATCTTGAACCTTCGCGTTGGAATGTGGAATTGGTAGTTCAGGTCGTCGGCACCCTCCGTCATGAACACAGTCCATGTACTCTTCTACCGTGGCCTCGTATCTGTCAATATAGAACTCGTCTAAATAAACCTCGTGACGCGGCAACTGGTCAGAGGCGATGCTGTACAGACACTCACTCCCCCCACCCTCTTCCACTAAATAGGAGCACAGCGAAACAATCCAATCAACCTGCCTCTCTGATGCACCCATGGAGAACCAACCATCAGGAATGAAAGCCATATCATGCAGGTCGACAACAGGTATGCTTTCTTCGGGCTCAGTGACAGGTTCTGTTTCCGCCTGCTTCGGCGTTACTTCAACATCAGGCGCACCATCCTCCCCATCTCCTGGGGTTGGCGGTTCTTCTTCAGCAACCACTTCTCGTTCAACAACTGCTTCGGTGCGAGAACTTCCCGGAGGTGGTGGTACGGGAGCAGATCCATTACCCCCACCCCTGCTCAGCAAGAAGATCCCTCCTACAACTATCACCCCCGCGGCAATATATGCAAATGGCGGTATATGTATGCTCTTTTGTCCCCCGTCCGAATCATCAGGCAGCCGAATGGGCTTAACTATCCGCGGTTTTTCGGGTTCCTCAGATTCAGATCTCGCAATCGGATACCGACCACTCTCCGCCCCCTCCAGGTGCAGCGCGGACGTAAGTGAATCCAGAAACTCCTGCACACTGCCGTATCTATCCGATGGCTCCTTGGATAGGCACTTCTTGATGACCGCTTCCAGCTCGTCGGTAATCTCCGGGTTCCACTTTCGAGGCGATGGGGGCTCAATATGCCTCTGCTCCCAGCGTACCTTCTCGCTCGTGCTCCCGGTGATCGTCGCATGTTCCCCTGTGAACGGACGCTCCCCACCGGTCACCATCTCGTACAGAATCACGCCCAATGAGTAGATGTCAGTCTCCGGTTTTGGTTCCTGCCCGAGTACCAGTTCAGGCGCCATATATGCTGGTGTTCCCATACCTACCATTGTCGCCGTGGCCGCATCTGTCATTCGGGAGATCCCAAAGTCAGTGACCAGTACCCGCCCAAAGTAATCGATCATGATGTTCGCCGGCTTCACGTCACAATGGACAATCCCCTCCCTGTGCGCAAAGCCAAGCGCCGCACACACCGGCCTCATGACATCGTTGATTTGTGTGGGTTTCATGGGACCACCCGCACGGAATATCTCTCTCCGCAACGTGGTCCCCTCAACGAAGTCCATCATGATGAACGCCCTGGTGTCATCCTGCTCGATGCCGTAGAACCTCACGATGTTGGGGTGCTTTAGCTTCTCGAGCGTGCGCGCCTCCCGCTTGAACCTGCGCAGAAACACCCGATCTTCCGCCAGGTCATCGTGAAGAAGTTTCATCCCGAGGTGAACCGAGAGGTGTGAGTCCCAAACCTTGTATACTTCTGCCATCCCCCCGCGGCCGATGAACTCATCCACTCGATATCTTCCCTTGAGGTTCTTCCCGATCAGGGTGCTTCCTGATGACTCCATATTATGAACCTACTCCTTCCTGTCACCGATCCCTATCGTGCTCATTGGATCAGAGGATCAAACACAGTACATACTCTGACTCACCTCACGAATGATCAATTGAACCAGAGAAATCGCATGTTGTTCCCAAGACCAAAAAACTTCGTGCAGCTAATCTCTATGATCATAGCGCTTGCACCAAGGCTCGCAAGTAATGCATAGCTCAGTTCGCTGCTTCCAGATAAGTTGTTGATAGCCATCGCTCTCCCGCGCAGGGCTATGATCATAGCAAGAACGACCGATATCAGAACATAGGCAACCAGCGAATACAAACCAACTTGATATTCTCCAGGTAAAAAGAAGAATGATTTGACAATCCCATATAATTGAACAGGTATACCCATACTCGTTAGATAAGACCAGGTAGTTCTAAAATCTAATGATGATGTGTATTCAGACATGCACCTGGCAATTAGTGGGGTGCCAATCAGATAGATACATCCAAGAATCACGACGACGAAGCCTACAAGGGCGTATGGACTCAAGCCAAGTCGAACGAGTTCGGCTCCATCTCCCCAATCGACAATCCAGCTGAAGAGCAAGTAGAATGCACCCATCGAAATAAGTATCAACCCCCCCATCACCAACATAAAACCAGTCCAGCCTCTCAATCTATCTCGTAATAACCAAACTATCGAAAGCAAGACGATGCCCAGAACTAGCTCCGCGACCACGCCCCCCGCAGTGACCCAGAAATCAACAATAGGAATGGATCCTTCAGGGATTGAACCATAGTTCCAGCGTGCGTATCCGACCACCGATGGCGCTATGAAAAGACCAATGGGCTTGGCACCTAGGATTTGAGCTGTGAGGAGATGGCCGAGTTCGTGTATCGTGTTATCTAGCGTCACTAATATGTAATACGTAAATGGTAACGCAAGCGCAATCCGCCAATTCTTTGAAATACTTGGTATGTATCGAGTGCTCACTTTAGACTCAATGTAAATAAGAAGCGAGAGTTTCCTAACCTGATCTGATCCCCATCGTGCAAGCGCTTAGCGCTCACTTTTCGATTATTTACCCACGTTCCTGAAGCGCTTTCCAAGTCCTGAATAAACCATGATCCCTCTGCAAAACGAAGCATGGCGTGACGCCTGGATATTGATCGATCATGGATTACGAGAGCACAGCTTGATTCCTTTCCGATGATGAATCTATCCTTCCCAACCTGGACACGACCTGCGCTATCACCTATAAGGTACGCAGGAGAGAAAGTAACTGTGGATCTACGGCCTCGACCTCTCCGGATTGACTTGCTGTAAACAAATAACCCCGCCGCAGCTAGTGCCACGATCCCCAAGACAACCCCTATTCCGAATCCCCCTCCATCGACCGACAAACCCAGATCAGCGCTCAATTCAGGTTCACCGATCAAGAGAACAACACTGGCGGAGGCACGCACTGGCTCACCAGTGCCATTATCAACTCCTTCCAAGTATAAAAATCCATGATGCGCACCTCTACGAATGGTTCCGGCGAGATCGATCTGGAGTGACCCGATCTCGCTGGTCCCAGCCTTAACTTCAGACGGAAGGGTTACTCTGAAGAATGAAGGTTGAATTTGACTGGCAACTGTCCTGTCATCCGGCAGGAAGGAGGAAACTTCCGCCGTTACCGAGGACACACCGTTCTCACCTCCGTACTCGTAGATCGAAAAGTCGATAGTTAAGGGTTCGTTTAATCGATCGAGGGGAATTGTGATTTCGAATGGATCGACCCCTAGAAGAGCTGGTGGTGCTACGTATTGCGAACTTACAACTGTGAATTCTTCGGGGACATCAGACTGCACCGCTACAATTTCAACTTGAAATTGTTCCCCAGCATGCCCATCTATCGTGATCATCTCAGGACGCACATTTGATCCGGAGTGGCTTACACCTTCGATATCGGTTTCGAAAACCCCCGTGTCATAATTGATGCCTACATGTTGACCTTCAGCATCATAGAGATGAAGATCGAAATTGCTTCCTGGATACGATAGTGTCAGAGTTGTCCGCCCTGTGACCGGTGAGATTACGACTTCACTCCGGCTTCTCTCGTTTTCACTCAATACGCCCGAATCTACTAATGTCGTTTTTCGATCCTTGAGAGAATCGACTGCCGTCTCACTCGCGACTACTATCTGGAGTTCTGGCGCAAACTTTGGTTGATCCGCTAAGTGCGTGGCGTTGTAACCGAAACTGATCCACGCATCGACGTGGTAAGTTCCGATGCGCCTTAGAATCTTGCTATCTGGGCCGCCATATTCAAACCCAATTGCAGCTGTCTCACCTGGCCCTATCTGCACGGCTCCCGTCTGCGCCAGTAACCCGACAGGATATAACTTTCCACCCGAGGACCCTAAAATCTGTGCAAATATCGTTACCGGAACTGTTTCATCAGCATTATTTCTTACGGTAACCTGCCCTTCACCAATTGCAACAATTTCGCCCTCCTCAACAACAATATCGGAAAGACTGATGTCAACAATATCACCGTCAGCAACCCAAAGGCTTCGATTCGCTTCTGCCTCCTTAATAGCTTGTACCATATCCATGGCCGTCGCCGTCACCAGATCGAGTTCATGTGCGGCGGCAAGAGTCCCATGTACAGCGACGAATGCGTGGGCTTCGTCAGTCGCGATTTCGATCTGTTTTCCGGCCGCTGCTGTGGAAAAACCTATGGCGCTCGCAGTCGCAACACCCAGCTCAAGAAGTAGAGATGTCCCGCCGGTAAAAATGGCAACTCCCGTTTTCGTGACAACGGCCCCTACGCCGATCCAGAATCCAACCGACTGAAAGCCTCCACCAAGATCATCAATAGATTGAAATTTCTCAACAAATTCCGCATGCTTCTCGAGCACACCAGTAAGCTGAAAGTCAACCGTACCTAGCTCAGAATTTGGCCAAATCAGCAGCCCCTCCTGCTGTGTCGTCTGGCTAAGCTGCGATCGATATATTCTGAGGGAGTCGATTACAGCTTCAACCGGGTAGTCTTCAGGGATGCCATTCGTCCCAAATTCTCGAATGAGTTGATCGAACGCCTCTGCAATCTCATGCTTCCGGGCTTCAATCTCGAGATCAGCCAACAATACTTGATCAATCTCATTGCGTAATGACGGATCGTCGGGTGGCACTCCAATATCTTGATAAATGTGAGGCATGGCTTGCCCGAGTTGTTCGGCAGTTCTCGCTTCGATGCCATCCAAGATAATGCTCAATATCGTCCGCGTAGTTTGGGCTCCCGCAGTCATGTAGGCAGATGGATCACCACTCCAAATGTACTGATTTGTCCCATCGAACCAGCCCTTGGCATTAATGATGTTCTGAATCGCAGTACTGTTCGGTCCATGCTCGGTGAAGATGACTCGATAGACGGCGGTATGAATATCTACAAGGCGGTCGAAGTCTGTATTTATTCTTGTCAGAGCTGCTGATTTTGTCCGCTCTAACTCGAAGATCAATTCATCTTCGTCCCGTTCGATCTCAGGAACGGCCAAGCCGTAATAGAATGTTGCTTCGGAGGTGCCTCCGGCAGGGATTTCTCCCATATCGTAGTAGATCAAGACTGCGCTGTCGCTTTGGGGTGAGGTGAGAAAACCTGGAGTGTAGAACTGCTTCATCGGGTCGAAACTGTAGTTCCATGAATGCTCAACTGCGCTTGGCCAGTGAACGAATTTGACGCTTTCTGGCGGAGTGATGAACAAACCGGATGATGTGAACGTCGGATCAGGGATTTGATCGTAACCCTTAAACACTTCATATGGGGGAGAGACAACTGCTTCCCGTGTGAAAATCTCCCCGCCCCACCAGAGCGGAGAGCCATCATTAGTGTCCACCTGTGTATCGAGCAAGTACCTGGCCTGGGCATGACGGCTCTGGCTGGATGTGTTCTCTGCTCGAACAGTGAATTGGACGGCTTGACCCACCAATTCATAGATCAATAAAAAATCAACCCCCTCAGTCGATATAAACCTCTCCTGAGCTGTATAAGATCCGGTCATCTGCAGTTCCCCGATAGGTTCGAGGTTGTCTTCGGAGAAGGCATAAACACTATCACCAGCTCTTAAACTGGCATAGGATGTGTCAAGGGGGTATAGCAGGTCTTTCCCTTCGAAATCCGACAAGGTAAACTTCGCGTCCCCGAATAAAGAAAGGCATATGTATTCATTACATAGTTCTAAAGATTCTTCTCGGGGACGGATCAGCTTAGGGTGAATGGAAGGGATAAAGAGAAAACTATTTAGGATTATGAGAGTAGACAAGAAAAATGAGGTCAAAGAGGAAATTCGATTATGGGTCGTGGATTTCATAGAAGATCCCCTTCACAATTTTACAATGAGTTATACTGATTCATCATGCGGCTCTCTGCCGAGGATTGATAATATTGATGGGATTCCCTATCTTAATGCTGATATCATTCGAGAGTCCTTCATATTAGTGCTTATGAGAGAAAAGGTAGAAATAACTCAACCCTCATGATCTATCCTCTACTTCGTCAGGAAAATTTCAGATCATTCAATTTGCACTTTCTGTCTTATATCGATAATTATTTTCTTCTTTGGTTTCTACAACGCCGTTAGGATAGTCCGCCCAGCACTCGAAGAAGTATCCTCCTGCATCACCAAAGGTAATATCTTTATAAATTACATACCCAATGTCTGTCGGTG
>Ga0255055_10002081_pt1 | contig 14228 bp, 19 predicted proteins | sample JV7_2_27_MG_FD_188633 | JGI IMG/M metagenome (GOLD analysis project Ga0255055, IMG submission 188633) | Seawater microbial communities from Jervis Inlet, British Columbia, Canada - JV7_2_27 | ecosystem: Environmental > Aquatic > Marine > Inlet | place: Canada: British Columbia | collected...
CCGAGGCGACTTCGACATGCGCGCGGATCATGGCGCAGGCATCCAGATCATCGCTCTCGGCACCGGCAACTTCCTCGAACTGGAACGCACGTCGAATCAGTCGGTGGCGCTGTCGAACATCAACACAACACGGCCGTGGTTGGAGTCGTCGGGCGTGTGGTCCAAGATCACGTTCCCGACTGAGAATCATGACGAGGGCGGATGGCACGCCGCCGCGTCGGGTGATGTCGTGCTCCCGGCGTCCTCGAAGTTCCTCGTGTCGTGGTCGGTGCAGTTCACGAACACCGACGCCTCACGCCAATCCGGCATCGCACGCCTGAACATCGGCGGCACGTCGATGCAGTATTCCTCGGCGTATCACCGCAACACGGCGGCGCAGGGTTGTGTCGCCCAGGGGCTGATGCTGTGGGAGACAGGCGGCGCCACCGAAACGCTCTACGTCGAGGCGACACAGGAGCAGGAAGGCACCGACGGCGGGACGCTGAACTGCCAGCGGGCGTCGTTGCAGATCATCGAACTGCCCGCCTCGGCCGAGTGGATTCACGTCGACAACGGAGCGACCGACTCGCAGACAACGGACCTTGCTGGGACGACGACGTGGTACAAGTCGCCGCTGTCATCGACTTACCGCGCTGACGGCAACTCTCGGTTGTCGCTGGACGGTACGAACGACGGCGTGCAGAACGACTCGGGCGGCAGCCTGTCCGTTCTCGCCATCGGCTGGCTCAACTGGGACCGCGACTCGGGCAGCAGCGCCACCCGGAAGGTTCCGGCGTCAACGTTCGCAGCGAACGGCACGAACCTGACGTGGGGCTGGGGAGGCGCGTACAACAGAGGGGCACAATCGAACGACGACTGCTTCCATTCGTCGTACATGGCGGCCGCAGCCACCGACCTCGCCAGCGCCGCCGACCTGACACTCGAAACCCGCGACCGCGCGAACAGCTCGAACGTCGACATGGGCGTGTATGCGGGGACCGGCAGCAACCGGCACTTCCTCGGCATCCAGGTGCTCGACCTCACCACCCTCGACGCGGCGGAAGCCCAGACCGTCGGGCTTGATACACCGCTGTCTGTCGCCCCGACAATCCTGAACCCGACGGTCACGAATACTCCCGCAAGTCAGACCGTCGGCATTGGTTCGGGACGCACCGACCCGCTCGCTGTGATCGGTTCAACGAACCTTCACAACTGGTTCAAGTTCGACGACGCATCCGGTAACCCTGCGGACTCGTCCACGAACTCGAACCCGGTGACATCAATCTTCGGTACGCCGACATACCAAGCCGAAGGTCCATACGGTAGTCAGGCTTCGTCACTGGCAATCGAACTCAGTAGCGGCAAAGTCCTGACAGTCGCAGACGCGAACACTCCTGCGTCTGACGCAGCGGATATGACGTTGGCGACATGGGTCAACGTGACGGCCCTCGCCGCCGACACGACTGACTCCGACGATCCCGACATCCTGATGATTTCGACCGGTACGTTCGGTTCGACCGGATTCCGGTTCTGGCTCGGATCACCATCCGACGGGCCGATCACGCAAGCGCTGTACTTCACATCTGGACTCGACGGTGCGTCGCAGGCCGTCGAATACGACTTCGGTTCGTCGCTAGACAACCTCGGCTGGCAGCACGTCGCCGTCCGATACACGGCCGCAACGAAACTTGCCGAACTATTTGTGTCCGGTGTGGAAGTCGCCTCGGGGACTTTGACCAACGCGGTTAACGACGCAGCGGACGACTGGAAAATCAACAACTACTACCTCGGGGCTGGTGGGGACGCATCGTTCACAGCCGAATACTCCGACATGGTCGTCATCGAGACGACAGCCTCGGACGCTGACATCCTGTCGCTGTACGAGGGTGACTTCACTGGACCAGCGCTCGCTCTGACAGTCACGATCAACGAACCGACCGTGACGGGGAGCACCCCAGTTGCGTTCGACTCGCCGCTCGCTGTTGCTCCAACAATCAACCAGTTGACGGTCGCTCCCGGTGTCGTCACGGTGGCAATGGATTCGCTGTCTGTACCGGTCACGCCAGCCGCCGCAGCCGTCGATTACACCGTCGCTCTAAACGCTCTCACTGTCCCTGAAACGATCAACGACCTGACAGTCACCCCGAAGGCGGTCACCGTCGCTTTCGACACGCCGCTGTCTGTCGCTCCCACAATCCTTCAGCCGTCAGTCGCTGTGGGAGCGGTCACTGTAGCGATGGAGGTCTACTCGGTTGGTGGGCCGATAATCCCGAACTTCACGGTCGCCCCCGGTGCCGTCACGGTCGCTCTCGACACGCTCGCTGTAGCGCCGACGATCCTTCAGACAACGATTGTTCCAGGCGCTGTCACGGTAGCTCTCGACACGCTCGCCGTTGCCCCAACGATCCTTCAGCCGACGGTCACTATCGGTGCCGTCACGGTGGCTTTGGATTCGCTGTCGATCCCCGTTACCCCAGCATCAGCGGCAGTCGCCCAAACAGCGGCGCTGAACACGCTCGCAGTAGCTCCGACGATCCTTCAGCCAACTGTCACGACAGTCACCTCGGTAGCGTTCGACACGCCACTCGCCGTTGCCCCCACCATCAACCAGCTAACCGTCGGATATGCCGTCGCTCTGGATGCGTTGACAGTCGCCCCAACGATCAACGAGTTCACGGTCGTAGCCGAATCGCTCGTCGGCTTGGACAGCCTTTCCATCGCCGAAACAATCTTGCCGTTCGATGTCACCTACACGGTCGCGTTGAACGTCTTGCCCGTCGCCCCAACGATCAACGATCTGACGGTTTCAACAGGCGCATCCACCATCGCGTTGGAAGCCCTCTCATCGCCACCGACAATTCTCGACCTGACCGTCACGACGGGTGCCGTCACCGTCGCGTTGGAAGCCCTCTCATCCCCACCAACAATCCTCCAACCGACAGTCACCCCCGGTGCCGTAACGATTGGGTTTGACACCCCACTGGCAGTCGCACCAACAATCAACAACCTCACCGTCACCGCTGTAGCGACCGTCACATTCGACACACCACTCGCCATAGCGCCGACAATCCTTCAACCCACAATCGCCACAGGTGCGATCACGGTAGCGATGGATTCGCTATCGATCCCCGTTACCCCGGCCAGTGCTGCTGTCGCCCAGACCGTCGCACTGGATGTTCTGTCGGTCGCTGAAACGATCTACGACCCGACAGTCACGACAGTCACATCGGTCAGCCTTGAAACACTGACCGTCCCCCCGACTGTCAGCGAGATGACCATCAGCGTCGGGTCTGTAACCGTCGCTCTCGAAACGCTTTCGATTGTTGAAACGGTCCTCCAGCCAACAGTCAGCGTCGATGCAGCCACGGTCGGACTCGAAGTTCTCTCGGTCACGGAGACAATACAAAACTTGGATCTCGCTTACGAGGTCCAACTGGACAGCCTTTCTGTTGCACCTTCCATCCTTCAACCAACTGTCGGCTACACGGTCGAACTCGCCACCCTGTCGGCCGCACCAGCGGTCCTGTCGCTCGCGGTTGGGTACACAGTCGCTCTCGACGCTGTCGCCATCCCACCGGTCATTCGTCAGCCAACAGTCGCGCCGGGGGCAGTGGCTGTAGCGCTGGAAACCCTACCGGTATCGGTAGTGATCCCGAACCCAGGGGCAGGCGTCACAATCGCCCTAGACGCCCTGAGCGTGTCTGTGGGGATCAGGGAACCGGCAGTCACCACAGACACCTATGTGGGGCTGGACTCGCTTACGGCGGCTCCCACGATTCTGGACCCGACTGTCACTACAGGCGCTGTAACCGTCGGGCTTGCAGCCGCGGCGCTAACGATATCCATCAATCAGCCGACGGTTACAGCAGGACAGATCTCTGGGTTGCAGACCGTTTCGGTGGCGGAAACAATTCACAGCCCGACGGTGGATTATCGGGTTGAGCTACAGGCACTCTCGGCCGCTCCGACCATCAACAATCTCCAAGTCGATTATCAGATAGCTCTGTCGGTTCTTGCGTTGGCTGTTGGCATCAAGACAATGGCTGTGGCGTTTATACCGCCAGCCGACGACCCCTCGTATGTTGCGGCAGTGATTGGCACGGTTGTGGTGACAGCCGGTCCCTATGGGTCCGCGACATCGACTGTTGTGACTCAAGGGGGGTCAGTCAGTTCAGAATCCCTCGTGGGTGGCGTCGTCCACACAGGGTCCACGCTGGTAGGCACATCAGAGGTAACTTGATTACATGCCGACCAACACAACCGCACGCTCGGTAGGCGATGTCCAACAAATACAGATCACTGTCACCCACCCGACTTCCGGTATATCAACCGGTTCGGATTGCCGGTTCCTGGTGAAAACCCCCGCCGGTGCCGTGGCCGCATACAGCACCGGCGATACCGGATTCGCTTCGTCCACGGCCGGTGTCTACACGATGGACATCACAACAACTGAGGCCGGTGATTACAGGTGGCGATTTGAGTCCACTGGGACTGTGACTTCTTCGACTAGCGGACGGTTCGCTGTTCGCACTGTGGCGGTGAGTACCTGATGGCAATTGTGACCGGAGTGAATTGGACGTACAGCGGTGATCCTGGGGCGTCGCCGAAAGATGCCGTCAGGTTCCTGATCGGTGATACCGACACGACAGATCAGCTTCTAGGGGACGAGGAGATTGACTATCTTGTCACGACAGCCGGGACCACGAATGAAGCAGCCGCGCAAGCGTGTGAGGCGATTTCCGTGGGAGGCCGTCTTATTGATAAGGAAGTCGACGATCTTGTCATCAAGGCGAGGCAGCGATCGGAGCAATATCAGAAGCTGGCGTCGGCACTTAGGAAACGCCGGGTAGGTTCTCGGATGGGTGTTTTCGCTGGCGGCGTGTCGATCTCTGACAAAGAATCCCGCCGCACCGACACGGATGTTCCGTCGCCTGCGTTCAATCGTGGGCAGTTCGACAATCCTGAAGTCACACAGCAAGGTGATGGCTATTCGTATCTGACCAGTAGCTCCACACGAGTTGGTGGCTAGTGGCGATCCATCGTGCGTTACTGACGCTGATGCCCGACACTTGTGTTGTCAGGGAACCCACATCGTTGTCGACCGCGCCTTCGTACTATGGGATCACCGAGTGGTCGACGGGTGGCGGCTCCACATACCGATGTAGGTATGACTCGAAACGCGACCAGTTTCGCCTAGCCGACGGCGGGCACATCACCCAAACCGGAAAACTGGTTATTGACACCACGTCAACATTCTCAGCCGAATCAAAGATCACCTTATCTGACGGCACCGAACCGGCAATCCTATCCATCGAGTTCCCGTGGGACGAAGACGGACAACACCACGCCCGAGTCGTGTTCGGGTATCGCCAAGGAAACTGATCAGGGTAATCCTCCAGGTCAGCGGACGTGGTAATTCCGCGATACGATGTGGAGATGTACACGCAGATGAATTGGATTCAAGACCAAGTGGCGACCAGAGATCGAACTACTGGTTGTTGGGAATGGCCACACACCAGACTCCCATCGGGGTATGGCCACGTTTGGGACGGTGACCAGAAGGTCTACACACATCGAGTGTCGTTCGGGTTGGCCCTTGGCAGAGATATTCGTCCCGGTCTTCATGTCTTGCATCTCTGCGACAACAAACCATGTTTCAATCCAGCTCATTTATATGAAGGCTCGCGGTTCGACAATGCTCGTGATGCCAGAGAACGGGGGCAGGTAGCCAGCCGAGAGCGGCATGGTCGGTCCAAGTTGTCGGAGGCTGATGTGCGTATCATCAGAGAGGACCGTTCCGTTTCAGGGAAGGACGCGGCTGTGGAATATGGAGTGTCTCCGGCACAGATCAGTCGCATCCGCACGGGCAAACGCTGGGGCGCGGGGGCATGACTGTTCGAGTGCAAGTTACGGGAGTGGTCGAGTCGCAGGCGAAGCTTGACAGGATCATCAAAGAGACGGTCCGCAAGTTGGGGGACGAGATGGTCAAGGAGAGCCGTGAGATGCTGCTCCACACCCAAGCCGAAGTCCCGATCGAAGATCACGACCTTGTGATGTCTGGTCAAGTGTCACCATTGACGTTCCCAGATAGCCGAACGATGGAAGTGTTGATCTCGTACGGTGGTCCGTCTGTGAAGGACGCTGGCCGCGGATACGATTACGCGAAGATTCAACACGAACGCGATGACTATGCTCATCCTGGTGGCGGCAAGTCCAGGTTCTTGAAAGACCCGGTGGAAGCGCATGGCCGTTCTGTCTATCCGCAGAGGATGACGGCTGCCGCTTTAGCGGTGTTGTCGAGGCACGTTAAGTGAGACGCATCCGATGTATCAACCCTGATTGTATTCATGCACGCAATTTTCGTGGACACAACCCGGCGCTACTGTGTATGGCATCGACCGGGATCGGTCGTGTAGAGATCAAATGTTGGCGATGTAAGAAAATGAACATCGTTGACCTCGGAACGGTGTTGATGTCGTCATGAGTGTTGTAGATGATTTGGGGACGTATCTATCTGCCGGTTCGACGCGGCTTACGAAGGGTGTGACTCTGTTCGGGCACATCCTCCCAGTTTCAACGGGAAACTCGCATGTGTCGGGAACGCTGCCAATCGTCGCGTTGGTCGAAGAATTATCGCTCCCCCCGATCGGGAAGTTCGTACCATCGGCAGGGGGTTTACCAGCGTTTCAGAAGAACGTGGTCCGCGTGCTCTGTCGGTCAACTCATGGTGCCGGGGCGGAACCCGATCCGCGGCCATCGCGTGGGCTGATTGACAACGTGTGGAACCTTGTGGAGTCATATCCGCCGAACTCGACAGTGTCAGGCGGGTCGGAAGGGCCAATGACGTTGGAAACTTTCGGTTCCCCAGCGATCATGAATCGGGACAACAACGGACGCCAGATTTGGACGTTCACGTTACAAGCGACGGTGATCCCGTCCACCTCAACATGACTATGGTCATGGGATCGTCAACCGGTGCGGATTTCTATGGCGGTGGCGGTCCTGTCACTGACATGTGTCCACGCTGCTGGCATTGCGACAGACGGTTGGCCGGATATTTGACCCCACCCTGGATGTTGCGGTGTAGAGCCTGCAAGAAGAACAACAAAGCTGGACCCCCTCCTGTGTGACACTTGAGGCATGAGAGTTCTGATTACCGGCCACCTCGGGTTCATCGGAACCCATCTGCGTTCCCTCATTGAAGATGAGACTCCATCCTGGGAACAAGAGTTCGAGTTGATCGGGTGGGATACGCGTACCGATCATCCCGTCACCTGCCGTGATTTGGATCTCATCCGCGCCGACAAGATCGTCAACCTCGGGGCGACCCTCCACGGCGTGTCGAAAGAGAAGACGATGCTCGACGAAGACCTCGCCGGGTTCGTGACTGTGTACGCCGACAAGACTGGTTGTCCCGTATTCCACGCGTCATCCATTGCTGCTGCCCATCGCATCACCGAGGCCGAACCGTTCGGGTATGCGTGGAGGAAGATATGCCAGGAAGACATGATCTTGGATTCAGTGAAGAACCATCACACGACATGCGCCCGGTTCAACAACGTGTTCGGGCCAGGGCAAACCCGCCCATCGCTGTATGGGGAGATGCTGTGGTCGCATGTGACAGGGGAGCCGTTGAAGGTTCACGGCGACGGCTCGCAGGTGCGTTCCTGGCTCCGAGTGGACGATGTGTGCCGCAAGATCATCCACTGGCTTCAGGAGGAATCCCATAAGCCGGGGATTTTGATGCAGGAATGGACCGGCGTTTCAGCGACGGTCAGCGAGTTCATCAACACGATGGAGACATCTCGGCGTTTGGACTGCGGAGCACATTTCGCTGGGCACCTCGATCATGGGGCGGATGAACCGCCGATCTCGAACGATGACTGGGAACTCTTGCAGATCACCGACACACTGCGGTAGGCCATCTCCTGCGGAGGACACCATTGTTGCGTACCCTATAGACGCATGGGACTCCCTCTGACCGAACATATCTACGACGGGCACGGCTCCTACCCATCGGACTGCACGGGGGCGGCAGGGACTGTCGGCCCGCCGCTTCCTGGGACTGACGCGTTCGCCCGTGCCATTCTCGCCTTCTTCCCGAAGATGAAGTTCCCGTGGGGATGGGGAAGTTATTGCAGACCGATCCGTGGATCTGCTACTCGTTTATCCAGCCACGGATCGGGGCGCGGTGTTGATTGCTACCCCCCGGTCCCTGGTGATGATAATGGGTGGGCGCTTGCTAACACGCTTGCGGATCACCATCTCGCTCTCGGTGTGCAATACATCATTTATGACTCGAAACAGACGGGCGGGACGACGACTCTATTGCGACCCGATCCGTGGGTGAAGTGGCGGCGGTACGGCAACAAAGCGGCGGGGGATCACGCCGATCATCTTCATATCGAGTTGACGAAGGTCGCTGCCGATCAACTGACGTTTGACTATGTGATGAGCGTATTCAAGGGCGGCGACCTTCTCACTCCGAACCCGACCCACGGGGCAGTGGTCGCTCAGTGCGCTGTGACGAACACCAACCAAGAACCGGGAATGCCGTGGCCGAGTTTGACGGTCACAGCGGCGGGCCTGGTGGTGGCCCGCAACGGGGCGAGTCATCAGGGAGATGCGTATACGTCAGGGCTAGATCTGGCCGCTCCGGTGGTGGACATCATCAGCTACGGCCCGAACGGCTATTGGCTTGTCACCTCCGACGGTGGTGTGCTGTCGTTCGGTAACGCCCCGTATCCTGGTGGTCACGCTGATTTCTATCGTTCGTTCGGCGGGAAATTAGATAGCCCCATCACGTCGGCGGAACGCATACTTTCCAAGTCGGGAGCGGGACAACTTGTCCTACATGCTGCCGGTGATGGCGGTGTATTCAATGTCGGGGGACGATGAGGGATGCCGGTCTGGGCGGCTACAGCTCTCGCTGTGTTCGGTGCTTCGACACCGGTGATCGGGTTCCTGTGGGGGGTACTGCGGAAGTTGTCCTACAACAATCAACACTTTGATCCGAACTCGCCGGTCGGTCAGGCAATCGGAACAATCCCGCAGCGGCTTGATGGTCTGTCGCACAAGATCGAACAGGGCGACGCAGCGATTGTTGACCGGATAGCGACGCTGGAGGAACACGTCCGTGCTGTGACGGTGTGGAAACCAACCGTTGAGTCCCATCAACGTCGGCAGGATGGTCGGCTGCACGCGTTGGAGGTGTTCCGTGCGACAGACCCCTAATCTGCCCAACGGTGAGATTGATCCGACGTGGTTCGATCAGTTGTTTTATGACCCTGTCCGCACGAGGCGTTACCAGTGGCTGTTGATTGCTGCACTCGTGTTTATCGGGATCGGAGTTGTCGGGCTGATATTCATAACTGCGTTCGACAGCGACGACCGGCCAGTCCTTCCTCAGCACGGATTGTTTGTTGAAGTGTGTGACCCCGGCACATTCGTTCCCGGCGTTGTGCTTGATGTTGTGGCACCTGAAGACGTGATCTGGGATACGCCGCATTCTGAGTCCATCGGATGCGACCGGCCATCCCAGCATCCGACCGGCGAACCAATCCCCCTTGACAAACTTGATGTCGCCGTGTCAGGGCAAGTTTGCAATATCTCAGCAGACTCCGAACATGGGGTAGCGCAACCGATCGCTTATCGCGTCACAGTGACATGGGATGCGGTGACGCCCGGTGAGCCTGATTTTGTGATTCTTGATACGGATATTGTGTACCCGGCTGGATGTATAAGGCCATACGTCAATCATGTCTGGCCGATCCCTGATGGTGTCCGTGATCTTGTCGGCTCGTATGACTACAGGATTGTCGGTCATGCTGTCCCCACCGATCAGGAGCGTTGGCTCGAATACAAGTGGACAAGTGTGGCGACGTTTACAATCAGCCCCAGCGAGGGGGTAGGCGATGACGGGTGATCGTTATTTCAGGCGAGCAAGAGTTCATCGTGTCGTTGATGGGGACACGGTGGATCTGATTATTGATCTCGGGTTTGATGTGTGGCTCAAGGAGCGGGTGAGGCTTGCCGGTATTGATGCCTACGAGTCACGTACCCGAGATGCGGTGGAAAAGGCGAAGGGTCTGCGAGCGAAAGCATTCGTAGAGAATTGGGTCGAGGGGTATGGCGGCATTGTCATCCTGCACTCAACCAACTTTTCGACGGGGAAGTATGGGAGAACACTTGGGAGACTGTTCGACATTTCCGGTTCAGATTGCCTCAATGACATGCTGCTCAGCGAAGGTCATGCCACCGTCTATGGATTGGACTAATAATGAGTGATGGGGACAAGGCATGGGTTGGGCTTGCCGCATACATTTTTGCCTACGACGTGTTCGCGACACTGTCAAAGAAAGACACCCTGTCCGAAGCGTTCGATCGTGCTCTCGACCATAACGTCCGGTCCCCATTGGTGATCGGTGTGTGGGCAGGGATCACGTTCCATCTGTTTGGGAAAGCGGCGAGGAGAACATTTAGGTGACGGTGTGGTTCTGGCGGCAACGGTTCCGTTTCGAGCGCTCATGGCGACATTGGTTCGGTCGTGTGGACTGGTCCGGTCCTCTCACTAAAGACGTCCCGATCGACGAATGAGGGTTCGCGTAGCAATCCACGTCTACCCTTAGATGTTCTATGACATTGGCAGATAGAGCTAGGAAGCCGCCACCCAGACGAGGCGGCGGGAGAGCGTGCGCTATGTCAGCTCTCCTTGCTTCCCTTGACCCAGAGGAACGGGCAGCGTTGGTCGTCATGCTCGCCCCTGGTTCGGGTTGGACGACAATCGACATTTCGCGAGCATTGATCGAAGAGGGGCATGATGTCAAGACGAAACAAGTTCAGCCGTGCCGTGCCGGTCAATGTACTCATTGCCCGAATGAGGAGTGGTTAGATGTCGCTGGCTGACAAAGCGAACAACCCGTACCAACAACCGAATGCAATGAAACCACCGGCAGGGCACACCCCCGGTGCGCTTGACTGGGATGGGAATAAAGGGATTCTTCACACCCCTCTAATGGCTGAGCCGTCAGCGTGGGACGACGTGATCCGGTTACACACACCGTTCGATCCTGAAACACACATGGTTGTCCCCCCGGTGAAGTTCAAGACGTGGACGATGGTTGGGGCAGACGAACCGTTGTACTGGTATGCGCTCACAATCGTGGAACGCACCTCGTCGGCACGGCTGGCCGATCTGAAAGAACTTGAGAAAGCGATAAGGAAACGGAAGCCACGCCCACGACAGGCGTCGATGACGGGGACGCACTTACACATCAATCTCGCAGATTGGCAAGCAGGGAAAGGTGATGGCGGTGGGATCGAAACCTTGGGGCAGCGGGTGGAGAACCTGGGGGCTGAGGTGGAGTCACGGTGGAAGGAGTTGAAACGTCTCAAAGTTGATCCTGCGGTGCTGCATGTGAACGGTCTGGGTGATTTGGTTGAGAACTGTCGCGGGTTCTACACCGGGCAGTTCTTCCAGATTGACTCGAACCTGCGGACGCAAAGACGGTTTGTGCGACGGGCGATCTTTGAGTTGTTGGACCGGTGGGGTCGGTTCGCCCCAGAGGTACACGTTCATTGTGTTGGTGGGAATCATGGCGAGAACCGTGGGAATGATGGTGCCGACACTGACCCGGCCGACAATTATGACGTGGCCGTGTTCGAGGATTGTGCCGACATCATGGCCGGGAACCCTGAGCGGTTCCACAACTACAAGTGGCAGATACCTGAGCAAGACCTGACACTGACGTACGCTCACGACAATCTGATTATTGGGCTGGCGCATGGGCATCAAGCCTCAGGTAAGGACCAGATCAAATGGTGGGCGGGGCAGATGAAGGGTCGTCGCCCCATCGGCGATGCTGATATTCTGTTGACGGGCCACTATCACCACACGGTCATCAATCAGGAAGGCCCGCGGACGTGGATGCAGTCTCCGTCTTTGGATGGCGGGTCGGCCTATTTCACGGAGAAATCTGGGTTGGAATCTCCGCCTGGGACATTGACGTTTTGTACGGACGGTTCAGATTGGTTCGGTCTTGAGGTGATCGGGGCGTAACCTAAGTAGGTCTATCCCTAGAAGGAGGTTGCTTATGGCGACCGCACAAGAAGTAGCTCTCAACCTCATCGGTTGGGTGTCTGGCAACATTGACCGCATGAAGATTCGTGGCGCGGTGCGTACCGCGGTGCAGGCAGGGTGGGCTGTTCTGCTCACTCAGGAATGGGCGCTCGGGTTCCTCGATTTTGTCAACGGGTTTGTTGGCGACTTCACGTTGACCCCGCTGCAAGCGACCGTGTTCACGTTCGCCGTGTTGTGGAAGGTTGGTGACCTGATACAAACCTCGGCGGTTGTGCAGTCTCAACCGATCCTGCGGGCGATCATGATCCTCGTCATGGGCGGTGGGGTTGCGCCAACATACGCCTGACCCCTAGAGTGTTGAACACTGTGCGCTTGGTATCCGTGCAGGTGTGTGTCCAAGCGGCCCGCCCTTTCGGGGCGGGCCGTGGACGTTGTCCCACCGGTTGATGATGGCGTACCTCGGATGACCATTTGGAGAATGAAAACAGTGACCCCGTATTACGATGAGGATGGCATCACGATCTACCACGCCGACTGCGCTGACGTGTTACCCGCCCTTGGCGACGATCTGGTTGTTCTAACCGATCCTCCCTACGGGATAGACCTTGGGGCGCACAGAGCCTCACAGGGTGGGGCTCTCCATGACCTCGACCCAACGGACATAGCGGGCGACGACACCGTGGAGGGCTACGAAGTTCTGTTCGGGTGGCTCCCCGCCGACATGCCTGCAGCCATCTTCGGAGCACAGCACGCCCCACACCTGTTGCCTCACCTCGGCCGGTGGGCGTGCTGGGACAAACGACTGTCTCGCGAGGCCGACAAGATGCTGGGGTCAGCGTTCGAGTTGGCGTGGTTGAACCGAACGTCTGGATACAACTCGATGTTCAGGTGTCTGCATGGCGGTGTCGTGAACGCCAACGGGCACGGCCTGAAACGCCTCCACCCAACAGAGAAGCCAGTCCCGTTGTTGCGCGAGATGATCCTTCAGTTGTTCCCCGAGGATCTGATCATCGTCGACCCGTTCATGGGGTCGGGCACCACGTTGCGTGCTGCGAAGGATCTCGGTCGACGTGCTATCGGGATTGAGATTGAAGAAAAGTATTGCGAGATCGCCGTTGAGCGTCTGGCACAGGGCGTCCTGTTCTAGTAGGGTTGGGACATGGACGCATTAGAAGAAGACCCATTCCAGGTCGAATACGACGAAGCCCCGATAGACCCAACGGGTTTCCGTATCACCGACGACGACCCCGAGTTCCCACTGATCGACCAACTGTCGTGGGCACTGCGTAAAGCAGGCCAGCACGACAAACGGATCGACGAGATTGATGACTTCGCCAAGCGTGAAGCGGCACGGATCATGAAACCGGTTCAGGAAATGTTGGACGTCAACGAGCAGTGGCGTGATGACACCGTGTCGGGCGAGAAGCGTGAACGCACGTTCTTCCTGACGAAACTCGAAGACTGGGCGATTGAAGATCGGGCCACACATCTCGACCAGGCCCAGCAGACGGTCCTCCCCTCGGGGAAGGTGTCGACCACGGTTCGGCAACCGACGATTACGGTGGAGGACGCTGAGGCGTTCGTCGGATGGATGCTCAACACCACCGAGGATGATGAACTCATCACCCCACACAATTCTGAGGACGGCATCTTGTCGTGGACGCCGAAGGTATCGGTCAAAGCGTTGCGCGAATCGGACCTGTTTCAGATCGTTGATGACAAGGTCATCTATCTCCCCAATGGTGAGGTCATTCCCGGTCTAGGTGCGAGCACGCTGACGATCACTCCGAGGGTGGTGCTGTCATGACGACCCCATACGATCCCGATTTCGACTATGTCCAACTGGCCGCAGGTGCCCCGAAACTGCGGGCCGAGTTCCCACCCGAGCAGGTCGGGAAACTCCCGAAAGCCGGGATGGACCTTGATTACGTCGGGCACGGTGCTGTCACCTCGCGGTTGCTGGAAGTTGACCCGGCGTGGTGGTGGGAACCGATGGGGTACGAACCGACCGGTCTGCCGGTGTTTGACTACAACGCCGACGGGGTGAAGGTCGGACTGTGGATCAAGCTGCATGTCTGCGGGATGTGGCGAATCGGGTACGGGTCGTGCCTGGCCCGCCAGTTTGATCCTGAGAAGGTGCTGATCGGTGATGCCATCCGTAACGCTGCGA
>Ga0255055_10002082_pt1 | contig 14228 bp, 2 predicted proteins | sample JV7_2_27_MG_FD_188633 | JGI IMG/M metagenome (GOLD analysis project Ga0255055, IMG submission 188633) | Seawater microbial communities from Jervis Inlet, British Columbia, Canada - JV7_2_27 | ecosystem: Environmental > Aquatic > Marine > Inlet | place: Canada: British Columbia | collected...
AGAACCTACATTGTCCGGCTGCTCAAGTCGATTGTATGTATCGAGTAACGGGTTACCAGGTTTCAGATCTTTGACCAGCTGAGGTGTAAGGATGTACTCTGCATTCTTATTCTGGATAGGAGAAACAGTATTGCTGTGCTGACCGTATGGCTGGATGTGTCCATAGTAGAATGGCTTAACAGGTTGAAGGATGAACTTCAGATCTTCCTTGGTCCCTTTGCCTTCCTTGAGCCTTTTGTACATATCATCGAGAGCATCATTCCATCTACCATAGCCTATCATAACAGCCTTATACCGGTCCAGGTTCATATACCCCTGTGAATCAGTATGATTATTCCGGCTGTAAGCCTTCATATTCTGATTGATATCATCTTCCGGAAGGCCCAGCTTCTCTAATGCTTTGCGAATATCTTTGGCATGTTTAGTAGGAAGGATCTGATCTTCAATAAATATAGTACCGTAGTTCTCACCCACTGAAGTTGTATTGCCATCTCTATCAGTATATGTTCCCTTGACATTCATCTGCATACCTGGTGACCATTTCTGCTTACCACGCTTGACAGCATCTTCTGAATCTTTGTAAAAGGCCAGGTCAACATCATACATCTGAATGAGCATCATGTTGGCAAATGTGGAATTGTAGAAGTAATCCCGGACAAATGCACGCTGGTTTGTTCTACGATCTATAACCGGGGACTTCAGCCTGCCATTATCATCGATGGTAGCCATCTCATTATCTACGAGCATCTGTTCATACTTGGCCAGGCCTTCTTCCATCCATGATTCAATGGCTTCGAGAGTAGCTTGCTTGTCTTCCAGAACATCGAACTGGGCATTGTTAAGGAAAGGAAGGAAATTATATTTAAGACCATTGGCTTGACCCAGTTTCTTGACACCATCAACCATTTTATAGTGATAGTTCTCAGTAAGCAGTTCATCAGGTAATGTTTTCTGTTCTTCTCTTACCTGGGCAATACGCTTGGTCTCCTGTACTGCCAGCTTGTAGAAGTTTTCAAGGATCTGGCTGCTACCGGTGGTATCTTTACTTACTTTATATTTTTTAAACCTGACAAAAGCAGTAGCCGGAGCATCACCGAGTACCGGTACATGGAACCATGCATAGGGACTCTTGGAATAGGCATTGGGATTGGCATAATACATAGCCATATTGAGTACCTCTCCCTGCTGAGAATTCATATCATCAGCCTCAAGTCTCAGTCCCTGACCAGGAACTACCAGTCCATCAGTAATGGTATATGCCATCTCTCCCCTTACACCATCACCTGTTTCATCGGCAAGCATTTCTGAGAGCCATACATTGTCCTCAAAGAACTTGGTACTCTTATAGTAGTTAATCTGATTCTTATAATCCTCTCCCTTGAATTTATTGATGTGTGTAGCCAGGAACCGTGGAAGCTGGTAGGACCAGATACGATTGTTCTTAACATTGGTATGCCCTGCTTGCAACAGATTCTCATTGGCCCGGGAAATATACCTTGCTACATTACGTACAGCGGCTACTTCTGCATGCTCATCCTCAAATGGATTGCGTCCACTCTCCATCACTTCAACAATAGTCTTCAGGCTTGGACCGGTAGATACAAGACTCTTGAAGTTCCGAATAGCTGTTCTATTAGGCCGGCTGGTCTGCTTATAGGTAGCCATGATCATCTTGGTGCTGAGATGTATTCCCAGCGGAGCCAGGATCTTACTCAGTCTGGCTGCATCAGCCGTAGTAATGGTCTGCTTCTTAGCCAGGATCTCTTTGTACTCATTGAATCCTGCAGCTTTGCTTAGATCGGTATGTGGTTTATCGCTTCTGGCTTCTGTCAAAGCCCTGACTTTATCCCTGTCAACTTCCCCTTCCGTAGTTATTTTATGACGGGTACTGTCATTCAGGTTCTCCTTCCATTCATCTATGAGGATATTATGTGCAGTCATACGGTTGGAGACAACCAGGTTGACCTGTCCATTCTTTATATTGACAACAGTATATGGAGCATGGTTATTGGTGAAATCAGTAACAAACTGGCTACGTAGTTGTGGATCCTTTTGAAGTCTTTCGATTACAGTATTGATCTCTGGACGGAACTCTGCCAGTTCTTTGAGAGTATTTATCATATCATCCTCACCGGTAATATCGGAAAGCTGTGGCTGCAGATAATTATACAGTTCATTAAAATCAGCATAACGATTCATCCCAAGATCATCAGTGGCATTCTCTTCGGGATTATCCAGTTGCTTCAATGGGATCCCACGGAGCATTTTACGGTTCTTCCAGGAGAGTGTTTCCTTACGAGCACGCTTGGCCTTTTCCAATTGCCATGACTCATGCTTGGTTTGTGTTTCATCAATATCATCTTCAACAAGATCTTCTACCTCAACAACATCAAAGGCATTATGTATTTGTTTAGAACGGATCTTTATACCATGATAAATCAGATCATCTATAGCAGCATAGTACAGGTCACCAAAGTCAGGTTTGCCATCAGCAGAGATCGTTTTGACAAAACTGCGTAGCCACTTATCGTACTGTTCTTCCATCTTGTCAGTGAGCTTGCCTTCTTTATCCTGCTTTTCTTCTCTCTTGATTATTGCATCATATACCTGGCCATACATTTCGGGAATGAATGTGGCTGGTTGGGACCTGATAACATCTATATCATCCCATCCTTTATACTGAGGATTCACTTCCTTGAATTTCTCAAGTAACCGGAAAAACATTTCATTGGTAGACTTAACTCTGCGATTCCATTGCGTAGGTGACATATCATGTGGACGCATGTATGGTTTGTCCTTGCTGTTGAAAGCATTTGTACCAAGTACATTGTGGTAACGGTAGGCTCCCCTCTCAATATTCTGATAGATATCGTCAATGGTAACATCCTTACGTGTGATTGCTCTAACCCATGCCCAGAGGTTCTTAAAGAATTCCCTGATCTTTCCAGTTAGGCTTTCCGGCATAGCCTTTCCATCGGTAACAGCAATATCCATAAACTCATCAGCCATCTGTTCCTCATAATACATATTCTCTATATCGGCATCGGACATATGTGGGTTCTCAGCTTTAATGGCGCTGAGATCTGATTTTGTTGGAGCTGTATACCTGGTCCTGGCTTCTGCCTGGACCTGTGCTCTTTCACCCTTAGTCATGAAGAGCCGGTACGCTGTATGGAATGCTTCGTGATATTCTGTGCCGGTCCCTGCTTTATCATAGATATAAACTGCTGCTTTATAAAATGTACCCCAGGCATCAAAATCTGTAATGCCTGTCATTTTCCGTATAGCCTCAATAGTATCTATGGTAATGGGTACTTTCTTACCGAATTTCCTGCGGAAATATTCAAGGGTTTTCTCATTGTCGATAGGACGGTATTCATACCTACTATCTGCTTTTCTCAACCGTGGATCTACTTCCTCTGTAGGATCACCGCCCAGATCATCAAATAGATCATCAAAGAGAGTATCCTCTTCCTTTACAAAGATAGTTCTGCGTGGTGTCTTTCCCGGTGCCGGCATCTCTTCCTGCGTTTCCTCACTCTCTCCTGGATCAGGCACAACTTTGGCAGGATCAAGATCCCGGGCAATAGGTGGCATGTTGTCGAACAGCTCTTCCTGCTTACGGGGTTCCTTCTTATCCTCTTTTAAGGCACCCTCTCCTGCTTTCTGAGGGAATGGCTTAACGTAAAACTTGGATGAATGAAAGAACTGATTAGGATTGAGATCTGTTTCGATAACTCCCAGCTCAGATAATGTATTATTGTAGTCTTTACCATCAGGACGAGTATTGACCTTATCCAAATCTACCTGTGCAACCTGGTCATTGGTATAGGCGATCATTGCAGACTCATCCATCGGCTTCAGCTTTCTTTTCTTTCGCTGGCCATTCTCTGTGAAATGTTCAAAGACTGTAAATTCGCCATTCTTATAATGAAAGTCTATATAAACATAATCGTTCAGTTCAGTATTCCTGTCCCGATAGATTTCTTCAGTTACATCAGAGAGGATCTCCCCTACTCTTTTCTTATACTCAGGGATAGCTCCTACCTTATTGGTAAAGATCCTGACCGGTATGGGAGTACCATCTCCTGATTCTGCCCACCAGTATACATGACCACTACCGACATTCTCCGTATCGGATTGATATCGTTCCGGAGCATTAGGAGTGACCAGGCTATTTGTTTTACCACCGAAGTTCTTTCCTATGCCCAGGTATATTCTCTGGTCGGTAATCTTGTGGATACTACTCTTGCTGTTTATGTTGAAGGCTCTTCCCGGAAGGGTATAGTTGATAGTATTATTCCAGCTGCCTTCATTGGTGATATACCTGAGATCCTTATTCTGTTCCCATACCTCACCCATTTCTTCACGCAAAGCTATGTGACCAGGATCCATGCCTTCTCTTGTATTGGCAGGAAGGATACCGCCAACGATAATATTACCATCAGCATCTTTGGTATAGATTTGAATCTTAGCTTTACCTTGCTTATCACCCTGAACATCATCTCTTTGATTGAACTCATCTGAAGTGTCTATCCGATAATATACAGTATCACCAACTTTAAAGAAATCCGGATTATTAAGGGCTGCCACATTGACATCTGTTTCCCTCATATGTGTAGCAGTAGGTTCACCTATCTCATTACGCCAGGGATACCACCGCATAAAGTCAATGTCTTTTTTAAGATCAAGGTTGATATTCGGAAACTTACTACGGGCTTCAGCAAATGTTATATTCTTATTTTCAATACGTACCAGTCCACCTTCCTCATCCTCTGGCTTGAGGATCTGATACATGATCATATCATGGGAAAGGACCTCTGTACCATCAGAAAAATCCTCTGAACGGTTGTACCGGTTATCCTGTTCTATTGCGGCATCCTCTTTCTTCTCATCGGTATGTTCCTCTTGGATAACATCAGGACCACTGGGAGCCTCAGATTCTTCCTTGTTAATGAAAGATTCTTTCTGGTCCTTGAATATTTTATCCAGTGTGATCTTGAGTGTCTTGGCTCTTGATTTACTTTCACCAAGCTGCTTGGTTAAATCATTTAGAAAGCTCTGTATATTATATTCAGTAGCTGGCCGGAAGGATCCTGGGTTCCTTGAGTTAGCAATAAGAATGAATGGCTCGATCTCTTTAGCCAGAAATGGCTGGGTGCTGATAGTATTATCATCTTCAATTACAGCATACCTTCTGTAAATAGCATCAGTTACCTGCTGATTATCCATCTCCTTAAAGCTCTGCGGCTTTTCAGTAGGTTTCTTTTCTGCCGGAGTAACTACTGATTCTTCCTGGACATTCGATTCTTTAGGAGCCTCACCCACATCGGGAGCCGCTTTCTGTGCTTGCGTTGTAGTTGCTGCTGCTTTATCTGCTCTCTCTTTTTGATCCGCTTCATGCCTCTTGTTTTCCTGGGAAAGATATTCTTCTGCATCAGCGACAATCTCTCTGCTATTCTGTTCAAGTTTGTTAAACTCATTGGTATAAAATGTTCGTGCTGCATCTTGTTTGGCAAATCTCTCATCAAGTTCTGTTAGATCATTCCATCCTTCCAGATCCTTATACCTGGTATCTTTGAGTGTTCTATCTCCAAAGTCTTGAAACTCTTGTGCTTGCTGCTTTGACCGATCACGATTTCTTACTGCAATATCACGTTGGCGAGTAAGATCTTTAATAGCAGCATCTTGTTTCTTTTCATGATAGGCAATGGTCTTTTTGTTACGTGTAGGTACATGAGTTTTGGCGGTAAGGGGAGTGGTTTTCTTAAACTTCTCAGCTTCAGTAATCAGTCTATCATACTCCTGGATCTTAGTATTATATCTGTCAGCTTCCATGAGAAACCGGACTGATTCATCCTTATCCATGGCCATTGCTTTCTCATAGACATCATTGAATAGTTCCTCAGATTCCTTATTTATCTGTACAAGTTTATCCTCAGCAAACCTTTTTTTCTGCTTCAGATCGTAATGTCTTTTATGCAGTATCTGTTCATTGGGACCATTGAATTTCTTAACTGTCTTGATGTAATCCTTCTCCATCCTGCCAACTTCCTTAATCATTTTTCTGGCTTCGGCTGCATACCCTTCTTCATAACCAAGCGATTCAGCCTGATCTTGTGGCATATCAACTACATCATTCAGTTTACTTAATAGATCCTCAGTAGTTTTACGTTCAAAGTTGTTAAAACTCAGATTGGAAAGATCATCATGCTGCAGTTCTTCATAAGAATCTATGTCTCCACGTTTGAGAAATTCCTGTTTCTTCTGCTCACGATTTACACGGTTTTTTAACAGGTTATTAACAGTAATATTATCGGCTATCTGCCCCTGCTGAGCATTGAATTGGCGTTGCTGTTCTGCTTTTGTACCTATCTGTGTAGGTGCAGTTATCAACACATGCTGCATAGGACCACCAAAGATACCCATGAGTCCTTCAAGCTGTGCTTTCTCTGACCCGGCAAAGTGTAATGCTCTTTTAAATGTATCAGAAGGAATCTCTGTAGGAGCAAAACCAGCTTGTTTTTGTGCTTGATATTCACCTTCCAGTTGAAACACATTCTGCCCTACTTCTTCAAAATATTCAGTAGGAGCCTGCTTGCCTATCATAGCAGCAGTATTCTTAAAACTTCTGGCTTTCTGTATACCCCTGGTAAATTGCTTGCCACGGAACATTCCATGGATAGCTACAGCATCAGTAAGCATGAATATTTTATTGCGATTGATGAAAGTATCTGCTTCGTTAAATAAACTTTCCTGCAAACCTTCCAACCTCTCATTCAATATTCCTTTATACTTAACCCGGATATCATTAACCTGCTGTTCTCTTGCCCCCATGGCTGCAAGATTCTGTGCAGTACTCTCAGGATCCAGAGTAAGAGGAAGAGCATCGATCTCAGCATCCATCTGTACTCTCAATTCCTTCATGATCTCTTGCTTGCCTGTGGCCATGCCCTCATCAATCATTTCAAGAGCCATGGTTTTTCCTTCTATGAAGTTAGTAGCACCGGCTGTTCCTAATGTATTGATAAGAGCTGTCATGCCTTCACCCAGAAACGAAGCTAGTTTCATTGCTTTTGTAGCAGCACCTATACCAGCACCAATAGCAGCACCAGGAGCACCAAATCCCAAAGCACTTTCAGTAATACTTCTTAAAGCTCCCCAATAGAATCCCTTATCATTCCAGTCAAGAATTTTGCTAGGATCTGCACGATAGATAGGCATATTTTCATAAAGAACTTCCTTTTTATCTTTAAAGAATTGACTGAAAGAATTGGTCATAACTCCTTCAGCACCCTGCAATCTTTTAATATTATTCTGTACGTCAAGTAGATAACCTACACCTTCCAGAGCTGTAAGAACACCCCCGCTGATACCACCGACAACAGCATTGAATCCCTGGCCTGCCCATGTCTGTCTATCAGCACGGATCTTATTAAGGTCCTGAATATTCCTGGGAGTAATATCATAGTCGAACTTTGATTTACCAAGTCTGGGATCAGAAGAAGTTATCGGATTCTTAATGGTTTGATCACCAAGATAACTCAATTGTTCATTCCAGTATGGATCGTCAGTTGGAGATGAATGAGCAACAGGGTCTTGTAATTCCGGGCGGGGATTAAGTTTCTTTCCATTTGCCATGATATAAATTTTTACCTGAACTGCAGCTTAGACATATAAGTGCTGTAGTAATTTTGGAATCCTCCCTGCATTAAACTAGAAAGATCGTATGGTTGAGCATCTTGTTCATCTTCATGTTGCCTGCTAAGACGGGGAATCATTTGTCTTGTATCAGGATCAAGTTCAACTTCAACTCTGTAAGTAAATGGTCCAGCTTTAATAGATCCACTTTCACCACTCATCATCATTTTATATACCGAGCTGGCTAATCTCATGCTACCCCCAAGTGAATCATTGGCTCCAACAGCTATTCTCCTGGTAGCTCCATTTCTACCTGTAACATTAGCATAGAATACGGCCTCTTCTTTAGGATGTGTACCGATATTGGTTATCGTAGCATCATTAAGCATCTGCTTAAACTCTTCCTGCTGACCTGATCTGACTGCCTGTTTTTGATTTTTCCAATTGTAACCAAGTGCTTCTGCAACTTCATCAAGCCTTCCAGAAGTGGTTACACCATCATCATCAAACATATATATTCCACGGCCTTTCAGATCTCCTGTTTCCACAAGATCACCTGCTTGTACTTCACCGAAAATTAGTTCTTCAAACTCATTTCTCATATCAGAATCATTGACATTCAATGCTCTGTTTGCATGTTGAGATAGACTTTTCAATCCATCGCTATATATATCAAGAACTTCCTGCGGTGAATATAAACTATCATTAGCAAGTGACGGAAATGCTTCTCGGATATCCTGAACATACTGTTCTGCAACTTGTTTCTGAGTAACTTCTTTACCATACCTTCTTTTTGCCCGGGCAACAGCCGCATCAGATCTTGAAGTCTCCCCTTCAGGTAGTAACAATTTCTCATTCTTATTGAGTCCCGGGAATGGATTGATCACCTGAATTTGCTGTGCTCCCATTGTTGCCTGACGTTCACTTACTTCTCTCAGAACAGGTTCCTTGAATGTACCATCAGGATTAAATTCAATCTTAGATACATCAGCAGTAGCTTCTACAGCTGGTTGAGTAAGAACATTAGGAATAAACTCAGTAGTAGAAACAGGTAGTAATCCGGATGGACCTTCTGCGGTCTTAGCATATAAAGGATCAAAGGACAGTCTTTCTTCCCGGGTAGTTTTTGAATGTAGTAAACCTGTTTTTGTATTGGCAATTTGCTGAGTTAAATGATCATGGACATCCTGGTTGGTGGCATCAGGATTGTTTGCAACGAATATCCTGGCTAACTGTTGTCCTTCAGGAGTATTGATCAATGTATTTGCAACATTGGCAGAAACATCCATTAACTCTTGTGCAGTGAAACCTTCATAACTTACTTTCTTAGAAAGGATAATACCTGAAGGATCATAATTGAAATCATCTACAGAGTCAGAAGATGCAATGACTTTACCAAATGACTTGTCTATAGCATCAAGCGGACTCAATCTGCTTTCCAGACCTTTAGCACGTATAGGTGTAAATACTCCAGCTCTATCATCAGTATCAATATTTGCTTCAAGTTGTCCCCTGGTTTCATCAAACTGAGGTAGATAAGTAGCATCAGCTTTTTGTGCAGCTAACTGTTCATTATATGTCTCATGCTGTCCTGCACTATATTCAAGTTCTCTTCTGCGTGGATCCGTTTGCCACTTTCTCTGTAAAGTTGTTAACCTTCCAAGTATCTGATCAGGATTAGCACCAGACTGCAACTGTTCAGCAAGAGTTCCTATCTCACCATGATAACCTTGAAGTAATTCATTTCGGTATTTTTCATGAGCAGGACTGGCATTTACATCCATGTACTCTGTCATTTGACCAAGTGCACCCTGAGTCATATCTCTTTTCTGTTGATCTCTTTCTCCCAGGGCAAGCATCTCATTATATACATCCGGTTCCTCTACAAATTGGGATGTATATTGTGCTACTGTTGGCCTGAAAAATCTGTTACCTTCTTGTAGTGCCATGATTATCTCCCTGTATATGGTGGACCTTTTCTATATAAATCAGCGTATGTAGTCTCATCCTCTAATGGAAAAGGATAATCCTCTGCGAGCACATTGAAGTTACTTTGTCCGGCACCGATATCAGGTATCGGTAGGAACTCATCAGCATTAACTGTCACACCGGCACCACTATCTCCTGCACTAAGGGCTTTCTTTCCATACACATGTGGAAATGCTCTTTCAAGAAATTTCTCACGCCTGTCCATGAGTCTGCTTTGTGCATCCATCATGTTAATATCTCTACCCATCTGGCCAAAGCCTGTACCTATTCCGGAAAGAAATGCACTACTACGAGTTAAACCGGCACCTCTGTTAGCTGCAGCATCAATCTGCGACTGAGTTCTTTGCCTGGCATTAAACATTTTCTTTCTCTGATTGATCATAGCCATCCGGTTGCGTCCCTGGCGGTTTGCCAGGTTAAACCGGTCTGTAATATCTCCTACGGCCTTTCCACTCTCAGTAGCAAATTGTATTGCTCCGGCCTGGGTAAGATCACCTGAACGCCTGGCAGCTTCTCTGGCAGTATCAAATCCCTGTGTTGCCCTGGCAATTGTTTGTGTAGGATCAAGTGGTTCATATTCTTCTCCTGTAATAGTAGGATAATCAAACTGTTCCTCTGGCCTGAATTGTTCAAGACCAAATTGAAGTAAGTTCGTAGCCATGGGTGCCATACCAAGAATAGATCCTGTTTTAAGTCCTCCTTCAGGATCCCTGAAGAGTCCACCTCCATCTTGTCTGTTATCATCCTGGAAGTCAAAATATTCTTTGTGCTTGGGAGAGATGAATTTACCTTCTGTACTTTTTTTACGCAACATAGATCTGACTTTTTCATTCTTAATGTATGGTGCTATCAATGGACCACCAGCCTGTTTAGATAATATTGTCTTCGGTGTTTTATCTTCATAATTGCTGGGCTTTGGATACATAGGTCGTTTGTGTGGTTCTCCTTGGTATCCTATAAGATTACCATCTTCGTCAAGAGCAAATTTTTGAGTTGAACGATCATTAAAGACACTTAGCATTTGAGTAGGAGCCATTTGCCTATAAGGAACTTCATATTCATTAATATTATACTTGGGATCATATATTTCTTTATCTGTAATATCTTTTAATTCCCAATCATAACCTGGTTGAGTATAAAAGTCTAACTCGTCCATTGATCGATTATAAAGTTTTATACTGTCTGCGCGTGATACACCTTTTTTAGGCATATTAAAACTCGCCCTACCTGGTTCTTCTGGTGATTTCTCAGATAGTTGACCACCACCTTGTTTATTCTCAAGGTATCCATAGGGACCCATACCGAAACTTATATCACCTTCTACTTGTGAATCTGATCTGAGTCTGGGCATGATCATACTACGCATACCAAACTTCTGTCTTCCGGTTTCTGTTTTGCCGGCTGTTCCTTTGGGAGCATATCTCTGGGAAAGTTTCCAGTAATCCTCAGATGATTCACCGAGATATTCATCTATCTGTTCTGGACTAAGACTGAGATCTCCGAAGTCACCGATGACACTTTCTCCCCTTTCAGAAGTATTCAGTATTGACATAGGATCTTTCCTGCCGGCTGCTTCTGTCAATATATCCCGGACAGGTATATCAGGATATTCTTGTTCGATTCCACCTGTTAACTGGCTCTGATAGTCTCTTAACCGCAACAGATCATCAAATTTTTCTCCTGATCCAGATTTATAATGTGATTCCCTGAACTTAGTAAAATCGGGATACCTTCCGGCCATCTCTTCATAGAGAGGACCCTGGGGAATTTCACCCCCACCTTGACGGTTACGGGCTATCTTCTTAAATGTTTTGGCTAACGCCTTTGCCCGGCCAGTACAGCCTGGTTTAGTTATAGGAGTACACTTGCCTGCAGTCCCTCTGCGTTTGATGCTTGCCGTAGCTTTCTGGATCCATCGCCCTCCTGACTTGAGAAACTGCTGATCACCGAACTCCATTTCATCAGCCAGATCCTCACTCATATCACTCAAAGCCATTAGAGATTCCCGTTCACTTACATTGAAAGGATCCAATGGATAGAACCTTTTGTATTTCCGGTCAATCTCTTCACCAACCTTGGCTGGTGATTTACCAATATGCCGGTCATAGATAGGAACTCCACCACCATAATCAATACCATATTGCCGGACATTTCCTCTGGTGATTTTTTTGGTATCTGAATTGACTACCATGTTAAACTCATTCTCTCCACCTTCCACTTCAGCCGGACCAATATTCATGCCTCCGTCCTCATGGGCGGGCCCCTGATACTGGGTAAGCGAACCCCCAGATTTAAGTGGCATGTTTGGGCGGGCATTGGTATATGGATTAACTGGTTTGATTATTCGTGGTTGAAGTTCTTCGAGATCCTGATCCTGATCTTGATTAAGGAAACCTGATACGGCTCCTACTCCGGCTCCTGCGAGAGCAGCCCAAGGTCCACCTAATGTAAAACCAGTGCCTGCTCCTTGCAGTATTGAGGAAAGCATACCTCCACTCTGAAGTATATCAATTTCTTCAGGTGTAATATTATCAACTCTTCTCCTGGCTTTAGGAAGGGATCCCCCGCTTTTATACTTTATACGTCCACCGCATTTTCTTTTCATAATCTGCCCTCCTTGTTTTCTTTCATCTTTCAATAATGCCTTTGATCCTACAGCAACTGCTCCTGCAACAGGTATTGTATTCATCATTTTAGTAAATGCTTTATCACTTTTCCTAAAATCTAAGAGCTCTTTTATACCTTTGCCCCATCTGCTATCTTTCAATAATTCTTTTGTTTCTTCAATATGTTTTGTAGTGAAAGTATCTTCTGGTTTTAATCCAAGTCTATACCTGATTTCATTTGCTCTGGCATAAATTTCTGTTGGATTCAATAAATATTCAGCACGAGCAGATGCACCTTCACTAACGCCAAATGGTTCTTTGTCGGATAATATTTTAGTAGATTCATCAACATTACGAAATGGTGCTTTAAGTTCTTTCCTTAATTGCGGCATTATAAGATCTTCAGCCTCTGTTAATGAATGTGTAAATTCGTGAATATCTGCAGATGTTCTATCTAAAGGATTTTTAAATCTTTCTGGAAACATCTGTATTTCTTGTCCATGTGGATCTCCATGAGCCCTAACGGATTTTGTCGTATATCGACCACCGAGTCTTGGTTCAGAAAGTGGTGCAACAGCATCAAACGATGGTATATTTCGAACATTTTCAAGTTCTCTTGTGGCATGAGGAATGATGTTTGGATCATTTGCTCCAAAAACTTTACCATATCGATCAAATGTACTTGGAGAAGAATACCAATCAGTCATCCATTCTCGCCCTTTTTCAGCAATAGAAGATAATTTTTTAGTTTCATTTATTCTGTATTCATCTATCATTCTTTTTTCAATATCACTTAAAGGATCTCTATTAAATACATTTTCAATATCGCTGGCAACTGATTTATGTTTTTTCCCCTTCTTCAATAATGGTTTCAATGCTTTGGAGCCAATAACAGGCAATGCTATTGCTCCTGCAGCAATAGCTCTGCCACCCCATGTTCCTTCAGGACCTAATTGTTCTTGCAAAAACATTGCATCTTCAACATCCGAGAATCCCGGCATCACTGTACGAAAACTTTCCGGTACATTTTTTCTGTATCCACGTTTTACGGCATCAATTCCTCTTCTGATTCCAGTTGATGCTGGACCTACAGATGCTTGACCTGGATATCTTATTTTCTTCTTCTTTGCCATTTCTAGTGTATCGTTTCAGCTAACTGAAATTTCACGCAAGACCTGAATTAGTGCAATTTACAAACCACTTATATATAAACCTTAATTGTCACGCTAGAAAACCTTGTGTAGAATTTCAGCCAAGCTGAAAGCTCACGCTAGACTTTCTGCTGGAACCATGTAATGACAGGTGAGAGGATGCATGACAATTTTTCCATAGTTACTGCCATTAAAAGTAAGCTCAAGTTTGAGATATGTATCACGCATTCTGGCATTGCTTCCATCCCGAAAATCAATGAATCTCCATGTACGCATACGCCTTTTTATATTGCTACCTGAAGTCTGAACAACATATCCACTATCCTGATAGTCGTTTGACATCTTGATAGTTTCCGGAATAGCATCTACCAGGTTGTTGCCACCGACATCATATATCTCATTTGCAAATTCAAACGTATTGAATACACAAACCATTTCCTTGAGAGGATTGAGAATGTATATAATCTTCGGATTGTGTGTAATACCAAAGAATGTATTATAGTCGCCTACATTTAATTCATCTACTTTATTGTTCTGATTAAGTGCAAAGAACTGATGATTGTTATTAAAGAACATTGTGGCTACACCGTAATCAACTATTCCTACGAACTCATCTTTCATCTCATTAAAGATCATGGCTTCGCCAGTTGTGCTATCATCCTTACGCAGCAAAACAACTTCTTTGTAAGTGGGATCATACCCTATCATGGCACCCATAATATTTGCTGAGTTGAAATCCGGTCCTTCGATGTATTCTTTACCGATAGACTGGAACCAGGAATCTGCACCTTTAACTCTGCCTATATCCATGAGAGAGCCACTGTAGCGTTGGAACTCACTT
>Ga0255055_10002083_pt1 | contig 14228 bp, 14 predicted proteins | sample JV7_2_27_MG_FD_188633 | JGI IMG/M metagenome (GOLD analysis project Ga0255055, IMG submission 188633) | Seawater microbial communities from Jervis Inlet, British Columbia, Canada - JV7_2_27 | ecosystem: Environmental > Aquatic > Marine > Inlet | place: Canada: British Columbia | collected...
ATATCGATGGGAAAGGACCATTTGGCTAAGATTAGTGCTCCGATTTCAGCATGATCAGTTCCCAAGACCATATGTTCGGCTATATCCAAAGGTACGGCATTCGAAGTAATACTTTCGATTTTTTGCAGCTCTTCTTTTACAAATTTGCCTAAAACCAGTTTTCCCATATCATGGATTAGGGCTGGAGTAAAAACATCATCAGTTTCAACAATTTTTCTATCTTTTGCTAAAGCTTCGGCAGTATTTGATACCGCAATTGAGTGGAGCCAGAGTTCTCCAGGGGACAAGTCATATCCTTCAACAGCTTTCCCCATCGTTTTGCGCATACATGCACTGACTGCAATTTGGGCAAACCGCTTGACCCCCAATAACATAACTGCTTGCTTCAAAGATCCAACTTTTGTGGATAATCCAAAAAAAGCAGAATTAGCCAACCTAAGAACATTGGTGGCAAGTCCCGGATCGTGACGCAAAATTTCTTCTATTTCAGTTAGCGGTACGTCTATTTTATTGAGAAGAGCTCTCAACTTAAACCCTGCTCGCGGCATGCTTGGGAAGGCTGACACTTCCATCATGATTTTGTCTGGTATATCGTTATTTATAAGGCTCATTTCTTCTGATGATGCCATAAAAAACTCCTTCCTTAGCTTTACATCGGATGAGCATGTTTGAAGTAATAAATCCACTTTATCATATCACAAATACGAAGGAAAAATAAGGGGGGGGACGCCTATGATTTTATGCGTTTCTTAAAGGAAGGTCTGCTTTTAAATCTTATTAGGAAACAAAGTCAAAACCCGACCCGATTCACTCACTCACTGACATTTGTCACAGCTTTTGAATTTTTTAATGAGTTTTTCAATACCTCCATCTTTTGCAATTTCAATTTTAACTATTTCACAAAAATCTCTAGTATTGTCATCTAATTTTTGAAAAGGATCTAATTTCGATGCGGTAATTAAGGCTTTAAGTTCATTATGGTGGTCGACCATATAAAAGTAATACTCGTTTCCACTTTTATCTTTGGCATTATCGAGACAGTTACAGCTCTTCACAATTAAGATATGTTCGCTTGCTGGAATACCTGCTTCTACAACAGGAGAAGATGAAAATTTACCGTGAAAAGATTTAACATCAAAAAAATTTTTCAATGTCACTTTAATGTTTTCACCTGCACCGGCCTGCGCTAATCCGAATAGGGGCGATAATGCGGCAGCCGCCAGTAATACCATTATCCCCATTTTCTTTCTTGCAGAAATCCTCATTGATATCACCTCCCTCTGGCAACTATATCTTCCCTGAAAGAGCATAGGCTTAACCGCCAGCTTTTTGTCAGAAGCTTGGCAACCACATTTTAAGGGGTCTCACCACGGAGTGTTTTATGGAGATTGGTAACAGTATTCTCAGATTGTGTCAAGTATTTCCTGTATTATCAATATGTTACATTGTGGCACCCGCAACAAAAAATAAAATGGGAGGGGACGCCTATGATTTTATGCGTTTCTTAACGGGTGTCTGCTTTTAAATCTTATTAGGAAACAAGGGGCGCGAGTGGAGAGTGGAAGGAGGGGGGCGGACTTCACTTTTTAACTTCTTTAGGCAAGATTAACGGGATCCTTAGGATTTTTGGAGTTCGGTTAGCAACCGCCTGAATTGTTCGTAGACGTCTCTTCTTTGACCGATGTGGTAGATCTGGATAAAATTTTTTTCTTCATTGATATTGTAAATAATTCGATATTGTTTCAATCTGAGCGATTTAAATCCGAACAATTCCTCCTGCAAATCTTTGCCAGTGAATGGATTTTGCCGAAGTTCTGTCAGGGCCTGTTTGACATGTGCTTTATTATCCGGATGAAGTTTTGATAATAATCGTGACGATTCCGGCGTAAATCGTATTTTCCATTTTTTCATTCACCAAAAACCTCATCGTAATCAAGCCACATTCCCTCACGGGCTTCTTTAATAGATTTTCGTATTGATTTCATCGCTTTTTCATCAGAAAGAACCGCCAGCGTTTCCACAAGACCTTCGAACTTATTCATGCTTAGAAGAACCGCTTCCGGGACACCGTTTTTCGTAATCGCAACAGTGTCGTCAGAGCTCTCAATTTTTCTGATGATGTCTAGAAGCTTAGTTTTTGCCCTTGTAACCGGAATGTAGTCTTGAATTGTCAGCATGTTCAACCTCCTTGAAGCTGCCATTTATATGGTCATTATAATGGTTATTATAATTTTGTCAAGAAAAGAAAGAGGGGCACGCCTATGATTTTAGCCGTTTCTTAACGGGCGTCTGCTTTTAAATCTTATTAGAAGCTATCTCAAAAATGCATCTAACGTCCAAGGGCTTTGTTGTAAACCGATTCAAAATACTCGAATACTAACGTGTATGCTCCGTTTTTGAATCGTTTTGCGTCGCGCCCTTGGGCGTGATCTACTATTTTTGAGATAGCTTCAAGGAAACAAGAGGCGCTATTGTTATTTTAGTTCTTGGTTTTGAACTTGAAATGTAGTTAGAGAGTATTATTAGGATAAGAGAGTTTTATTATGAGATTACAGTGGTGTGAAATAAAGGTAATAAATTATGCTTTGGAAAAAGAAGGTAGAAAAGGTTCTTGAACCGGTTGATATTAACACCGGCATTGAGCTGCTTCAAAAACAAATCGGAGAAGCACAGCAGATGTTGGATAAGAGACCGGTTAAATCAAAAGAGCATGCAGTTTGGAATGACAGGACCCATGAGTATCTGATTCGAATATACGGTGAACGGTCCCCCAACGTAGATACCATCGTTGAGGCTTCCGGTGAGGCGCCCGTATGGCTCTTTATGCCCGCTGATGCCGCCGAAAAATACGAGACGTCATGTCTTGAAAATAAAATGCAGAAGCTGAAAGAGTGCGTGGTGGCCTTGAAGTGCAAAGCCAGGGAAGCTCAGATTTCTTAATTGGCCACCCCTGTTAAACTCTATATATCCTGCCGTTTTTACTTGACAATTCTAAACAGCAGATACTAATTGATTGAAGTTTCATGCCTTTTTCTTTTCCCCCAATCTGAAAATACGATAGAAGCAATTTTATGGACCCACAGAATGTTAAACGCAAATTAACCGCCATCCTGAGTGCGGATGTTAAAGGCTACAGCCGCATGATGGGCGAGGATGACGTCGCAACGGTTCAAACCCTGAAAGACTGCCGCAAAATCATGGCATCCGTTATTGAGGCCCATCACGGTCGTGTCGTTGACTCGCCCGGAGATAACCTGCTGGCTGAGTTTGCCAGTGTGCTGGATGCCACCCAATGTGCCGTAAAAATTCAGCAGGCGCTCGAGCGCCATAATGCCCGCTTGCCTGAAAACCGTAAAATGAAATTTCGCATCGGAATTAACCTCGGGGATGTGATCCAGGATGAAAGCCGTATTTATGGCGACGGCGTTAATATTGCAGCGCGGCTGGAGGGACTGGCAGAAGCGGGCGGTATCTGCATTTCCGGTTCGGTATACGAACAGGTGAAAAACAAACTTTCCCTGGAATTTGATTATTTAGGGGACCGGTCTGTTAAAAATATTTCCGACCCCATAAGCGTTTATCGCGTGATCTGGCAGGCGGAAGCGATTTCGCTGCGGGCCGGGAAAAAAAGGCGGGCGGCCGGGCTGCAATTCTTGACTGCATCCAAACGGCCGTTGCTGACCTATATGGGTATCACCTGCCTAGTGATGATTATCGGCATGCCATTTTTAAATTACGCGAATGTCAACCTGCTTACCAAAATCTGGCAGTGCCGGGTGGTCTTGCTGCCCAATTCCCAGAAGATAACCGTTGTCGCCATTGGGCCGGATGAACACAAAAAGATGAATATCAAAGAAGGAGAAACAAAGCCCCCGCCGTACCTTTCCAATCCCAAAATGTGGCGTCAATATCACCCGACGGTCATTAAAATATTACGTGATCTGGGGACCGAAGCAGTTGGTTTTGATTTCTGGTTTCCGCCGGCATACGATGATCCCACCAAGTTAGCGACTGAAAAATTTATCGAAGGCCTCAGGCGGTCTCGTAAAAATAATTTCCCGGTGGTGCTGGGCCAGGCCCAAAATATTCAAGATCCGGGAATTTACAAAGCCGCTGACTGGGGCAGTATTTCTCTGAAAAAAGATCTGACATGGATTAACAAAGTGATGTATTTAAAGGCCTGGGACAGCGTGAAGCTTTCCGAGACCGCCATAGATAAGCCGAGTTTGTTTGTCCAGGTATTGGCGAAGAAACTTCGACTGACCCCTGAAATCGACGCCAAGGGCGTGCATTTGATCGGTAAACGCATTCCCCGGCGGCTGTGGATGGCTTTTGCACAAACGCCTTTTAAAAAAGTTTCATATCACGAAATCTACAATGGCTGGGCGGATAAAGCGTTATTTTCAGGCAGGATTGCGCTGATCGGGTTGTCTGACCCGAGTACCGATTATTTTCAAACGCCTTTCAGTCCGCGGGATTTCACCCCGGATGATAAAGATGATTCCTACGGCATGCCCGGCGTATTTCTTTATGCGCATGCCATTAATCAGATCATTAACGGCTATTACCATAATGAAGTCAATGATGAATGGTTCGGGTTTATGGGGGCAAGCGGGTTCTCATTAATTGAGCTGGAAAGCCTGATCATTTTGTTGCTTGAAATCATCATCACCTGCCTGGTGCTTTATGGCGCCAAATTCCTGTTTCGCAAAAAGGAGCGTGTGAAGTTAAACTTTTTGGTCATGGGTATGATCGCTGCGGTCTTGATCGGCATGCTGACGATAATCCCTGTTCTTTTCGGACTGGCCAACTTTTTGGTTGCATCGCTGGTCTTTATTGCGCTTGCCGCCAGACAAATGCGCTCAACCCGGGTATAGATTAAAAGGGGCGTGTCTGATATAGAAAAGGCAGTATTAACCGGGGACCTGGAAAAAACATCAGACGAAAAAAGTGAAAAAATGAAAACGAGCGTTTTTGCAATCATTGTCACCTTAATCTCATCTTTTCTTTTTGGAGCGCTGCCGGCATATTCGGGTCAAGCGGTCAACGCGGAGCCGGCCGGCAGTAAAGGGTATCTTGAGCTCGAATGCAATATTGCCGATGTCGATTTGCACGTATGCCCGCTTGATCAATATGAACGCAAAACGATCCGAAAGTTTTTCGGGCTTTTTACTTCATATCAAGAATCCTGCACCGGGGAAGAATTGTTTCTGGGGACCACACCGCTAAAGCCGATTGAACTTCCCGAGGGCCGGTATGTGCTGCTTGTCCCCCCGGATTATGTCTGGGAACATCAAGGCCAGATTGAAGTCGGTGTTGCCGCGCGCCAAAAGACCTTTTTCCTGCTAAAGCTTTTTAAGCGATACGGAGCCCAAGGGAATGGAGGCCCCGCTGATCCCGGCAGTGCGCCAAGTGGATCCGGTGGGGGCGGATCCGGCACCGGCGGCGCCGTTGGTACGCCGCCCCCAAAAAAATAGAAATAATTGAGTTTAACCGGTTTTTCAGATTTACGATGTAAAACATTTATCTAATTAATTTAATAGGTTGACGACTAATCCCTATATAGGTAATATTTTTTAAAAAAATGCTTGACATACCACAACGTAGCAGGTATACATAATTTTCAGAGTCCAAAGACTCTAAGCATTATTATACCTCCAAAGCGTTTTCCTTATCCATTCAATGAAAGGGCGGTTCATTCCTCCATGAGCCGCCTTTTTCATTTTTTTGTCCCTTTCCAAGTTCTCGACTTTATCGAATGTTACGCCTCAAGTAATTGAAGTTGCGGTGGCTTGTTTGCATTTTGTCCGGTTCCAAGGTGTAAGGCTCAGCCTTTGGCGGAAGTTCCGGCAACAGTTCTTCTATGATTTGCACCCGTTTTGAAGGGGAAAGTTCACGCTGGAGCCGCTTTACTCTTTTGAGTAACATAGCTTTGAACCCATGAAAAGCGTGAAATAAAATTTGAACTTTCTTTAAAGTTTTCTCCATTTTTGCCGATAGATAAAATAACATTATCAACATCTTACGTTCTGATCGCCACCAACGTCCTTATTAGGGGAGAGTGATGTTATGTATCCGAAATTATTTAAAATATTGGCCTTTTTTCTGTTTGTGATTCTTATTTTTCCGACGGGCAATTCGTTTGCTTTTAAATCATTGACCCGCGACCAGCTGGTTTATGATGCCATTGAATTTTGCCCGGCTGAACTTAAAGCGTATCTGCGCGACAACTTAGCGACGGTCTCGTCGGGGATGCATTTTAAGGAAAGACATCGCCACGGGAGCTATTCAATTGACCCGTACGATACCGAATTGATTTATCACCATCTGGTCAAAGATTTAAAAGAAGGTAAATACGATGAATTCAATACGGCGCACGCTTTTGGCGTTCTGGCCTGCTTTCTGGCCGAAACGATTTCTCCGGATGATTTCAAAACGCCCAATCATTTTATCCCGGAAAAGGTGCAATACAATGGTCACGAGCAAATTGAGGCGGCCAGTGTCAAACCCCATATCACCCGTCTGATTGAGAACTACCGAATTCCCTGCCGGGCGAGAATGAAAAAAGAGATTACCGATCAGCTTTATAATGTGGCGGTCAACGAGATTGTTGATTACTGGGTCAGCGCCTGGGAAGCCGGCGGCTATCAGGCGGGCCTGTTTGCCAGTGTCGGGGAAGAAATTACACACCAAAACCTGGTGCTTAACTTCAAGGTGGTCGGCTGACGGCCGCGCTAACGGGCAGGTTCTGCCCGTCAATTTCCGGGACACCAAACTAGCACGGATTTCTAAAGAAAAATCCCGTTTCAGGACGGGATTTTTTTTATGATGCGTTTGAGATCTTCCCAGGCATCGGTGAGCATGGCATTGGGCACATAACCGTCAACCCAATCCCGGTAGGCGCGGATGTTGATCTGCTGGTAAAGCGGGATGCCGATGGCTTCTTCATACCACAGGTGCTGCAGCCGGGCGTAAATTTCTTCGCGTTTTGCCGGCTCTACCGTGGCAATGCCGGCCTCGCAAAGCCGGTCGACTTCATTATTTTTATAAGCCATGAACTTGCCGTAAACGCCCCGGGAGTGCATGAAGGTATAAAGGAAGTTATGCGGATCGGCGTAGTCCGCTCCCCAGCCGGTAATAAAAATCGGATACATAAAGTTGCGGTATTGAACCAGGTAATCCTTCCATTCCACGTTGCGGATCTCGATGCTGAATTTGGGGTTCAGCGACATGATGTTTTCAGCCAGCATAATCGCAGCGGCCTCACGCATGGCATTGCCGGAATTATAGGTGATGACCATTTTAAACCCCTTATCCCACACCTTGCCGTCCCAGGCTTTCTGCAGGTAATCTCTGGATTTAGCCAGATCAAACGCGTATACCGGCACCTCTTTGTGATAGGGCAGTCCCTCGATATTGGGGCTGGTGGGCATAATGACCAGATCGTTAAAAACGTCTTTGCGGTAGGTTTTGCGGTCCATGGCGTGCAAAAAAGCCTTGCGAACGCGGATATCCGAGAAGAATTCCGGCGGGATCCCGTTGCCGTCCAGTTTGCCGCTGCCGATATTCGGATTGCCGGTGGGGTCGACTTTCTGGCAAAAGAGCGCAAATGACACCGATAGCTGGGGTACTCTGTAAAATTTCAAGCCCTGCATGGCTTTGACTTCGGGCACGTAAGGAATATCCACCGTAACCCGGTCGGCATGCCCGTTTTGCAGCATCAGTTTACGGGTGCTCCATTCCTTTACGTATTTGACAATGGCCGTTTTGAGCGCCGGCCGGGTTCCCCAGTATCCCTCAAATCGTTCGAACACAAACTGCTTGGAGGGCTTCCAGGATTTCATGCGAAACGCACCGCTACCGTTGGTAATTTTTTGCAGCGGTTCATGACCGGGAGCCGGATTGTTGTATTTGGCCGCATTTTTGATATTGCCGTCCCAGCATCCATTGGCGATAGCCCACTTCCTGTTGAGGACGACCGATGAGGAATATGCCAGAATTCCCATCAAAGGTGGATACGGTTTGGGCAGATGGAAAACCACGCTGTCGCCTTTAACCTCTACGGTATGCGCGATCGTCTTAAAAATACCCGCTATGATTTTTCCGTTTTCATCCCGGGTTGAACTTTGACCGGTCAATGCTTCCAGCAGCATCCACATGGGGCCGCCGTCCGGATCCGCGATCATGTTACGTTTAAACGAGTAAGCGACATCTTGCGGGGTTAAATCGGCGCCGTCTTGGAATTTGACGCCTTTGCGGATGGGAAACGTATAGGTCTTGCCGCCGGTGCTGATGCCGCCGTTTTCCAGCGTGGGCACCCGGGTGGTCAGGACCGCTATGAACGCATCGGTTTTAGATCCGTCAAAAAACACCAGCGGTTCGTAGATGTTCCAGATGCGCTGGGACCCGGTGGTGTCATAACATGCAGCCGGGTCCAGCGTTCGCAGGGTGCCGTAGGTGGCTAAAACGAAAGTGTCCGTATTTTCAATTTTATCCTCAAGCGTGCAGGCACTGATGGAAAAAATCAAAAAGAGGATCAGAATTAAAGCGCTAAGTTTCATTTTAAAAAAAATCTATTTTTTAACTGCCCGGTAAATAACGAGCAGAACCACAGAGCCGGCGACGGCGATAATCAAACTGCGCAGGTCAAAGCCGGTGACTTTGCCAAAACCAATGGCGGAGCTGATAAAACCGCCCCCGATGGCGCCGGCAATTCCCAGCAAAATGGTGATGAAGATTCCCCCCGGATCTTTGCCGGGCATGAGGAATTTTGCAAGAATTCCGACAACCAATCCCAGAATAATCCATGTAATGATTCCCATGCTGACCTCCTTTTAATCTCACTCCCGCGCCCTCCGGTCGCTCGAGCTCGCAGAGAGTGCTTTTTTAAGTTGGTATTGCCTGTCTTTTTATATAAAGGCAATATTTATCCCGCAGTTTGAGCCTTAATCTGGTGTTGTGTTCCTTAGGGGCATTAAACCGCAGAACACCGAACAAGAAATAACGAATGTCGAAGTACTGGAAAACAAAAACACTTCTTACTTCTACATTCCTTGTTCGATATTCGGTATTCAAAGAAGCAGTTAATTCTTTTATAATATGACACTATCTTCGACGAATATGCCTTTGCGGAACATATAATAACCAGCTGAAAATCGCAATCAGGCCGCCAGTGCGCCGTCAATATCGGCGATGAGGTCATCGGCATCCTCGATGCCGACGGACAACCGCAGAAGGTTGTCGCTGATACCCAGTTCGGCCCGCTCGGCATCCGTGATTTTTTGATGCGATGTTTTCGCCGGGGAGCAAATAATGGTTTCCACCCCCCCGAGGCTGAGGGCCGGAGTGATTATCTTCAGATTTTTTAAGAATTGTTTCGGCTCCCGGCCGTCGAGCTCAAACGCCAGCATGCCGCCGCACCCTTTCATCTGGCTTTTGGCCACCGCATATCCCGGATGATTTTCAAGGCCGGGATAGTACACCTTCGGGATGCGCGGATCTTTTTGAAGATAGTCGGCAATTATCCGGGCATTGCGGTTTTGTTTGTCCACCCGGAGGCCTAAAGTTTTCAGGCTCCTTTCCAGCAGGTAGCAGGTTATCGCATTCAGGCTGCCGCCCAGGTTGGCTGCAGTTGCTAAAATTCTGCCTGCCAGGTCTTTGCGCGTTAACACCGCCCCGCAGCACAGATCGCTGTGGCCGCCCAGATACTTGGTGCCGCTGTGGGTGACGATGTCGATGCCCAGGTCCAGTGGATTCTGGTTAATAGGCGTCGCAAATGTGTTGTCGATAACACTCAGGGCATTGTTGGCTTTGGCAATCTGAGCGCTGGCCGCGATGTCCGTAATTAAAACCAGGGGATTTGAAGGCGTTTCAATATAGATGACTTTGGTGTTTTTCTGCACCGCCTTTTCAATTTCCTCGGCACGGTTGGATACAAAGGTATATTCAATGCCGAAGCGCTCATATTCAGCGGTTACGAAATGATGTGTCCCGCCGTATATATCTTTTTGGAGGACCAAATGATCCCCGCTGTTGAGAAAAGATAACATGGCGGTGCTGATCGCCGCCATGCCCGAGCTGAACAGCAACCCTTCTTCTGCATTTTCCAGTTCGCAAAGCTTGCGCACGATGCTTTTTTGATTGGGGGTGTTGAAGTATCGCGGGTACACGTTTTCGGGTGTATCCAGATATTCAAAAGAAGAAGAAGGATAAATAGGTGTGGTGAGGCCACTGGTGTTCGGGTCTTTACGGGTGCCGCTGTGGACGCACTGGGTGTCTTTTTGCATGATCAAATCCTTTCAAACCAAATTAATTGTTGAACAAACGGGCCTTAATCCTTGCGATAATCGACGACCTGCGACTTTTCGCTGTAATGAATCCGGCTTTCCGACGGCTGGGTTTGTGCGATCACCCGCCCGGCTTTGACGACCGTTAAACGGGTGGGGCACAGGCGCAGTGCATCCAGCACACTGCCGGCATCTAAAATGACAAAATCTGCCCGGCAACCGGGTAAAAAGCCATAGCCATCTTCAATGCCAAAGGTTTTAGCCGCATTGACGGTAATGGTGTCAAACATGCGGTGCATCTCGTCAAAACCCGACATGTGGCAGACATGAATCGCCAGCTGGGCAGCCGCCAGCATATCTCCTTTGCCCAATGGATACCAGGGATCCATAATTGAGTCGTGGCCCAAACTCACATTGACACCGGCGGCCAATAATTCTTTAATCCGGGTGATGCCCCGGCGTTTGGGATAGGTGTCGAAACGGGCCTGCAGAACCGTGTTGTCAAACGGATTGGCGATGATGTTCACCCCGGCCTGTTGCAGTAACCCCTGCAGTTTAAACGCATAGGCATTGTTGTAGGAGTGCATGGCGGTGGTATGTCCGGCCGACACACGTTTTTGAAATCCCCGTTTGATGGCCTGGGATGCCAGCACCTCGAGAAAGCGGGAATGATCATCATCGGTTTCATCGCAATGGATATCGATCATGCGGTCAAATTTTTCAGCCAGCCTATAAATGATACTGATGGATTCAACACCGTCTTCCCGGGTCCATTCACAGTGGGGAATCCCGCCGACGAGATCGGCGCCCAGGGTTAAAGCTTCGCTCATCAGCTCCTGTGCCTGGGGATAAGACAGGATGCCGTCCTGGGGAAAAGCCACAATCTGGATATCGGCGATGTCGCTGACTTCTTCCCGCAGTTCCAGCATATGTTTTAAGGCGGTCAGGCGGGGATCACAGACATCGATGTGTGTACGAATGTATAGCGTACCCTGGGCAACTTCCCACTCGATGGCCCGCCGGGCCCGATCTTTAAAATCTTCAAATTCCGGATAAGCTTTCTTATACTCACCCCATACCTGGATGCCTTCCGGATGGCTGCCGCTGATGTTATAGCGGGGGATTCCGGCTGTGAGCGCTGCATCCAGATGCAAGTGGGGATCAACAAACGGCGGGCAGACTAAGTTGCCGTTGGCGTCAATTTCTTGCTTAGCCGAAATCTTGAGCCGGGGTCCGATTTCGGCAAAAGTGCCTGCACTGACAGCCAGATCGACAAGGTTTTCCCCATCAGGAAGACGGGCATTTCTGACAATTAGATCCATTTGCAGCTCCTTTTGGTGCGTCGATTTTCATGTGGATTTATTGGAAAACTTTGAGTCGATGCTATCACCACTAAGAAAAAATATCAGGTGGTGTCAACCCAAAAGTAAGGAAGGGACGGTTTCTTTTCGTGCTTCTTGATAAAAGGCTGCTTATTTTTAAGGCGGGCAGTGACGTCAACCGAATTTATTTCTAGTTGTCCAGCCCGATCATGTTATATGTTTCACGCCATTGGACGTAAGGAACACTTTTGATCTGTTTCAGATCGCTTGCGGGGATGCAGCCCACGGTTGAGTTGGGCATATAAAAGCATTGTTGTCCTTTATGGGGACCCTCTTCCAGGATCCAGCCTTCGTGAATGGCAACTTTTTTGCCCACAAAACCAGCGGCATCAGAATTATAATCGGTGTCATCTGACGGTTGAAATACGGCTTCAAAATACATAATTTAACTCCTTTCAGAAAAAAAATCGGCAGAGCCTGAAAAGATTCCGCCGTTTTATGCTACTATTGCATTTTTGGGATGCATTGATAAAGACATTGTCGTGTAACATGGATCAGATTAAAGGGTTAAAGATTCGCTAAAATACGCTTAAAAAAAATAATGTCAACAGTTTTTCGTAATTTAAATTAATTTTTTATTAATGAAAAAAAGTATTCATATTATGCCCGTCCACAACATCGACATTGCCGCTATTTTCAATGAAATCGCCGATTTTCTGGAGATCGAAGGCGAAAACCCCTTTCGCATCCGGGCCTATCGCAATGCGGCCCACACGCTCAGCGGTCTGGGAACAGAATTGAAAGATATGGTGGCTGCCAATGAAGATCTCACAAAACTGCCGGGTATCGGCAAAGAGCTGGCTGCCAAAATTAATGAAATACTGGAAACCGGAACGGCCAAAGCCCTGATTAAACTTCAGCAGCGCATTCCGAAAACAGTTATCGAAATGTTAAAGCTGCCCAACCTGGGTCCCAAGCGGGTGCGGATTTTATATCAGGATTTAAAAATCAAAAACCTGGAGCAGTTATCGAAAGCTGCCCGCAAAGGACGCATCCGCGCCCTCGAGGGTTTTGGTCAAAAGACCGAAAAAGCAATTGTGGAAGCCATTGAAGCCCGGGCGCAAAAAGAAAAACGCTTTAAAATTGCCGCGGTTAAGCCCAGCGTCGACAGCCTCATTGATTTCCTGCAGAATGTACCCGGCGTCATCGATGTGGTGGCCGCCGGCAGTTACCGGCGCTGCCGGGAAACCGTGGGCGATCTGGATATCCTGGTTACGGCCCGCAAAACAAGTCCGCTGATGAATCGGTTCCTGGAATATGATGAGATCGACAAGGTGTTGTCCAGCGGCATCACCCGAGCCAGTGTCGTCCTGCGATCCGGCTTGCAGGTTGATGTCAGATTGGTCGCGCAATCCAGCTTCGGCGCCGCCTTACAGTATTTTACCGGCAGTAAAGACCATAATATTGCCATCCGCCGCCTGGGTCAGCAGGCTGGGTTGAAAATTAATGAATATGGGGTGTTTCGCTTTGAAAAACAGGTGGCCGGCCGGACAGAAGCGTCGGTTTACCGGACCCTGGACCTGCCTTACATACCTCCGGAGCTCAGGGAGAATCGCGGCGAAATCGAGGCGGCCGGAGAAGAGCGCTTGCCCGAATTGATCGAACTCAAAGACCTCAAAGGTGATTTGCACATTCACACCCTTGCTACCGATGGGCGTAACAGCCTCGAAGAAATGGCGCTGGCGGCCCAAAAGCACCGCTTTAAATATATTGCCATAACCGAACATTCCGATCGGCTTAAGGTGGCCGGCGGTCTGGATCCGCCCCGCTTGATGCAGCAAATCGATGAGATCGAGCGTCTCAATGATACCTTAAAAGGCATTCGGATTCTAAAAGGTCTTGAAGTTGAAATCTTAGAAGACGGCACGCTGGATTTGCCGGACGCGGTGCTGGCCAGGCTGGATCTGGTTGTGGGAACGGTCCACAGTTATTTCAATCTGTCACTTGAAAAACAGACTGAGCGCATATTGCGCGCCATGGATCATCGCTATTTTAGCATGCTGGCGCATCCCACCGGCCGGCTGATCAATGCGCGCGAGCCCTATCAGGTCGATATGGCCAGAATCATTCATAAAGCCAAAGAGCGCGGCTGTTTCCTTGAACTCAATTCCAATCCGCGGCGTCTGGACCTGTATGATATTTACTGCCAGATCGCTAAAGCAGAAGGGGTTCTGGTCTCGATAAACTCCGATGCTCACGGCATAAACGATTTTAACTATTTGGCTTTTGGTGTCGGTCAGGCCCGGCGCGGCTGGCTGGAAAAAGACGATGTGCTCAACACCCGGTCTCTGGCGCAGCTGCGCAAGCTGCTGAAGCAAACCATGGTTTAAGCGGCTGGTGCCGGGTTCAGGGTTGAAGGGTTCAGCGGTTTGGGGCTTCGCGCTCCGCGCTACGACCCCACAGGCAGGGTTGCGGTCCGCAGATTATACAGAGATGTAGGGGCGGGGTTTACAGGCTGTCCAACAACCCCTGCCCATTTTGTTTAAAGCAAACAACAATTAGATGTTGTTTACTAGTTAAAAAACCGGATGAAAATGCAATTATACTATTGATATTATTT
>Ga0255055_10002084_pt1 | contig 14226 bp, 11 predicted proteins | sample JV7_2_27_MG_FD_188633 | JGI IMG/M metagenome (GOLD analysis project Ga0255055, IMG submission 188633) | Seawater microbial communities from Jervis Inlet, British Columbia, Canada - JV7_2_27 | ecosystem: Environmental > Aquatic > Marine > Inlet | place: Canada: British Columbia | collected...
CGCCATCAAAGCACTCAAGCAGTCCATCGACCTATATGCAGCTGAAGAAGGTCACCTGTTGCTGACTGGACCGGCCGGCGCCGGTCAAGCCGCGGTCGCGCGCGCGATTCACGATCAGTCGCAACGTGCGAGCCACCCGTTCATCATGGTGGAGTGCAGCCGCGGATCCAGTGGCGATTCGGCTGTGCTGTTCGACACCGGTGACCATACCGAGGCCAAGAGCACCATCGCCATCGCGGAGGGTGGCACGGTGTTCTTGAACGGCGTCGACGCGATGTCGGCCGACGACCAAGTGGCTCTGTTGCGCTATCTCAAGAGCGCAGACGATGGTGATGTTCGCATCATTGCCTACGGCGCGCGCGACCTATCGGAGCGAGTGCAAGAAGGACAGTTCGATCACCGCGTGGTGAATCTCTTGAGTCGCCACCAACTCTCCGTGCCGTCGCTGGCCGAGCGTCGAGAGGACATCCCAGCCATCGCCATGCGTGTCGTGCAGGATCAGGCCCGCGCGTTGGGCCGGATCGTGGACGGCATCGCCGAGCCCTCGATGCGCCGGCTGGAGGAGTACAGCTGGCCGGGCAACATCCGCGAGTTGCGCAACGTGCTCGAGCGCGCAGTCGTGGTGGGTCGTGCCCAGCTCATCGAGATCGATGAGAATCTCGAGGGTTTTGCGCGCGAGGTCGGTGGATACCACCTGAAATACCGTATGGGTGCCGGGGGAATGGGTGACGTCTGGCTGGCGGAGCATCGACTGCTGAAACGGCCGGCCGCCGTGAAGCTGATCCGACGGGATCCCAAGGAGGATGCGGCCGCGGGGCAGCGCCTCGAAGCGCGGTTTCGACGCGAAGCAGAGGTCACCGCGTCGCTGCGGTCTCCGCACACGGTGGAGCTATACGATTTCGGCGTGACGGAGGTCGGCGAGTTCTACTACGTGATGGAGCACCTGCAGGGGTACGACCTAGAGGACCTCGTGGAGATTGACGGCCCCCTTCCTCCAGAACGTGCCATACACCTGCTGCGTGACTCGTGCCTGTCGTTTGCCGAGGCACACGAAGCCGGTCTCGTTCACCGGGACATCAAGCCGGCCAATCTCTTCGCGTCGGTGCTCGGCGTGCAACACGATTTCGTCAAGGTATTGGACTTCGGAGTAGTCAAGATCCTCGATGCGAAGCAATCCCAGGTCACCGGAACGGGGTTGCTCGTGGGAACGGCGGCGTACATCGCGCCGGAGCTGGCAACCGGAAGCTCACAACCTACACCGCAATCCGACATCTACGCGCTGGGTTGCGCGGCGTACTGGCTGTTGACCGGTCGACTCGTGTTCGAGGCCATTACGCCGGTCGAGCAGATGCGCGCGCACATCGACGATGCGCCGACGGCGCCGTCAGCTCTGGCTAAAGCCCCGATCCCGGCGGCACTCGAGAACGTCGTGTTGCACTGTCTGGAAAAAGATCCGGCGAATCGACCGCGGACCGCCCTCGAACTGTACGATGCCCTCGACGCGGTGCCGCTCAAGAGGCCGTGGACGAGCGAGCGGGCGAAGGCGTGGTGGGAGGAGCACGGACACCGATTGACGCCGAGCCGCGGGTTCTAGGAAGCCGCCTCTCCCGCCCCGACCCCGGAGAGCCTCGTTGCGGGCTGTCTTCGGCGAGCAGTACCTTCCTTACCCTCGCGTTACCCACCGCACACTCGCAGGCCGAAGGGACTGAAGCATGTCAGCCGTACGACCAGAGAGACCCGACGACGTTGACACCGTGCATCGAATCAACGAGGCAGCGTTCGGCTCGCCGGAGGAGGCCAATATCGTCGATGCCCTCCGGGTGGCATGTCCTGATGCGATCTCTCTCGTCGCAGTGGACGATGATGAGATCTTGGGGCACATCCTGTACAGCCCGGTACACGTCGCCACCGCTGGCACGCCCCTCCAGGGAATGGGCTTAGCACCCATGGCTGTGCGGCCGGACCGTCAGCGGCAGGGCATTGGCTCCATGTTGGTCCGTGCTGGAAACGAAGTCGTGCGACAACGAGATTACCCGTTCATCATCGTTCTCGGTCACCCGGAGTACTATCCGCGGTTTGACTTCGTTCCGGCCTCACGTCACGGTCTTACGTGTCAGTGGGACGGGATTCCTGACGAGGCATTCATGGTGCTGATTCTCGATAAGGTTGTCATGGCAGGAGTATCGGGCACTGCCAAGTATCGAGACGAATTCGACGAGGCAATGTGACAAACGACTTGCGAGCGAAGGTGAACACATGAGGAACTTCCTGGTCCTCGCGATCCTGGTAGCGGTGGCATCGAGCTGCACACTCGAGTCCTCTTCCTCACTGCAGCAGCCCAACATCATTCTCATCATGGCTGACGACCTGGGCTACGAGACGTTGGGCGTCAACGGAGGCTCCTCGTACCGGACCCCCAACCTCGACGCGCTCGCCAACGCGGGCATGCGCTTCACCCAGGTCTACGCGACGCCGCTGTGCACGCCGTCGCGGGTCCAACTGATGACCGGCAAGTACAACTTCCGGAACTACATCGGCTTTGGGTTGCTGGATCCGTCCGAGCGTACCTTCGCCCATTACCTGCAGGATGCCGGCTATCGTACGGCCGTCGTCGGCAAATGGCAGCTGTACGGCAACGCGCGCCAGCAAGAGCTTGCCGGGGGACGAACAGGCAGCGTTCCCGAGCAAGCCGGTTTCGACGAGCACGCCGTGTGGCAGGTCAAGGAGTTGGGCTCACGCTACAAACATCCCCGCCTGAATGTCAGTGGCTCGCCCACGCAGGACTACCCGGGCGCGTACGGCCCAGACCAGTTCGTGGAGCACATCGAAGACTTCTTGGAACGACACCGGGACCAACGGTTCCTGCTGTACTATCCCATGGTGCTGACGCACGACCCGTTTCAGCCAACACCCGACCACCCCGACTACGCCGAGTTCTCCGGCCGCGGCGTCAACGACACCACGTACTTCAAGGACTACGTCGCCTACATGGACGGGGTGATCGGTCGAATCGTCGACCAACTGGATCGCCTCGGCCTGCGCGAGAACACGCTGCTGCTCTTTACCGGAGACAACGGTACCGACCGAAAGGTCACGTCAACGATGGGAGATCGGGTGATTCGGGGACTCAAGGGTTACACCACCGAGGCCGGTACCCATGTGCCCTTGATCGCGAGCTGGCCCGGCACCATTGCCTCCGGCCAGGTGAACGACAACCTCATCGATTTCACTGACTTCCTGCCAACGCTGCTGGAAGCCGCCCACCTGGAAACGCCCGAGGACTTGGGTACGGACGGCCTGAGTTTCTACTCCCAACTCGTGGGGCAGGCAGATACGGTCAGGGCGTGGGTCTTCTGTGACTACGCTCCGCGCTGGGGGAGTTTCTCCGATCGGCGCTTCGTGCACGATCGCGACTGGAAGCTGTACGGCGACGGAACGTTCTATCACATTGGGACGGATCCGGAGGAGCTGAGTCCCGTTGCCGACGAAGTCTTGGCTGCGGACGTCATTCAACTCAAGCAGCAGTTCCAGGCCGTGCTGGACTCCCTACTCACCCCTTAGCGCGGTCGTAGGATCCAGCCGAGCGGCCCGCCACGTCGGAACCGATGTTGCGACGACAGCGGCGGCCAAGACCGATCCCACTGACACCAAGTACGTCAGCGCGTTGAACGGCTCGACTTCGAACAACATGCTTGCCATGAGGCGCCCAACACCGACCGAGGCTGCCAGCCCAAGCACAACACCACCCAACGCGGCGAGCATCCCTTCGCTTGCGACGTCCCGGAGAATCCGGGGAGCCTTGGCGCCGAGCGCGATTCGGACGCCGATCTCCTTGGTACGCGCCGAGACAGCATTGGCCATGAGGCCATAGATCCCGATCACTGCCAACGTCAGGGCAGCGAAAGCGAATGCCGCGACCAGCATGGCATTGAAGCGTGGTTGGGAAACGGCTGAGGAGAACATGCTGCCAATGGTCTGCACCCAGGCCACGGGTTGCGCCGGATCCACCTCCCAGACAGCCTCGCGCATCGCTTCTCCCAGGCTCGCAACCGGCAGGCTCGTGTGGGCTACCACATAGAACTCTCGAGCGAGATCCGTGTCCTGACGTTGGGGAATGAAGACCTCGGGGAGGGGATCATTGCGCAACGACCACCGCCGCACATCGCCCACCACACCCACAATCGTGTACCAAGGAATGTCTCGGTCCTGATTGTCAGGAAGCAGTTCGTCGGGGGGAGCCAGGCGTAAGCGACGACCAATGGCCTCTTCGGTCGGTAGGTACCTCCGCACGAACGTCTCATTCACGAGCGCCACGAATCCCGTCTCAGACCCATCACTCTCGAGCAGCGGCCGTCCTCGAATCAAAGGGACATCGAGCGTCTCGACGTATCCAGGAGTGGAGACGGAGACATCGACCACCGGCACCTCGGAGAGTCGGGGAGCCGATTGCGCTTCCAGCGTCATGTACTTCCGCCACTGCACCGTCTGGAATGGAAGACCCACGGAGGTGCCGGATGCCTCGACGCCCGGGATCGCGTCGAGGCGATCGTGCAGACGGTCGAGGAAGCTCGTGACCTGGGCGAGATCGGAGTAGCGTGCCTCGGGAAGGGTGACGTGCATGGCCACTCGTCCCTCCGATTCGAAGCCCGAATCCACATCGAGCAAGTTCCCGAGGGTCCGCAGTAACAGCCCTGAGGAGATCAGGAGAACCACTGCGACGGCAACCTGCGTCATCACGAGCATTCGCTGCGTTCGATGTTGCGATCCAAGCCCTGGGGAGCGTCCGCTCTTGTTGAGCGTGGCCTGGATGTCGAGCCGCGATGACCGGAGCGCAGGCGCCAGACCGATGAGGAGTGCCGTACCTAGCGTGCAGGTGAGCGTGAACAACAGAACCGGAAGACTCACCACGACCTCGGCAAGGCGAGGAAGACCCGTGGGTCCGAGGGTGCGGACCAGATCGACCCCCACGTAACCCAACCACAGACCTAGGAGACCGCCGGCGACAGAGACGATCAATGCTTCAGAGAGCACCAGCCTAATGATGTGGAGACCACGTGCACCCAACGCCATCCGCACCGCGGTCTCCCGCTCGAAGGCAGCCGCACGGGCCAGGAACAGGCTGGCGATGTTCGCACATGCAATGAGAAGCACGAGGCCCGTGGCACCAAAGAGCAATAAGATGGTGCGCCGCGCACCTTGAACGAGCTGTTCCCGAGCCGAAACCAACGTCGCCCCGATGCCGTCGTTCCACTCCGGATGAAGCTCCTCCAAACGAGAGGCGATGGTCGCGAGCTCACGAGATGCAAGCTCCAACTGAGCGCCAGGAGCCAGCCGGCCGAACACCACTGCGTTGTGGTTGCTCCAGTAGCCGATGTGATCCACGTCCAGTGTGAGCGGCGTCAGAATCGGTGGCGGCGGGAATCCGGGGACCGCGAACCCCTCCGGGAGAACACCGACGATGGCATGATCTCGGTCGTTCAGGATCAGACGTTGACCGGACAGGTCCAGTGTTCCCCCGAGCTGCTCGATCCAGAAACCATGGCTCACCATACACACGGCTTCGGAGCCCGGCTGCTCATCACCCAGGAGGAACTCCCGGCCCACGGCAGGCTGCAGTCGCAACAGTGAGAGAAGGCCCGCCGACACCTGCAGACCGGTAACCCGATAGGGTTGATCTTCACCGGACACGTTGTACGGCCAGCGGCGCGCTGCCGCCACTTGCCGGAGGCGGGTGGTGGACCGGCGCCAGCCTTCGAAGTTCAGCAAGGACACGGGAGTCTGGACGGTGCCGTCGTTCCGTGTCTCCCATGCGTACACCAGCCGTTCCGAGTCGTCGTACGGAAGTGGACTCAGGAGCACGGAGTGGAGAATGCCGAAGAGTACCGTACAGGCACCGATCCCCAGCCCGATGGTCCCAACCGTCACGAGTGTGAACCGGGGACTCTTGATGAGTCGTCGGACAGCCGTCGTCACTACGCCGTGTCTATGTACCGGTGATTACAGCAGTCGTGACCCTGCATCAGCGTTTTGTCGCGCTCCATCTTGAGGTTCGGGTTGAACGCCGTCGGCCAGTAGTAGTCCATGTTACACACTGCCGCGTGTCCAACTTCTCCTCCGAGATCGGCTTCACGGAACACGGCGGCCCAGATGCACTCGGTGACACGCAGTTCGAACGTCTTCTCGGTGTCTTCCACCACTTCGTGCGTCAGCGACGTGGCGTAGCGTGGTGGCCGGAACTGGTTCACGAAGGTCGCAAACTTGGTGTCAGGGAAGTCCTGTGCCTGCCGCTCTCCACTTCGCCTGCCGTTTGCCGCGGAGTGCTGGTTCAGCAGCTGGATCAGTTGCGGCTCTTCCATCTCGCCCTGCAGCGTTCTGATGAACCCCATGAGCTGGCTGTACTGCATGCCGGTCCGCTGCCTGGCGGACAGCGACATGTCCTGCGGCACGTCCCACTTGTGCTGGTCCTGTGGTCCCAGCTTCTTGCCCAACGCTGGCATGACCGGAAGACTGCCAAGACCTAGGCAGGCCATCGCACAGGCCGGGACTGTCCGGGTCAGGAGCTCGCGGCGGTCGAGATGGTGGTCACTGACACTCGCCATGGTATCCGTCCTGGTTCGAGGAAACGCACGGGTTCCACTTGGACCCAACGCAACCGACATGCCTGCCTCTCCAATAGCGCCATCTCTTTACATGGAAACGCTTTAGGGACCGTCGGCTCGGCAAGGGATCCTCGTTGGCGCGTCCGGATTCGAGAGACGCATTCTCAGATACGGACAGGCTGACTAATTAGATGCTCGGGGCCACACGACAGGGTGTCGCAGCTGGAAGGCTTGTCACGGATGTCGCCATCGTGAAGGTTGAGCATACTATGGAAGAGCCAATGCACACACATCCAACGGCACGATTCCTCGCTCTCGTTCTGGTCGCCACCGCAGCCACGGCATGCGACTCGGGGCCGCCCGCACCGAAGCCGGCGGAGGAATACCCGGCACTCGCCTCGAGTGGAGCCTGGTGTTGGTTTGGCGATCCGCGCGGCGTGCGATTTCACGGTGCCCACGACCAGATCTATGCCGGCTGGGTGGACTCGGCGGGTAGCATCGTCGTGGCGAGCCTCGATCTCGAGACCGGACTGCGGGCCCAACACACCGTCCAACCGGCATTCAACAAGGACGATCACGCCAACCCGTCGCTCATGGTTCAACCGGACGGTACCGTCGTGGTGTTCTACACGTCGCACGGTTCGGATGTCAGCGACGCGATGTACTACCGGGTCTCAACGAGACCTGAAGACATCACTGCCTGGAGCGAGCGGCTCGAGATCGGCTCGAATACGGAAGGCCCCAGAGGACATACGTATCCGAACCCGGTCCGTCTGAGTGAAGAGGAAGGACGCATCTACCTCTTTTGGCGGGGTGGCAACTTCAAGCCGAGCTTCAGCCACACCGACGACCTGATCACCTGGTCCCCTGCGCGCACGTTGATTCAATCGGACGAGGCTACGGTCGTTCGCCCCTACGTCAAGATCGCGACGAACGGGTACGACGAAATCCACTTCGCGTTCACCGACGGTCACCCCCGCAACGAGCCACACAACAGCATTTACTACGCGGGGTACCGCAACGGCGAGTTCACCCGGGCGGACGGCTCGCTGGTCGGGACCATGGACGACCTTCCCCTGATCCATCAACGCGCCGACCTCGTGTACGACGGCCCGGCTGCCGGAGTGAGGGCCTGGATTTGGGACGTAGCTGCGGACCAGCAAGGGAATCCGGTGATCGTGTACACGCGCCTGCCGGAGGAATCCGATCACCGCTATCACTATGCACGTTGGAACGGCGAGCAGTGGCTCGACCGTGAGATTGCCGCAGCCGGTGGATGGTTCCCTGAGACGCCTGAGGGAGCCACCGAACCCGAACCGCATTACTCGGGCGGCATCGTGCTCGATCACAACGATCCGACCGTGGTGTACCTCTCTCGCCAGGTGAAAGGTGTATTCGAGATCGAGCGTTGGTGGACTGAGGATGGTGGAGCGAGTTGGTACTCGATGCCCATCACGGCAGGCTCAGCGAACGACAACGTCCGTCCCTTCGTTATCAGGGAACACGGCGAGTCGTCACCCACGGTGCTCTGGATGGAGAACCGCTCCTACCGCCACTATCTCGACTTCGACTCCGCGATCAGGATCGACCGCGTACCCGGATAGGCGAGCCTACCTTCTCGGCGTGTCCTCGGCCTCGAGATCGCCCAGGGCATACTGAATGCCCGCGAGCCAGTGCTGGAGGATCGTGGGATCGGTGAAGATCTCATACCGGTGGCCGAGGGACGAGTAGAACACTCGGCCCTCACCTTCCTCACGAACCCAACTCACGGCGAAGTCCCGGTCTTCGCGCTGGACACCGTCCCGCTCCATATCGAGACGCGTGGTGTCGAGCGAGATGAGGACCCGTAATCGATCGCGCGCGTAGGGCTCACGAAACTGATAGATCTCGTCGGCCACGACATAGCTGGAAGAATCAAACGGCGCCATCAACGGGTGATCGGGTTCCTCGATACGGAGCGTGACCTCCTCATTCCACGGATGGTTCACGAAGTAGCCACCCATCATCTCCCCGAACTCGGGCCACTCGAAGAAGCAATCCGTGGCGGCATGGAGGCCGACTACGCCGCCACCACCACGCACATAGGCGAGCAGGCTGGCACGCAGCGCCGGGTCGGTGAACGGCTCACCCGTGTTGTTGTTGAACAGCACCGCGTCGAACTGCGCGAGACGATCGGCCTGGAACAACATCGTATCGCTGCTGACCACCGTGGTGAACGCTCCGCTCTTCTCACCCATTCGCGCGATGGCGAAGTCCGTCCATTCGATGCTCTCGTGCACGAATCCCCTTGTGAGATTGAAGACAAGCACCGATCGCTCCTGCGTCGGCGGGACAAGTGGGCTATTGGGAAGCGCCTGTTCGATCGCCACCCGCCAGTCCGGCGTCTCCTCGGTTTGAGTGTCCGGTTCTCCGCAGGCTGCCAGAGCTGCAGTCAAGGAGCCAGCAATCACCACCGCGACATGACGTGTCTTCATCTCAATTCCCCAGTTCGAGAATTCATCAAGCCGATCTTTTCCGCAGGCGTGCGCGAGGGCTATACTGGAGACGGACCCGGTTGCCCCGGCACGACAGGAGCGGAACGAGATGGCACCAGAAAAGAAGATATCCCGGCGTGAGTTCATTCACTATTCGGCCGCGGGGCTGGCGGTCACCTCTACAGGTGGAGCGATCGCCGGCTGCTCAAGGGGTACCGCACCGATGCCGACCAGAACGCTCGGCGCCACGGGGATGGAGGTTTCGCAGCTGGCCTTTGGCGGCGGCTCCCAATTTCTCCTGAACGAGGACGGTGCGTGGGAGCTGATGCTGGAACGGGCAGTCGAACTGGGGGTGAACTTTTTCGACACCAGTTCGGTGTACCAGTGGGAATCCAGCATGAGCAGCGAGGAGCGGTTCGGCGAGATCCTGGCACCAATCCGGGACCGAGTCTACCTCTCCACCAAGTTCGACGCGCGCGATGCCGACGGCATGATGAGGGAATTCGAGCGCAGCCTGCAGCGGATGAAGACCGACTACGTCGACGTGCTCTTCATTCACAACGTCGTGCCCTCGGATGACATCGCCACCATCGAGCAGGGCGCCTACGCACAGCTCTTGAGGCTCAAGGAAGAGGGCTCGGTTCGCTTCATAGGCTTCTCCAGCATGGAGAGCGCGGAGCGTAGTCGAGAAGCCATCGAGAAGCTCGCGTTCGACGTGGCCTTGTTGGCCATGAACCCGACCGGGTACGGGGGCTTCGTCACGGACGCGCTGCCGGCGGCCCAGGCCAAGAACATGGGTGTGCTCGCAATGAAGGTCATGCGCGACATCGTCGGAACATCGGCGACGCCGAAGGAGCTGTTGGACTATGCGCTGTCCCAGGAAGGGGTGGCAACCGCATTGGTCGGCCACCACGGGATGGCCACGCTCGAAGAGAACATCGAAGTCGTCCGGTCCCTCGCAATGGACACCGAAGCAGGCATGGCATCGGCAGAGCGCGAGCACTTGGAGTCACGCCTCGCGACTCTGGCCGGCCCGCATGCTCTCTGTTGGGCGCGCCCCGACTACACCGACGGGACGCTCGTCTGAGCGCTGCTGAGAGGAAGTTCAGAGATGAAGAAAGACGTCGTCGTTGCCGGCCTGCTGGGGGCAATAGTCATGGTCACATGGCTGGTTATCAGCAACGCCATGATTCCCTACAAGAGCAGCCTGATTCACCGCCAGCTGCCACTGGATGCCCAGCTCGAAATCCATCAGGCTCTCAGGTCACACATCACCGAGAACGGCACCTACTCCGTTCCGTACCTCTCGATCGAACAAGAGGAGGAGATCGCGGACTATCGGAGTCAGCCGGTGTACTCCATCACCTACCAGGGCGTAACCCACGGAGAGGGTGCGCCGATGACACTCACTCCATTCTTAGTTGCGTTGGTCGTCCCCATGCTGGCCGCTTGGATGTTGTCGGTGACCACCGACCGGATCAGGTCGGTCTATCTCCTTCGCGTGCTCTTTGTGGTGGCGATCGGAGTGATCATTGCGCTGTTCGATGACGTGCTCCAGATGAGTTTCGGCCCCCAGCCAAAAGACTATCTGGCCTTCTTGGCAGTGAATCATCTGGTCTGTTGGACACTGGTAGGGTTGGTGCTTGCCTGGCGGCTGAAACCGCGGACGAGTTGACCTGGGGAACAGGTAGAGTCCACCGGTGGCGGGGGTACCTCCGCCAAACCGGACCGGGGTGGCTTCAGAGTGCCTTCACGCTAGGGAGCGGGAGCGCGGTGGCCTCCCTCTACCTCGGCGCCCACTACGGTTACTCCCTCTTGTGGGTCCAGCCGTTGGCCATGGTCGTGGGGATCGTCATGCTCATGGCCGCCTCGCACCAAACGCTTTCGACCGGAGTGCGGCCGTTCGAAGCAATGCGGCGCTTCATACACCCGGGCTTGGCGTGGGCGTGGGCGATTGCAACCCTCATTGCCACTTTCGTCTTCCATCTACCTCAATATGCGCTGGCCGCCGGTGTCACCGAGGACATGATCGCGGTCGCGACCGGATGGCAACCGACTGGTGGCCTCCGCACGGTCTTTCTCATTGGGCTCGGCCTCGGCATCCTGGCGATCTCGACGGTGATCACCTGGAACTACGGCCGCGGCGTCCCCGGGATCCGCCTCTACGAGCGCACGCTCAAGATCCTGGTCGGAATGATCATCGTGGCTTTCCTCGCCGTAGTGGCACGAAGCGTCATGGCGGGTCGATTGGATTGGGGGGCGATGCTCACCGGATTCCTTCCGTTGTCTCTTCCGTCCGATCAGGCCGGTGTCACGAAGGTCATGGGAGCGTTCGGTGCCGCAGTCGGGATCAACATGACATTTCTGTTCGGCTACACGCTGCTCGCCCGAGGCTGGGGCCGAGAGCATCGCGAACTCGCGCGGTTCGATCTGATCACCGGGATGCTCCTGCCCTACGTGGTCGTCACGTCGTTGATCGTCATTGCCTGCGCCTGCACGATCCACGGAACCGCGTTTGCCCCCGAGCAGATCCTGCCCGCGAACGTCGGTTTCCTGCTCGGCTCGACCGGTGTCGGACCCACGTTCGGACGATTCGTGTTCGGGTTGGGGATCCTGGGGATGGCGCTCTCGACCATCACGCTGCAGATGCTGGTGGCGGGATTCGCCGTGTGCGAAATGCTGGGGATCGAGGCAACCGGTTGGCGCTATCGCCTGAGTTGTCTGCTGCCCGCACCAGCGTTCTTGGGCGTGATCCTCTGGACGTCGATGGGAACGTGGATCGCGCTGCCCGCCTTCACTATCGGGCTCATCATGCTTCCGATTGCCTACATCGGATGGTTCCTGCTCCAGAACAGCAGCCGGTTCCTCGGTGACGACCGCCCGCGCGGTCGGAGTGCGGTGCGCTGGAACGTGGCCCTCGGCATCGCGCTGCTCATCACCCTCTCCAGCGTGGGCTATACGCTCCTGAAACAGTTCTAATACCAGGCCTTTCGCGTGACTAGGCTGGCGCCCTCGTATACCGTGTTCTCTCACCCAGGCACACGCCCCAGCGCGGCTCGTTTGCGATGTAGAACCGCACTTCGATGAGGCTGTAGAGTTGCTCCACCAACTGGAGTGCGAACGCCCGCTCCTCGGCAGACAAAGTAGCCAGGTCGAGCTGCCCGACTGACATCGTTCCATCAGGAAACCGGTTCGCCAGGCTCCGGATCAAGCCGTTGGACTCCGGGATGTAGAGGCCAACGAGGTGCTCCGCTGCGAGGAATCGTCCCACGAACTCTTCAGCCTGCTCCCGTTCACCGTCCGACCAGGGACCGAGAGCAATCACGAGCTTGCCCAGCGAATCCTGCACGGTGGTCCCGGACTCCTGCGTACACCCGACGGCGTAGCCGAGCGGCAAGGAGAGGAGCACTTTGACAAACTCTCGACGCTTCCACTCCGAACGACTCACGCGGCCAGTCTCCCTTCGAGGTGTGCTGCCAGCCGAAGGGCCAGCGCAATGATCGTCAGCGTAGGTGGATTGGCAGCCAAGTGCGGGAACACCGAACTGCTCGCAGCGTAGAGGTTGCTCAGCCCGAACACCTTGAGGTCCCGATCGCACACGCCGTCGTCCGGAGAATCGGCCATGGCGGTGGCACCCGAGGGATGGTAGCCCAAACCGGATTCCGGTGGGGTGATCGCCGACGCATGCTCCACACCCATCGCCTCGGCGATCTCTTTCGCCGCGTCACCCATTCGTCGAGGCGCTCGCCGGTCTCGATCCGATAGCGCCATCGTGACCTTGGCCACAGGCGAGCCGAACGCATCGAGCGTGTCGGGATCCAACTCGATCACACCGTTTCCCTCGAGTTCGACCATACCGGACAGCGTCACCATTCGGGGAATGCTCTCGCGCAACGCATCGAGGGAGAGAGCATCCTCTCGTGTCGACCACCTCGCGGCCTCGACACCAATGGGAAACCAATCCATGGCCGGTGACCCGAGCATCCAGAAGGTGTTCTCCTGGCGGCGGTCCACATGCTCCCTGAAGTGGTCGGTAGACATGGTCTCGAACCCGAGTCGGCTTCCAGCATGGTGGCCGAGGTCGAACGTGACGTACGGATGAACGTGATCGCTGAACCGCCGACCCAACTGCCCACCCATGTTGCCGAGTTCCGACAGCATCAGTAGCCGCGGTGTCTCGACCCCGCCCAGCGCCACCACAAACTGCTCGGCTCCTATCACGACCGGCGTCGCATCGGCCGTGCGGACGGCGTGCGCCGCGACGACTGTAGCACCGGTGGGATCGGTCTCGAATTGCCGAATGCTGAGACCCGGCAAAATGGTCACGTTCTCACGGCCGTCGATCAACGGGAGATGCACGCGATCGGGTGAGTACCGAGCGCCGGATGGGCAGAACTTGCAGGCGCGGCACGCCAGGCACTCGGAGCGGCCGCGATAGGGCTCGGTCGGGACGGCACGCGCGCAGGAGTGACCTGTGATGCCGAGCCGAGTGAGCGCCGGGCCGAAGACTTCGCGATCGAAATAGGAGAAGGCGTGACCGGTCATTGGGAATTGACCCGACCTCGGGGACACATAGGGATTGTCGTCGTTCCCGGATACGCCGACCTCTTGCTCGGCCCTCAGCAACCAGGGCTCGAGTTCCCCGTAGCCGATGGGCCAATCCCGTCCGTACCCGTAGAGGGACTTCACGTTGAGGTCGTCGGCGCGCGGCCGCCCCATGATGCCTTCGAAGTGAAGTGCGGTACCACCGACGCCGAACTGCCGTTGCGCCCTCCAGTCGACCACCTGCCCTTCCGGCTCGGCCGAGCTGTGCGGTGTGACCGTGGCATCCGATGCGTCGTCGTTGTAGTCGGCGTAGTCGTTGAGCGTGCCGACCCCGCGGCGCAACGCCGCGGCGCGGTCCGCTTCCGAGTACCTGGGGCCCTGATCCAGCAGCACGATCTGCTTCCCAGTGACCGCCAGCTTAGCTGCGAGTACCAGCCCGGCGGGCCCTGCCCCGGCAATGCAGTAGTCTGCGCGGATTTCTTCAGTCATACAGATCAAGGCGCAGGACTGCGGGAAGCGGGCTCAATGCGGGGGGGGAAGCTCGATGGGGCCTACTCGGCCGGAAGATTCTTCTCCCACCACCGGCGAGCACTAGCTTCGGTCCAGGG